>Ga0157359_1000112_pt1 | contig 24003 bp, 14 predicted proteins | sample AttcapACBM3_FD_111482 | JGI IMG/M metagenome (GOLD analysis project Ga0157359, IMG submission 111482) | Fungus gardens microbial communities from leaf cutter ant in Botucatu, State of São Paulo, Brazil - Atta capiguara ACBM3 | ecosystem: Host-associated > Fungi > Mycelium > Unclassified ...
AGGATTAAAACATAAGGAGACCACAAGGATAAAGCAAGGTAACAACACCTTCTACATGAGGTGCTGACTGAGACTACATGTGGTGCAGCCAATCATATCATCATACTATTTACCCATGTCCATACTGTCCCCAGGAGACATCGATCGTAACAAGCCTACCCTAAAGAGCCATGCATTTTTCTTAAGATCAACATATATAATATATACTATATAATTTTATCTTTGTTCTAGAATCTTCTATGATGTTCTCTGTGACATGTGACATCATGCTAAACTCTAACCCTAAGTCCAAAAATAAAATAAATAAAAATAAAAGAAAATAGAAAAGAAAATAGAAAAAGTCAAGTCCACCACTTTCAACTCTGACAGTACATATTCAACTTGTTATGAGTACTATGCATCATCTTTTAGTCATGCTGTTAATTATAGCATGAGTACTATAAGTAGAATGTTTTATAACACACACTCTTGCTTAAGACATTAGTTATTTTGATCAAGATTTTTAGTTAAGATATCAACAAAATTCTTCCTTCTATTATATTGATAGAGTCTTATTCTTATTTGTTTGTCCTCAATCAAGTCTCTAACATAGTGATAATGAATATCAATATCAAACATATTGTGGCAACTACTAACCAAGATATGTTATGACTTAAGTTCTTAAGTAAAGATAAAAGATAACTTTTGTATTGAGTAATACAAAAGAATTTAATAAAGTTCTTAGTATAAGATAGTCTATCTTTTATACCACATACCATAGTCTGTGTGCACACTACAACTAACCTACCCTAAAGTTCATATACACTTTATAAGATCAACATGCTATTGTCATACTGTATAATATCATCTGTTCCAAAACCTTCTATATTCTTCTCTATATAATATATATCACAATTCTATCATGCTTTGTGACTTGTGTATGACCATCACATGTGACATCACATTGCACTCTTTGTTTAAGTCTAAATGAAAACTAAAATAAAGTAAAAGAAATAAGAATAAAATAAAAGAGAAATAAAATAAATCTATTACAAACTTCATTCAGCTTGTATCTCTACAACTAGTGGACTGATTTTCACAAACTAAGTTACACTAAAAAATCCTAAATAATGGCTATCTGCAAATATAAGGAATATACAAAAGCAATAACAAACAATCAAGATATCAGGCCATTATCTCATAAGTGGCTGGACAGATTCATATGATTAGATATGTGTTGGAAAGTACTCATCAAACTATTTCTGATGATATATAATATGTTCCATAGCAATAAGTATTAATAGAGATACAAGCATATTAATGTAGTGACATAATTAGTTACCTTCTAAAATTAGCCTGACATTTACTATGATAAATAACAGCCCTTATCAGATATGAGTTTTGATTATGTGATGAAAACAGCTTGTGTACAGATCATCACTCTTTTGTATATATACCTCTATATCTAAGGATTAGACTTCAAACTTAACAATATTATTTATTATCAATCTTTATCTTTTTATCATTGACATCTGTATTAATCTTAATCATTATTGTCATCATTATTGAACTTCTGAATTACTTCTAAACCTCTGAGAGTATATCTAAGGTCCAGATATTACAAACAAGTGAGTAGTTCATTTTGTGATAAAATCAAAGCCAAGTCCACTGTTCACAACTCTGACAAGATGGTCAATAGTGCACTAAGTAGTCTTATAAAGTAAGAGTTTTATGGGAATTACAAAAGAGTTCAATAAAAATTTCCTAATGTATTGCTATCTTATTTATACTACTAGTACATAGTCTGTGTTAATGATAATCCTACCCTAATGTCTATATATCAGCTATAAGTTTACATTATAAGATGAACATACTATAAATATGTATTTTGATATAATTTTCTCTAGTTTTTTCTATAATGTTCTGGGCCTATGACATCATGTCATGTAACACATCATGTGACTATGGTCACATGCCTCTTCATTATCCAAGAAAAGAAAAGAAAAAGATAAATCAAATCAAGAAAAATAGATTAAAATAAAATAAAATAAAAATAAAATATAAGATTCAAGTATACTATAACATACCACTTACATCCAGGAAAGCCTAAGAGACTAGAACAAGATTCATAAAAGCAATAGATATCCTATATAATCATACTATATATTCTAATTTTCTGAATTAACTTACTTTATGAGAAGTAATGAGAACAGCATAACTAATGATATCCCTAATGGAAACATGAAAATTCTAAGAGAATAGAATAAGAATTCCTGAAGGTGACAACTATTTTATATAATAACAGGTCCATTTTAATGTGTGTCAGAATTCTATTTACATAAGCAAGGAATAATGATACTTAAGTAATTAGAAACAGTTTAGAATGGAGAAACCAAAATAGAAAATTGTCAGAGTGCTTAGCAGGTACTTCTGGAATGTGGGAAAGCAGATAAGTAGATGTGCAGATAACACTAGAAGACTTTAAAAAATCTCAGAGTATTGCAAAAGAGCAAGTAAGTATGTAAAAGAAAGTTTAATAATATATCTGAATGGTTAGAAGTATTGGTGTATAGCTTGAAAAAGTCTAAAGTATAGGAAGTTGGATGAATGAATGAGTACAAATATAGGAAAGGGTCATAAAACACAGATCATCCAAAAATGCAGAAGAGAAAAGTCTTGCAAAAGTTAGTCTTCTTACACTTTGAGACTACTCAACTCAGAGCCTTCTCTATCTTTTCTCTTACTTTTATCATCCTTGACCAAAAGACAACACTACTCTTTAGTCAAGAAGAAACAACCAAACTCTAGACTTAAGAGGAGAATAGCAGCTACTGAAAGACTTGCTATGGATGGTTGAGACCAAGTATAAGCTCCTTTTTGTCAGAATTAAATATGGTGGACTTATTTCTTTCCAGTTCCAGTCTCTTATTTTAAATCTTGTCTATTTTTACTTGAAATTTTCCATCTCTTTTCTCTTTTTTCTTTATCTCTTGCTTTAAACTTAGAAAGGACTGCATGATATAACAAAATGTGACAATTATCACCAACAAGTCATGCAGGTCACAGTCACAGTCACAATGTCATGTAACATGAAAGAGTGATGTCATATATCATAAAAGATATGATGACTTTATTTATATAGACTCATAATATTTAGAGTAGGCTAGATGTAGGTATGTACAGACTATGTACTAGAGGTATATAATGTAGACACCCCTATACTAAGAACCTTACCAAGTTCTTTTGTGTCCAACAATACAAGTTTCCTCTTTTGACTAAATACTTGTTCTTAAGTTATAACACTTTCTAGATGTGCTTCTCATTGAATTATGCATTGTTTAGTAATGTACTTGTACTTTTTTGTGTAGTAGTTCCATACTGCAGTGTCTACTCATAATCTGTACATAAAGTCAAATATTCTTCTTAGAACAAAATTGTTTACAAATTCTTTAGGATAGTAATTGGTAGAGTAGGTAGTTAGTAAATGGTGTGAAGTGAAATAAGTTGAGGTAGAACAAGAAAAGTTCCCACTAGCACCTACAGAGATAGTGTTAAGTTTGAAATATAATTTTGAGAGCAAGGCTAGCACCAGCTTCTTTTCCTTACCCCTATACATATTTTCTTTTTCTATACTACTACTATTAACACCCTTATCTATTGATTCACTGCCACACTACAACATGAGTATTAGTAGCTAGGGTAGAGATAGAAGAAGAAGCAGTGGCTCCAAAACCCAACATTAGATTAAACATAGAAGTGGACAAGCCACTAATATTCAACAAGGATGCAAGTTTTTAAGATTCATTATAGCATGCATATTATACATTAGAATGAGAATGAGGAATATGTCAGTAGAAGAACAAATCTAGTGGGTATTACCATATGTGCAGAAATAATTGGCAGATATATGGAAAGAAAATGTCATAGAATATTTGAAGACAGAAAACTTGGAGTTTACAATAATGGAAGACTTTCTTACTAATCTGAAACAAGAATTCAGGAATGAGGACAATGAATCAGTCAAGATGATAAAGTTGAAAAAGATAGAGTAGAGATAAAAAAATAATAAAGGAATTTCTATAGGAATTTAGGAGAGTAGAAAGAGAAAGCAGGTTTGAAGGTTGGGTATTGATAGAAGAGTTTAAGTGAGAAATGAATGATACTATAAGGCAAAAGCTGATAGAGGTGGAATAACCCCCTTAAAGTATCAAGTAGTGGTATAAGTGAGCAACAAATTTGAACAGACATTAGAGAGAAAGCAGGAGAAAGAAGAAAGATTAAAAGATAGAAAGAGGCAAAAAATCCAGCATCAAAGACAAACATGCTAGTAAATACTAGGGGAGTACTTAGGCAACAATTTCCATATCCCCAAGTTTAGCCTAGAAGACAAGAGATTCAGTGGGCACTAACAGAGCCTGTTCTAATAGAGAGAGTAGAAAGAACTAATGCAGTCATAGTAAACCTATAACCACAGTAGGCAGAGTTTGTACCTAGATAGGACTTATATATTGTAGATGTAGATCAAAGAAGAAACTGTTATAACTATGGGAGTTTTGGTTACATCACAGGACATTGTAGAAGTAGGAGGATGGTAGAACAAGTAAGAAAAATTAGTTACCAGGACAATAAAAGAGATTTAAAAGAGAAGGAAAGCTTAATAGTCCTTGATTAGACTCTAATTACAACAAGTTCACAATACTCTGTAATAGAGTAATAGGTAATACATCCAAGTATGACTCAAATAGAGACCTGTTAAGAGAAGTGATAGTAAAGATTGGACTAGAGAGGATTGACACACAAGAAGAAGTAACAGTAGAGGCATTGTTGGATAGTGGAGCAATAGGTTTAGTTATGAGTTTGAAGTTTTCAAGAAAATGAGGGTTTAAACTGAAAGAAATTAAGAGACCTATCTATATGAGAATTCTTTCAACAAAAAAAGACCAATTGAGCACATGATAGAAGTCAATATTTATTATCAAGAACATAGGGAGAGAATGGAGATAAATATAATTGGCAGTCAAAAGTGAAGTATAATTTTGAGAATGCTATAGCTAGCATACCACAACCCTAAGATTGATTGGAGAATGGGAGAGGTTAAGATGATAAGATGTCTGGAAGAATGTGGAAAATAATGGAGGCTGAAGCAGAGAAAACTGGGGTAGCAAAAACAGAAGAAAGAGAAAGAAGAAAAGAAGCAAGAAAAGAAAGAGCAAAAGAAGAAAGAAAAGAAAAGAAAAAGTGAGAATGATAGGAGTAAAAAAATGATAGCAGAAGAGTAGGGGATTTGAGATAAAAAGGAAGAAGTAGTGAAGTCAGAGGAAGAAGCCAAGAAATTAGTTTCTCTAAGATTCCACAAGTGGATCCATGTTTTTGAGAAAAAAGTAAGTGAAAGAATGCTGACAAAAAAGATATAGAATCATGCAATAGATATAAAGGAAGGGTTTGTGCTAAGGAAGGAAAAGGTGTATCTGTTGTCAAGAGAAGATTAAGGAGAGATGTGCAAGTTCATAAATAAATATTTGAGGAAATGGCATATTAGATTCTTGAAGTTGTCTTAAACAGCACTAGTGTTTTTTGTAGAAAAGAAAGATGGTAAGAAGAGAATGGTATAGGACTACAGATATTTAAATGAATGGACTGGAAAATAATTATCCTTTGTCTTGATTTCAGACATTGTAGAAAATATTAGTACTAAGAAAGTATTTACTAAATTAGACTTATAGTGGAGATATATACAGATAAAGGAGGGAGGTTAGTGGAAGGTGACATTCATGACTACAGAAGAGTTATTTTGTCAGACTTGAAGATGGTGGACTTGTACTTTTTCTATTTCTCTTCTATTATTCAAGTTTCTCTTATTTTTCTATTTTGATATCTTTCTATTCTTTCTTTATTTTAGACTTTTGTAAAAATGGAATAATGTGATGTCACAGTCACTATTATAATGTCACATGACATATAGAAGAAAGAATGGCATCATACATCATGTAATATGATGATTCTTATACATTACTTATAATATTTGTGAAGTATATACAGACCATGCACTAGAGATATAGAGTAGACTCACCTGTACTAGGAATTCTACTGAGTTCTCTTATGTAAATTCATATAATATTTCTCTTTTGTTCAAACATTTGAACTTAAGTCATAACTTATTTGAACTTACAGTAATGTTCTTTAGACTTACTAATTCTCCAGCAATATTTCAAACAATAATAAATGAGATCCTATAGGACTTGATCAATATCAGAGAAGTGAAAAGCTTCATTGACAATATAATAGTAGGAATGGAAGAGGAGGAAGGACATAATAAGATAATGGAAAAAGTAGTAAAAAGGTTGGTAGAAAATGATCTGTATGTAAAACTAGAAAAATACAAGTGGAAGATTAAAGAAATCATTAGACACAGTTCACATCTTGTTATCCAAGATCTATTGGTAGGCTTTCAGAAGTCCAAACAAGTAATTTGTGTGTTATTCAAGTACATAGAACATAACAACTTTTGGTTTTAGCTTGTGGGCTCCATCTTTACAAGTTATACAGGTTGTATTAGAAACAAACTAGCTACTAAACCAGTTACACTAAAAGTGTACAATATCAAGCTTAGCTTTGACATATGGCTAGTGCTATATATGTACTTCATACTGTACTCTTGATATGTTGCATATTTTCTCAGGATGTAACTGGTGGCCAAGTCTACTAGAAGGTAGGAGGTGTATTGTTGCTAATACCAGAAGTTGGTAATAGTTTTAGTTAGTTTTCAGAATAAGACTTTACAGTGTAAACTACTAGCTTATATACTAAGTATGTTATATGGGGTAGTGTTACATCCTGTTCCAGCTATCTGTCCCAAACCACAGATAATGCTTACTCTCTTATTCACACTCTCTAACCTTTTCTGGTATAGATCACCTCTCTCTATTTCCTACTCAGATGTTCTTGCTAGTCTTTTGCTAAACTCCATAGACTTTCATTCCTGACATCCAAGAATCACTAGTTAACTAGGATAACTTGCTTAACAGTCTCTATTCTAGATAACTACCCTAGGTAGTATATCTAGTATATATATATAAACTAGTAGTTTACACTGTATTAGTTTTATCCTGAAAATCAACCAAAACTAACACCTTTTTTTAGTGTTGGCAATAATACATCTTGCTACATTCTAATGTTTCCAAACCTTTAAGTCTCTCAAGTCCTCTTTCAAAAATATGTGACCTATGTGACTCATAGAGGTACAGCACATAAGCTGAAGCCAAAGGTTGTTCCAAACACATCTTTTATATTCTCAGATAATACACAACTAACTTATTATGGACTTCTGAGATGCCTCAACAGATCTCAGATAATGAGGTATAAACCATGTCTTATAGGTAGTTATTTAGAAATGAAGACTGCTAAGTGTTATCTTAGCTTTAGTGATTCTCAGATGTTTGAGATGGAAATCCACAGAGTTATTAAGAGTCTAGTAAAGATATACAAGAAGAAATAAGTAAATGTAATCCACACTAGAAGAAATTAGAGAGTGTGAATGAGGAAGGAGGCATTATCTGTAGATTGGGACAGATGTGGCTAGATAGGAATGTGTCAAGATCGTTGAAGGTGGACTTTATTTTTTAATTTTAATTTTAATTTATTTCATTTTGCGTTTTCTATTTTTAGAACAACTAGGGTTAGGGTTGATCAATCACACTGTCACATCAGTCACAACTTGATGGCGTAGTCACAAGACAGATCACGAGACTTGGAAGAACGAAGTAGAAGGTTCTGGAACAAGTGATGTCATACAACATGGACAACACATGTTGACCTCATGTTCTATATATGGTCATTTAGGGTAGGGTGCACAGTAGTGAGCATAGACCACTGGTAGTATATAAGATAGACTACTTTGTAAAGGGATCTCCATCGAGTTCTCTTATGTTACTCAATATAAGAGTTGTTCTATTGCTTAACTCTATAAGCTTTAGTTCATAACAGAATGTGACAGAAGTAAGATTCTTAAAAGTAGTAATAAGACCAGAGATAATTAAGATAGAAGAAGAGAAGATGAAAGAAATATTGGATTGGCTGACTCTTAAAAGAGTTAAGAACATACAGAAGTTTTTGGGACTAGCCAATTATTATCAACAATTTATTAAAGATCTTATATCTATAGTTAGACTATTATATGGTTTAGTAAAAAAAGGAATTAGAAGTGTAATCAGATGGAGAAGTAGGAAGAAACATCAAAAAAACTAGTGTTAGCAGCATCAGACTTAGATAAAAAAAATAAGAATAGAAGTTGATGTGTCATACTATGCAACAAAAGAGATTTTGTCAATAGAATATGAAGATAGATGATAGAGGCTAGTGGCATACTTATCAAAATCTCTTAATAAGATGAAGAGAAATTATGAAATCCATGACAAGGAGATGTTAGTAGTGATCAGAGGATTGGAAAACTGGAGGCATTTACTAGAGAATGTAAAGTTCAAGTTTGAGATATAGACAAACTATAATAATTTAGAATATTTCTTCAAGTACAGAAGTTGAATTGAAGACAGGCTCAATGGACATTATATCTGTCAAGGTTTGATTTTACCTTAAAACATGTACCAGAAATATAAAAGACAGATAAATAAAGCAGAAGACTAGATTGGAAAGTAGGAGTAAAAAACAATAATAAAAATCAAAAACTAATAAAAAAAGAATGGATTCAGGGTTTGCCAGAAGTTGTAGTAGAAGAACTTGAAGTAGATATAGTAAAAATTATAAAGGCCAAAAGTAAAGACAAAGAAGTAGTTAGAGTAGTAAAAGAGAGAAAAGCATATGTGCTGAAGGATAAGAAGTTAAGAGTAGAGATTATCTGGATGTACTAGTAGCTGGACATTGTTGTGGCAACCACTAGATACACAAGGTCCAATAATCACACAAGGTAGTAAAGCTCTTAGTAGGCTATTGATGTGGAAATCACAAGAAAACTTGACAAAAAGCCTCTGCTAGATTGTTACCCTATTTATATAAGTTACACATTGTCCATGCTATAAATAATTACTTCTGCTCTAATGTCCATGTGTAATTCATAAGTACACCATATATACACCATAAGATAGCTATGTAGGTAATATACTCCTTGATGTTATCTATTTAGACTGCTCTAGCCCACTCTAGTCTATTTTAGGCTTTATGACCTTACATTATGTGACATGTCATATGACTGCAGTGTCACATGCCTCTTCATCATCATCATTGAATATAATAAAATCCAGAAGAATATATAAAAGAATATTACCACTTTACTGTATCATAACAGACATGGAAAAAAGTGGAAAACAATGGAGTTGGTGATAAGAAATTATTAGTGGCTGGAAGTAATAGAGAATATGGAAAGATATATGGATAAATGTGACATATGTTAGAGAATGAAGAATTGTATAGAAGCATCAGCAGAAAAGTTAATAGTAAATAAAATACTAAAGAGGTTGTAGACATATCTAATAGTTGACTTCATCACAAAGTTATCATTGGTAAAAAAGATATAATATTGGTAGTATGTGATAGGTTGTTAAAAATAATATATTTTATAGCAACTATAGAAAGAACATTGGCAGAGGGATTAGTGAGATTGTTTAGAGATAATGTGTGAAAGTTGTTACAAACTTTATTCAGCTTGTATCTCCACAACTAGTAGACTGATTTTTACAAACTAAGTTGTGCTGTAAAGCCTCAAATAAGGGCTATCTGCATATATGCAGGATGTACAAAAGCAACAACAAACAACTGAGATATTAGGTCATCAGTAACTGTAAAATATTTGTTTGCTAATATCTCATAAATAACTAGACGGATTTGCACAATCAAACTTGTATTGAAAAGTGCTTATCAAACTGTTTCTGATGATATATAGTATATTACATAGCAATAAGTATTTATAGAGATACAAGCATATCAATGTAGTGATATAATTAGTTACCTTCTAAAACTAGCCTGACAGCTGTTATAACAGATAAAAGCTCCTATTAGGTACAAGTTTTGATTATGTGATGGAGACAGCTTGTGCATGGACCATTATTTTTTCATTTGTGTCTGAGGATTAGATCTCAGACTTAATAACATCAATCTTTATCTTTTATTATCTGTATTGATCTTAATCATTATTGTCATCATTATCAAACTTCTGAATCACTCCTAAATCTCTGAGAGTGCACTCAAGGTTCAGATATCACAAATAAGTAAGTAGTTCATTTTGTGATAGAAGTTGCATAAACTACCAGAGAGTATTATATTAGATAGGAAACTATAGTTTGTGACAAATTTAACTAAGCAATTAAATAGAATGTTGAGAATTGAGACAAATTTGTTGACATCCTTTTATCTATAAACAGATAAACAAACAGAATGCATGAATCAAGAACTAGAACAATACTTACAGTTCTTTGTGAATCATAAACAAAAGGATTGGCTAGAATAGCTAACAATGGCAGAGTTTGCAGTTAACAATAAAACACATTCAGCAATAAAAGTATCTCTGTTTATAGTAAATTATGGTAAAAAGTTAAGAATAGAAGTAGATATTAAAAGGAAATGTGGAAAAAGCAATGGAATTTGCAGAGAGAATGAAAAAGCTTTAGGAAGAAGCAGGAATAGTATTGAGAAAAACATAAGAAGAAATAAAATAACAAGTAAATAAGAGAAGGAAGAAAACTAAAGAATAAAAGAAAAGAGATAAGATGATTCGGAGTATAAAAGATCTATTGTTTAAAGAAAGGCTGGCAAGAAATCTAGTAGACTGATATATTAGTCTATATATCATTGAAGAAGTGGTATCTACTAATACAGTCAAACTAAGACTACCAACTTGAATGAGAATTTATCTAGTTGTGAATGTCAGTCAAGTAGTGAGATATAAAGAACTAATAGATGAATAGAAGGTAGCTGTCTTCAATTCCAAAATTAGTCTTGCACAAACTACTAGCTAGTATATATAAGATAGACAACTTTATACTAAGAACTCTATTAGGTTTTCTTGTCTTAATCCTAAAAAAAGATTTTTAACACTTTGGATTTTCAATCATAACTTACAAACTCATTGCTAAGTCCATTATATATTACAACTTAAGATAACTCTTATATTAAGTAACATAAGAAAACTTAATGGAGTTTCTATTACAAACTAGTTTATGTGATATATTATAGAAAATAGTCTGATTACATACTATAACTAATCTATCCTAAAGTTCATATATGTTGTAGCAATTATGTATTGTAGCAACTACTAGTCAAGATAACCAATAGACCACTAAGTAAACTTAAAAACAAAGTATCTTGTGAAGATTATAAGAGAACTCAACAAGAAGACCCCAATATATCCTACACTATATATTCTAGTACATATGATCTATGCTAATAATAAATAACCCTACCCTAATATCCATATACCTACTATAGGTGTACAATATGTACACTATGAGATGAATATACTATTAACATGTATCTTTACATCATTCTTCTAGCCCCTTCTACCAGATTCTAGGCCTATAACATCATGTCATGTGTTATGTGACCATGGTCATGTGTCTCTTTATCATCCAAGAAATAAAAGAAAGGAAGAAATTAAATCAAAGAAAATTGATAAAAAGAAAAGAGAATCAAAATAAAATATAAGAATTCAAGCATACTATGATATAGCTTATCTGCCTTCCAACAAACCCATATCTGCATCTGATATTGCTGTGGTTTCAATTCCCATACCTGACCCCTGTATTTTTTCATTTCTATATCTAAGATTCTTCTCTTGCAATCTTATATTGCTATCATTAGTATACCAGTCTATATTTGAGCATCACAAATAACAGGGTTACCTATCTTCAATTTTGCACTCCACTCCACAGATCTAGCCAGAAAATTAGCTAAGACCACAAATAACTCTGTTGATCTATCTGTTGTATTATCTGGATACCATAAGTTTGCTGATATTCAGCAAAGCTAGGGCTAAAACCCTGGCCTCCTACTATCTATATAATCTATAGATTAAAATATAAAATGGAGAAAAACCACCTGTTGGAACCATCTACTCACTCTCTACTGTGAAACAGAAAGTATTCAAAGATTTTATCAGTTAAAACCTGAATACTGGTTTCATACACTCCACCAACTCCTCTTATAGAGCATTCATACTCTTTGTGAAGAAAAAAGACAGCTCTTTCTACTTCTGTGTTAAATTTTAAGAATTTGACTATATCATATAGAAAGACAGATATCTACTTCCTTTGATATCAAACCTTCTTGACTTACCTTAAAAGATGCATATTTATACAAAAGTCAACTTTTACCATATATATCATCTGGTAGAAAACTGCCTCCTGTACTTGCTATAGATCCTTTGAATAAACAATAATGCCTTTTGGTCTTACTAATGCTTCTATAGCCTTCTAACAATTCATAAACAATATCTTCTCTAATCTTCCTGATATCTGTGTAGTAGTTTATCCTGTGTAGTAGTTTACCTTGACAACATTCTCATTTACTTAGATAACATGTCCAAATATCAGGATCATATCAAGAAAGTATTGCATTAACTCCACAAAGCTGGACTGTACATGACTGTTGATAAGTGTGAATTCCACTCCAACTCAGTAGAATACCTCAGATATATCTTGTCCTCTTTTAGACTAACCATAGCATCCAATAAGATTAAAATAATTCAAGACTAAAGAAGATGAAGGATGTGCAAGCATTCCTTGAATTTGTCAACTTCTATCAATATTTCATTTACAATTACTTGAATATGGCCACCTCACTAATCTGTCTTACTCAGAAGGATGTTTCTTGAAACTTCAACTTCTCTTGCTGTGATGTATTCAATAACCTCAAGAAAGCCTTTATCTCTGTCTTTATTCTCATCTATTATCAAAATTATTGTAAAAACTTATGCTTCCAACTATGCTCTCATGGTTATTTCATTGATTATGACAAAAGAAAAAAAAGTCTACTCAGTCACATTTCATTTCCACATCTACAAGGCTACTAAACTCAATTATAATACATACAACAAGAAAATTCTTGCTATTTTCAAAGCCTTCTAAACCTAATGCCACTATTTAAAAGGATTTAAACTCCAAATTGATGTTATCATGAATTACAAAAATCTGGAATATTTCTTGACCACCAAAGTACTCCCCCATTGGTAAGCAAGATAGTCAGAATTTCTTTCACAATTTAACCAGAAAAAAAAGTATTACTTATATCTCTATCAACTTATACAATCTCTACCCAATTTTCACTCACTGCAAGAGAACTTCATACCACTCTTGAATTCTATGGTGATTTTTCCCCTCATATCATGGTATACTTGAACTTTTATATTTCATTTATATTGATTTTCTTTTCTTTTTATCTATTTTTCTTAATTTAATTTTTCTTTTATTTTTTTTATTTTTCTTTGATTTCTTGGATAATGAAGAGGCATGTGATCATGGTCACATGACATTATATCATAGGCCTAAAACTTAGAAGAAGGAACTGAAAGAATAATGTTAAGGTATATATCTATAGCATGTTTATCTCATGATATACACATGGACATTAGGGTAGGGCTATTTATTGTTAGCATAGACTGTAAACTACTTGTATAAATAAGATAGCAATACATTGGGGACTCCTTGTCAAGTTCTCTTATAATCTCCACAAAATTCTCACCTTGTAAGTGTATTATTGACTGTTTTGGTTAGTGGTTGCTACAATACCTCACCAGTTACTTCTCAACTTTGCTGGCTTCTCAGTCTTTCTTCTTGACCCCACCAAACCCTACTAAATCTGTAAGCATACTGTTAACCTTTATCCTTGAGCTCTTCTTATATACTCACTGTAAATTCTCTCTTTTACTTTTCTAATAGTATTCTAGTTGTTTCTATTAGAGTTTTTGACCATCTAGCTGTTATTATTCTTCTCTTATGTCAGTACTATTCTACTAGATTGGAATGGATTATCTAGAATAGTTATCATTCTCAGAAGTCTCTATTCTATTCTCTTAAGACTCTCTATAAATACATATTACTTGTACTTATTTATTAGAACAATATACTTAGGACTTTCTAGAGGTAATAAAGTTTATATAAACACTACAAATCATACTAATTGCTCTAATACTCATAGTCAACTCACAGCATTCCTCTGAGCAACTACTTCTGTCTTTCTGTTATGACCTTAGATCAGGTTGCAACTTAGGCAAATACTTGAGGAAAGAATGGAAGAGATGTTTAATTGGTAAAGCATAAGGAATACAGAGCAGTATCTATGCTATATATAATAGTATCCTATGAGGAAAGCATTCATAGTACATGAGAAAAACAAGTCATAGTCCATGAGGCTAAAGCAAGGATGTTGCACCTACTACATGAGGTGCTGACTGTAGGCATGTAGACATGTAGTCTTATAGAAGACAACTGGAGAGATTAATTTATCAAAGATGATGTCCTTAACCTGAGAAAATCCTTTTATGACAAGTTAAGATCTATAATAGCTATCAGACTTTATATTAAATACCCAGTGGTTTTCAATTACTTTTTATCTCTTAGGGAGGTTCACAACTTCATATAAATTTCTGTCTTTGAGTGATTTCAGCTCTTCAAAGTAGGACTCAAGCCACTTCTTTTGAATATCAACCAGTAATTTAGTAGCATCTCCAAGGTTTTTGGAGATTGGGCAAGATTCTACTATATGTTATGCCAAAAGAAAGCAAATTTTCTCTACTCTCCCTTCTTTTGCAAAATATGCTAAGTAGACAGTGATAGCTGTTTTAGCTGATCCACCTACAGAAGATAGAGCATCTATTTTACTACCATTTCTATCAACAATGATCAGGTGTTGGTCTTCTCACTAGATATTATAAGAGATCTTATTTATTTCAGCAGTGTTATTATATGAGTTATTTCTTTGTAATTCCTGACAAGCATTTTCATATCTATCACATGCTATATTATCTTCTCTCAAAGATACTTGAGTTTCATATGTAGACTTCCTCAATTTAGGACCTTACTATACTTTTGGAGCAGGTTATAGTGATTGCTGAGGGCTAAGTAGTTACATCTCAACATCAGTGTCAATATTGTCATTGACCTCTTCTAATCTCACTGAGAATAATTTAGGCATTAGAGAAGGTAAGGAATATAAAGACTTATAAGAGATTAAAAGAGAAAAAGAATGAGAAGGAGGATTATTTTGAATAGGAGGAATGGGTATGGGTAGAACAGATACTGGACAGATACTGGAGCAGGTCCATCTTTGCTAGAAGGTTCAGGCATTAATAACTCTGTCTCTGGACTTATCTTGTCCAATAACTTATTGTATAATTTATGCTCTTTTACATGGAAGTTAGTATATTTAGAAAAGAATTTCTCATTAAAGATAGCATGTATAGAGTGTAAAATGACATTTTCTTGAGTATGGCACATAAATCAATAGCTATTATTTTCATATCCAATGAATATCATTAATTTGGAATACAAATATAAGTTTATTAAAACAAACTTTATCAGAGAGAAACATATATACTCTATAGCCAAAGACATAGAAGTACAATGTTTTGGGCTCATTGCCCAAGAAGATCTCTTAAGGTGTTTTCTATTTGAGATATCTATTAGGTATACAATTGTACACATAAGTTGTAGCTGCAATAACAAACTCCTACTAAACATCTGGTAGGTATGCCTCAAGTTACTATTATATTCTAATCTAGTCATACCTATTTCAACCTAAGGATAACACCTACTCTCTCATTCACACTTCCAAACCTCATCTAGTGTGGATCAATCCTATCTATTCCAAGTTGATCATCTCTCAGATATCTTTGCTGAACTTCATATCCATAGATAATATCTCTTTCTTATTTATACTTCCTAATCTCTTTCAGTTCAGATCACTCACCTCTATTTCACCTTAGACATTCTCACTAGACTCTTGCCAACTATATAGATCTCCATCCCTAACATCTGAAAATTATTAGTAACTAGAGTAATGCTTAGCAGTCTCTATTCTAGATAACTATCCTAGATAGTATACTTAGTATATAAACTGGTAGTTTACACTATAAGCCTCATTCTGAGAATCAACTAAAACTATTACCAACTTCTAGGACAACATACCTTCCAATTTCTGGTGTACTTAGCTATTCTCATGTTCCTAAGTATCTTATCCAGTATATTCTTGGATAATGTACAAACTACCCATTCTAGACTTCTGAGAAGCCATCATCAGATCTCAGATAACAAGGTGTAAACTGTGTCTACCACTATCCAAATCTAAAATAACTTGCATACAGTCTCCATGTCCTAAATACTATTTTAGCTAGAATACTTAGTATATAAGCCAGATAGTTATACCATAAACTTCATTCTGAAAATCAACTGAAACTAGCACTCTCTTTTGATGTTAGCAACAACACACCTCTCTACTCTTTGGGATAGAATAATCTCTCCTACTTCCATAAGTACACCCTTCTAAAGAATAGTAAATATCTATGGCATAATTGTAAGTATAGTTGTAAGTAGTATGACTAGAATACTCATCTTAGAGGATTTCAGAATATAGAACATAACTGAAGTGAGTAATTGAAATTACTCAAATTATATAGCATATAGAACAAATAACAATAAAAAGTGGAATTTTATAGTAGTGGTTTAAGTAGTGGCCTAAGTGTATAGCTATGGTCAAAGTATGAGTTTGATGTGATAATTGTTATGATTCAAGACTCAAAGTATTAAGTTAAGTAAAAAACCTTGTATTAGGGTTAACACAAGAGTACTTGATAGAGTTCCTAGTACAAAGTGTCTACCTTATATATGCTAGCTAATAGTGTATGTAAGACTAATGCTAATCTACTCTAAAGACTATATATTATCCATAAGGTCAACATATAGTGTGTTGTGGTAACCACTAGTCTAAGAATAACCAATAGACTACTAAGTAAACTTAAGAAGGTAGTATCTTATAGAAATCACAAGAAAACTTGATAAGGAGTCTCTGATATATTGCCACTCTATTTATATAATAGATATATAGTCTGTGCTAATGATAAATATGCCTACTCTAATATATATACATTATCCATGAGTCTACCATACTGTTTTCACAAGGTAAACATATTCACTAACATCATTGTTCTAAACCTTTCCACTATATTTTAGACTTATAACTTTATATCATGTGACACCTTATGTGACTGTGGTCACATGCCTCTTCATTGTCCAAGAAAAACAAAAACAAAACAAAACAAAATTAAAAATCAAGTCAAAGAAAATAAAGAAAACAAAAAAAAAACAAAATATAATATTAAAGTTTGAGTATACTATGATATAGTAAATATACTGTAAAACATTATTGTTCAAGAACCTTCTGTACTTTTATGTGACATATAATCATGTGACTGTGATATTTGTGACATTTTTTTAAAATTAACAATTAATTATATAGTATGCAAGAATAGACTGTGGTAATTATAATATAGCTATATTATATAGAATAAAGATATATAAAAAGCAGAAAGAAAGAGAAAAAGAAAAAAAGAAAAAAGAAGAAGAAAAGATAGAAAAGTAGTCTGAGATATAAAATATTTACAAAGTTATGCTATCTATAAAGCTAAGAGTATTGGGATTAAATATAAGATATGATATCTGAATTCAATGAAATATCTTTTATAAGGACAGTTAAAGTCTTAATTCAGAAAAAATCTCAAGCAATATTCACCAATTAGAGCATGATTTGTAATGGCTCTCATTACTCTAGCATATAGAAAATTGGAATAGCCTACATATTTGTGTTAAAGCTAAAAGCAGTAGACTTTATTTTTCATTTTCATTTTATTTTTATTTTTCTTTTGATTTATTTTCTATTTTTCTATTTTTAGAACTTAGGATTAGGGTTAAAGTGATAAGATTATGCAGTCACATCAAATGACAGGCTTATAGTAACAGTCACAAGTCACATGATACATGGAAGAATGTAGAAGATTCTGAAAGAATAATATTATCTAATGTATGCAATATATGTTGATCTTAAGGCATATACATGGCTGTTTAAGGTAGGCTAGAAGTAGTTAGTATAGACTATGTGGATTTAGTATATAAGATAGACTATCTTGTATAGAGCTCTCTATCAAGTTCTCTTATATTAACCCAATACAAGGTTCATTCACTTGTCCAACTCTAAGAACTTAAGTTTGTAACAATTTGAGCTAAGAACCCCCTTTGATATACATTGGAATGATAGGATCAAGATTATTATCTATAAGGTTGAGAAAGTGTTTCTTCTTTAGGTCTAACATATGAAAAGATGACTGCAAGTTATTAATATAACTGTTACTTTCTTCTTTCTTGTTATAATCCCATGATGTTTTGCAAGGATAAATAGGATTGAGCTTGAATTTCCTCATATCTTAATCAATGAGTATATATAAGAGCCACCTGCTCTTAGATGGACAATCCTAGAATTCAATAGAACTGTTGGAATTCTTTTCAAAAAATTGCCTTAACTCTTTCAAAATAGCAATTGATTGAAGTTGGTAGGGATGGACTGATGAGTCAAAGATTTTTTGTGCTGCATGAATTGTATCTGTAACAACAATAATATAAGAGATGTCTAGGATTTGAGTGGCTTGATTTATTCTACATCTAATTGCAAAAAGTTTAGCCTTAATGATAGTAATGTTGATGGCATGGTGGACAGTTTTCCTAATGAGATTGTTGTATAAATGAATGTGCACAACAGATATAGTGATGTTGTCTTTGATACTAGCATTAGAAATAGCTATTACCAATCTGCTGTTTGAAGATGCTTTAAAAATGAGTTTATTAAGTTTGTGAAGTTGAGAGTTAGTGTTCTCATTGTTCTTGTATTATACAAAGTAATGCAATCTTGTGAGCCTATTATCTAGGGAAAATTCATTTTTAAGAGAGTCAAATGATGGGAAGATGCTGTTTAGATGATTGTTTGAATTGCTGATGAAGCTCTTGATTTTGAGTCTCTATTTAGGCTTTATGTTCTCTAATAACAGTTGATGTTACAATGAGTTGTTGGTATGTCTACTCTCAAAGAGATCTTTGATAGCATGATTAGATAGAAGTGAGGCTGATCTTAATTATGCTCTTTTACTAAGTTTTCTAAGGTAAAGATGGATGAGAATAAGTCTTGCAAGAACTTCTACACCCAAGGATGGAGAAGTGTAAAAAGCATCTAGTATCTATAACACTGCTTGCTATTGTATCTTGCTGAGTTCTTTGAGTGAGAATAATAGTGAAGCTTTGTTGTAATATCATATGGAAAACCCATATAGGGCTATGGATAGAATGTACATTCTGTAGAGGACAAATTTCTAGGTCAGAAGGAGACCTATAGTAAAATTACCAAGCATCTTTATACATTTGATGGTTGAAATTGTTTTGTTGGCATAGTGTTTGATGTGACAATGGAATATGAGTTTTCTATCAAAGATAAACCTAAGATATTTCCATATATCTTTGGATGTAAGAATTTGGCCTTCAAATGGACTGAGGTCAAGTAGGAGTAGGTTGAAGTATTTACATGATCTAGAAAAATATAAAATTTCAGATTTTCCATATTCAATGATAAGTCCAAATTGTTTGAGGAGAGAGGAAATGATACTATAACTACAATAGAGAATAGAGTTGGATTTTTCAAAAGACTTTTCAAAATATGAAAAAAAGAAGAAAGATATAGAATAGAGAGGATAGGAGAGAGTATAAAGCCCTGACCTATACTTATATCACAAGAGAAGAAAGGTAAAGTAAATTCATTCCATCTATATTGAGTTTTTCTACCAATTAAATAGTCAGAAAAGAAAGAAGAAATTTTTATGTCAAACTCAGCTTTATCCTATATCATAGAAAGAAGCTAGTGGTTGAGAGAGAGGAAAAATTGTACTATATGCAAGGCTAAAGTACTTGTATGAAGGTTTTTGACCTAGCCTAAACAAATGAGATGTGTAAGAAAGTTTCCTATATCTATTATAGAATGTTGCTTGAGGCTTCCCAGTTGGTTGGGATGAATGAAGTTGTTGGCAATAGTGTAAAACTGGAGTCTCTCTCCAATCACCTTCTTAATGAGTTTACCTAATATGTTCAGAAGAACAATAGGTCTGAATATCTTGAGGAAGTCATATGATACTTTGTTAGGCTTTGGAATGATGATGGACAATAACTCCTTAAAGTACTTCAGCTAATAACCTAGTGATATGCATACATTGGCAATATTGATGAGGTTGTTTATTAAAAGATATTTCCTGTTCTTGATGACTGCTTTCAGGTGTTTTCATAGAACTTTGTCTGGACCTGATATTGATGAGTTATTGCATTTTCCAATAGTACTTTTGAACTCTTTCTAAAAGAACAGAGCCCACAACTAGAAGGGTTTTGAAAGGATTTCTTTGAGAACATCAGGATTAATCTGTTGGTTTTATGCAGAGTTGAAGATTTGGTGAAGGGCTTCAGAGACTGGTAATTTACACTTCTTAACTCAATTTATGAGGTCTCAAGGTTTACAATTTTTCAAAGTGATTTTGTTAATCTTATTGTCAAACAAAATTTGTTTAGCTTTCTTGACAGTTCCTTCAAAGGTTTTTCAATCTGCTAAAGATTTGGAGTTCTAGTATAAACTAAGCTTGGTCTGACACTCTATGTTCCACCAATTTTTGGATCTTCTAGAGATTTTGATAGTTTTTGAATGCTTGTACCATGTAGTGTTTGCTATATTCACATATTCTTGAACTAAGTACTTTAGAACATCTTTATTTGGTATATCTGCAGTATCCAGATTATCCAATGTCCTGATGAGATCCATGATGAACATTTTCTTCTCTTCACCGTTATTGGTAATAGTTTGATACTTTTTCTAGATAAATTCTTCTTCAATAGAAATATCAATGGTTAGAAGAGCATGATCAGAAGGATGTCACAGATTAGGATAAATAAAGTGGTTGTTTATCTTACTGAAATTTAAATAGAGAAACATGAGATTGATAATTGAGTTTGTGTTCTGATTATTGTCTGAGTATTATGTAGATACCTAGAGTAAAGATGAGAAAAGACTGATATCAAAAAGAATGTCACTATGAGCCAAGTGAAAGAAATAAGAACTGTCCCAGATACTGTCTCTGATATTAAAATTGTCTGTCATGATTAAAACATTGTGGATATTCACTTCAGTATCCTTGAGATACTTTCAAACAAACTGCTTGTTATCAGAATAAATGTTAATCATGAAGTAGACATTGCCATTATTAAAAAAGGAGAAACAAGAAATGTTTCTATGATTAAAGACATCTTTACATAAAGCAAATTGAAAACAAGAAAGGCAGATATTGATGTATGAAACCATGCACAGATAATCTTCATTGTTAGAAGAGGACCTTGAGAAGGTAAGCCAGCCTGGGTGATTAGGAACTTCAATTAGCCTATTGCTATTAGCATTAGATAAACTTGGGATGGAGTAAATGAAAAACTTTAAGGATTGTTGAATAAGAATGATATCCAACTCTTTGCAGGTTTCCAATATGATGTTAGTAATAAGATTGTTCTTTCAAATATTCTGCAAAAAGACTTTAATTTTGTTGATAATCATAATTGGGTACTGTTCACAGCTAAGCAAATCAACATGTTTCTGCTTTCACAGTTCTTCTGATACTTCTTGACATGCCACTCCTTATTGAATTTATGCTTCCAGAATGGACAATTATTGGAGTCTGCTTGGTGTTTACTCTTACAGTTGAGGCATTTAAAGCTATAGAAACAGAGCTTTCCTTGCTTTGTTTCAAGACAAGAGAGGTTAATCTTGAAGTTTGCTTTGCAGTACTAGGCAAAGTGACAATGATGTTTAGTCTTGTGTGGACTACTGCATTTAGCACATCAAGATTCTTGAACTCAGCAGAAGAAAGTGGCATATTCTCACTTTCAACAGTTCTTGCATTGAGAAACACCTGGGTTCATGTTTGTACCATGAATAGTAGCTATGTATGAGCCAATGTTGAATGACCTGTTAATGAGTTTCTTGACATTAGACCTGTTTTGAACATTTCATATATCTATCTAGACAATGGCCATATCTGACTTTGGAGATGCCTTTATAATGTATGAGTTTGATACAAGGCAGATATTGTTAAAAACATGCATCAATTGAATAAATTGTTCAACTAACTTTGAATTGATCAGTATATTGGTGTTGCAATTGAAGTAGAGAATACTTATAATATTTAAATAAGACTTGGATTGTGGAAGATGTGGTAAGAAGATGTTTTCTGATTGAATCATATCAATATTCTTAATATAGTTCTCAATGATGCTTAGATCTGATGGAGAGGAAACACTGTTAGTAGTGATAATGAGCCCTCTATGATTATTACAGATAAAGTTAGCAATAGTATTGAACTTGACATTTTTCAAGACCCAGTTGATATTTCAAAGATTTAGTGAGTATTTTGGTGGAATTTTCAGGATCCATTGGTACTATGACTTGTTTGTACAATAGACACTTAGTTGTCATGTTGATCTTGGGTTTGATCTTCTTCTGCTCATTAATAACTTTGTGTATTTCTTCAATCTTTCTTGATGAGAGGTTTCAGAAGTTCTTCTTGATCTTAATAATGTTGTTGATGCTTGGGACTAAGCTCCTAGGATTGATTTACTTAAATCTTCTTAAACTTTCCATCTTATCTTATTTAAAGTATAAGTAGGTGATCATATTTTTAATGACTATTTCTTCTATTGTAATCTTACTTTCCTATTGTTGATACTCATGGCCAATGCTTGTGTATATAATTTAGGCTTTGTGGGCTTAGGATTGTTGGCATACTTACTAGCCAACTTACCTTGCTTTTTCCATATTATAAGAGTTTCCTTGTTAGGACAAGATGGAATAGGCAGGGAAATATAAGAGGTTTTGACTTTCTTGTCTTTGTTGATAGCTAGAGATAGTTTACCTTGTTTAGCCAAATTAATTTTTGGTGTAAACTGTCTAGCAATACTTTGTCAAAGAGTAGACTAAGGAAATATTTTTAGTTTGTTCCAGCCAGCTTCATAAATAAAAGAAATGAAAATATAGGCAGCCTGGCCAAAACCTGTGATATCTGTAATGTTCTTGTTACTATCATTCTTGATACTCCTATTTTGGATAAAATTAGCTATTTTTAATAGGGAAGTAGAAATGTTGTTTATATCAATATTCATAAACTCATTGGTACTGAAGAGAGAGATAGAGAGCATAGTTCCATTCCATAAATTGAGTTCAACTAGTTGACCAGTACTATATAGTAAAGCATTGGACTCAAGTTCTTGTTTTGAACACATGTCCAAGACACAGTTGTACTGCCTTTTACCATGAGGTAAAAGCTTGTTGAAAAGAAAAGTGTTGGTAATAGAGGGAATTCTATCCCTCTCTTCTGGAATAGCATAAGATAGATAAATTTCTTACAAGATTGTCTTGTCCTCAACTTCAACTTGATCTGCCTATGACAAAATGTTATTTTAGACCTCTATTCTTTTGATATATGGAATAGATAATATGCTGGAGTGAGTCAATGACTCTCTTGAGTTATTGACACTCAAAATGTTAGATCTGTCTCTCTTTGGAATGTCTACCTCCATATTCATATTGGCTTGAATTCTGGCTATAGAATTGTAAATAAATGCTTGAATATTAGACTGAAACAAATTGGAATTTGGAAACAATGGGAAGAACTTAACCAGTTGTGGATCTTTGATGAACGTAAGCTGGACATTATCAAATACACCAACACATTCTGATGATCAAAAAGTCTGAACCACAGTGACAATATCTGAATTTTGAAACAGTTCCTAGGAAATCATATATGAATAATGAATCAAATCCATTTATTTCTAAGGGGTGCCAAAATCAGAATTATACAATCATACTTAGTCAGCCAAAAGTCCTGGGATCTGGGAGGTGAGCTGGACTGTGTGAATCATAGACTCTGATAGAAGAAAGAGAAATGGCACTCACTAATCAAATATTGAC
>Ga0157359_1000113_pt1 | contig 23874 bp, 5 predicted proteins | sample AttcapACBM3_FD_111482 | JGI IMG/M metagenome (GOLD analysis project Ga0157359, IMG submission 111482) | Fungus gardens microbial communities from leaf cutter ant in Botucatu, State of São Paulo, Brazil - Atta capiguara ACBM3 | ecosystem: Host-associated > Fungi > Mycelium > Unclassified ...
ATCTTATCTATGTCTGGCTAACCCTAACCCTAGCCAAAGTCTGTCCACACACTCATCTTATAACATTTAGAACATGAGGCATAGATCATAATGATTATAACACAGATCACATTTGTCCATTTTACCATGGATGTTCTTACTGGACATTTTTTAACTCTATGAACTTCATTCCCTAATATCTAAGAATTACTAGTATCCAAGATACTCATTTAGTAGTTTACGTTCTAGATAACTATCTTAGATAGCACACCTAGTATATAATATAGTAGTTTATACTATAGTAGTCATCCTGAAAATTGACTAAAACTAGCACCCACTTCCAGTATTGATGATGGCAGATCTTGCTATCTTTTAGTAGTTTTCCACTCTCTAAGTTCTCAAGTTCTGTTCTAAAATATATGACTAGTATAACTAGTAAAGGTATAGTATACAAGCTGAAGCCAAAAATTGTTCTGACTCACCTTTTGCATTCTTGGATAATGTATAACTCATTTATCAGGACTTTAGAGATGCTCTACTGAATCTCAGATAATAAGATATGAACTATGTGTTAGATCTAACACTCTTATATTGAGTAACATAAGAGAACTTAATAGAGTTCTAAGTATAAGTTAGTCTACCTTATATACTAGACTAACTTATACTACAGACTATGGTATGTGCACACACTACAACTAATCTATTCTAAAGTCCATATGTTTTCTATAAGGCTAATATATTATTACTATACTGTATGATATTATCTATTCTAGAATCTTTTACTACTTTCTCTGTATTATGTGATGGTGTGACATGTGACAGTGACATATTCTGACCATCATGTGTAACCATCATATGTGATATCATATCACACTTCTTTGCCTAAATCTAAAAGAAAATAAATAAGAGAATAAAGCAAGATAAAATAACCAAGTTTCTTGTTTTTAACTCTGATAGATCAAGTTGATCTGGAATAAAAAGGTATAAGGTTGATAATGACCTTGGCTTCAACTTGTATGTTATGCCTAACTTATTTATTGTGTGGTCATAACTTTTGGATAGATAAGAAAGAGAGATTTAAGTGATGAAGTTTGCTGTTGTAACAACTACTTAGTTGTTACAATATTGTAAGCTTAACAAGAGAACTTGACAAGAAGTTCTATTGGATTGAGCTGTAGAAAGCATTCCATAATATTTGTGAGAATAGTAGAATGTACCACTAATTCAAGTTGATTATTAGACTGAAGTTTGTATAGTGTATCTATTAGCCTTAAGTACTGAACATCTAAGAATAATAAGAAAGAGCCAGGTAACTACTCCAGACAGCTAGTTGCTAAGAAGTTTGTTAAAAAGTTTATAGACAGAGATCATTTAGAATAGAGAGAGTTTGTCTGTGGAATGATTGATAATTGAAATAAAGAAGATTATTCACACTAGGAGAAAATACATGGTTGAATATAAGTTGATCATTATCTTTCATAACTATATATCAGTACATCACCTAATTATATATACAACTCTCTGTGGGTATATTTTGACTTCTAGTTATTTATAATTTACTGGATAACTCCTAAGTTATTAAAGTAGTTTTTAAGATTACTAAGATCTCTTATTTATCATATGCTCTTTAATTTTATTAGCTAATACATCTTATTTGTCTTCTGCACTCTGATTTCATTAAGATAATGTTAGAGTGACTGGCAGGGTCCATAAACTTTAATAGACTTTCACAATCTCCAGAAGAATCTAAGTAACATTGATAAAACTACAATGTATACTACTTACCTCTAGAAGAACTTAAGATAACAGAATAAGTTCTCTTGAATGCAACAAATATCTTAAATACTCTAGCCTATACTTATTTAGCAGAATAGTGCTGATCTTAGCAAAAAATAATATTGTTAAGATAATTAGAAACTATAATAAAAATGTCTAGAATATTATCTGAAATTAGCAAGAACTCATCTGATAGTAATTAAGAGTACTAGAGGATAATTGTAAAGAGACTTGTTCTTTTTCTATTTTTACTTGTTTTTATTTAGAGCTTGGTTAAGAAGAGTGATGTGATGTCACATATGACTAATAGAAGTATCCAGAAGAATAATATCATATATTATATGATATAATGACTCTTATATATATAACATATAATATTTAGGGTAGGCTAGATGAATAGCAGAATGGATTTCTTTTACTGGAACTTTGAAGTATTGATTGGTCTGGTATCAGGCATAGTTTACACTGAAAGGTGAAAGCCCATAGAATTGGCTCAGAGATATATTGTGCTATCTATCTGCTACATAGTTGCAACTTGAGAAGATGGATCAAAGTCTAAAAAGATATTAGGTAATGAACATATCTGGAAAAAGAAACTATCTGTGGGCAAATTTGCAGAAAATGTTGGAAGAGCATGAGGAAATTCTCTGACATATGTGGATATAATTCCAGGATGACCTTGGCTTCAACAGATGAACTATATCTTTATTTATTACAATGGTCATATATTGGATGGAAATTGTAACAAGAAATAAACTATCATAGAAGTTAGACTTCTGGGCATGGGTACTCAGTATAGTGCACTCCACTAGGTGATTTTCAAACTAAGGAATTACAGAGTAATTACATATTTTAAATACTAGTACTAAGTTTATCTAAGGATTGGAGGAGACAAATAACTACTCTGACTATACTAAAGTCCTTGGAAATCAAGTCTGGAGTTCCATGAACATCATAAAAAGCTATGTGATTAGTAATGGAGTGATCTAATATGGAATAGAACCAGGCTGATCCATACCAGAAGTAATATATGGACTAAAAGGAGAATATCTACTTTTGCAGATGTTTTGGGCAGAGCAGAGCTTATATAACTATTATCTGTGATGTAATTGGATGTGTTAGATGTGCTTGTATGGTATGTGATAAGAGAGTTGAGTGCTGATGATAGTGTATCACTATTAAATACCAGAAATTGAGTTTACTTGAATATTTAATTATTAGACTAGTGAATTACAATATAACTACTAGTCTTATATATAAAGATAATATATAGAAAATGCTTGGGGATTTTAAAGTATAGCTCTAAGTAGAAGTTTCAGTGATAAGACACTAAAAGAGGTTAGATAGAGAAACTCTACCATAAAAGGCTGAGTCTAATGGAAGTATCTCTATTATAGAAGACCAAGTACTTTAGGGTTTAGAATTATTACATCACTGCTATGAGGACTTGTTGTAAAAAGAAAAGCCATTATAAAAGACAGGCTTTTACTGGAATTTGAAGAAGACATCACTGCTATAGAGAAAAGTCTTCAGAGTAAATAGACTTAGTATATGACATTTAGTAATCTTGGTTTGCCTACTTATATGTCTTAATGTTAAGGGCAATTCACACTCACTGGAATTATTTATAAGTAGCATGGAAGATAGGTTTGGTTATAAAATGAGGCCAAAAGACAGACTAGAAGTAATACTACATAAATAAAATAATCTTGGTTTTAACAGAAGATTGTTGCTATCACAAATAAGCTACTCACTGGTTGTGATACTTGAACTTAGTGGTGTTTTAGAGGTTCAGTATAAGGAGATAATAATGAGTAGTATCAACAAGAATATGAGGTCTAACTCTCAGACACAAAGGTATATATACAAAAGAGTGATGGTCTGTGCACAAGCTGTTGCCATCACATGATAAAAACTCATACCTGATAGCAGCTGTCAGGCTAATTTTAGAAGGTAACTAATTATGTCACTACATTGATATGCTTGTATCTCTACCAATACTTATTGCTTTGAGACATATCATATATTGTTGGAAACGAACTGATGAGCACTTTCCAATGCAAGTTCAATTGTGCGAGCCCGTTCAGACGTTCATGAGATATTAGCAGATAAAGCTTTTACAGCTACTGATGGCCTGATATCTTAGTTATTTGTTATTACTTTTGTGCATTCTGCACATATGCAGATAGCCCTGATTTGGGGCTTTCCAGCACAACTTAGTTTGTGAAAATCAGTCCACTGGTTGTGGAGATACAAGCTGAATGAAGTTTGTGATAGTTGTACTTAGCCTGACTTATTGCATAGTCATATTTTAGAAAGGGAAGTTTGAATGTGTCTTAGTTTGAGTATAGCATAATTTAAGTTAATTATCAGACTAAAGAACAGTGCATTGGTAGCTAACATTTTTAAATACAGAAGTAATAATCTAATAATACTCTACTACTACATATACTCTGTGTTGTTGGGTACCATGAAAATTGTTGTTTGGAGCTCCATAGAATTGATAACGTATGCAGGGTTTGGTTCTTAGATTGATGGATAATGAAATAGAGTATGATTTATACTAGAAAAAAGTGAGAAGGATGTAGATATCAAATGGTATGTAATACTTAATCTTTCTCTTTATTTCTTACTTCTTGATCTATATCTGTCTTGAATAATTATCTTATGAGCTCAGTCAATACTAATGTTATTCTAGCTAGTCTTATAGTCTAGCTCTGAGACTTGTGAGCTTCAATATTCAACTCCACCACTGTATCTACTAATGTATCTTCTTTTAAGACTTTCTTTCCTGACTAATATTTTTACACCTAGAAATATCACTTGCTATTCTTAACTCTGTATCCTATCTCTATCAGACTTCAGTAGAGATTGATAGGTGTTATGGAACACTTTAGACACTAACATTTTTCTTTTTCTTTTATCTATTTTTCTTGATTTTATATTTCTTTTCTTTTGAATTTCTTTTTCCTTTTATTGACAATGAAGAGGCACATGACATGGTAGTCACATGATGTGACATCATAGGCCTAAAACATGGTGGAATGATCTGAAAGATGATATCAGGGCACATATATACAACATGGTGGCCTTGAGTAAAACATAAGGCAGACATAAGGATGAAGCATGGACATGAGGGCAGGTTTAATTATTGTTAGCACAGACCACATGTAAAACATATATATAGGACTCTAATTTAGCAGAGACTCCTTGTCAAGTTCTCTTGTAAACTTCCCACTTTATATCCATCTTAAGAGATTTGCTGCCTTGTACTACTATTGGACTTTGTGTCTAGTGGTTGCCACAACAATAGGCAGGATGGGCTTTTCTGAGTTTTTACTCTTGGTATATCTGGTTATCTATGAACTAGTTCTTTTGTAACTAAGATAAGGTTCTCTAGGCCTTCTTCTTTTTTGAAAGTAGTCATATATTGAAATAGTTCAAAGATATATTCTACCAAGAATCAAATACCAGGATCTTTTCTATTACATTATAGACTGAGTTCAGGTAGCTCTTCTAAGACCAATTCTTTTCTATTGTTGTAGTAACTACTAACTAAGACAGTCAATAGCTTACTAAGTAGTCTTACAATGAAAGATTTCATGGAGATTACAAGAGAACTAAACAAGGAGTCTCTAATGTATTTTTATACAATATATACTATAAGTAAATGGTCTATGCTAGCAATAAATAACTCTACTCTGAAGCATATATGTTGTCTATAAATATATCATATATATACCATGAGGTAAACATACTATAGTTATGCACCTTGACATCATTCTTCTAGCTTCTTTCCTTATGTCTTAGACTTATGACATAATATCATGTAATTATAGTTATGTACCTCTTTATTATCTAAGAAATGAAAGAAAAATAAAATAAAATAAAAGAGAAATCAAATCAAATAAAATAGATAAAAGTAAAATAAAATAAAAATAAAATATAAGAGTTTTAGTATACTATGACATATATCAATGATAATACTAAAGCAGTCAACAAGTTGGAAGAAACTATCTATTACTAAGAAAGTTGCACAGTTAAAGAATACTTAAATGAGTTTCAAACCTTGATTTCAAAAGCTAGTGTTATATTCTGTTCCAATCACATCCATCCTAATCTACAAATAACACCTTTCTCTCATCTATACTCTCTAATCCCTTTTAATGTGGATCACATCTTTCCATTTCCCTTGAATGTCCTTATTAGATCCTTACCAACTTTATAGATCTCTATTCCTGATATCTGAGGATTACTAATAAACCAGGATAACTTGCTTAACAGTCTTCATTCTAGATAACTACTCTAGATAGCATACTTAGTATATAATCTGATAGTTTACACTGTAATAGCTTATTTTGAAAGACTAAAGTTGACACTAAATCTCTAGTGTCAATGTAGCATGCTTTACCTCTCTCCTTACAACTCCTTACAAGACTATTCTCTGAAATTGTGACCATGTAGCTTGTAAGAGGTATAATACATAAGTTGAGGCCAAGGTCATTCTGACAAGTCTGCATCACTGAGCTTATCACATGAAGTTTCTACATTCTGTACATGTCTGAGCCAACTTTGTGGACTTTCACCTTCAAGTGCAAACTGCACCTAACAGTATTATCAGGCTACCCTTCCTATAGTTGTATTCCGTTCCTTTTTTGCAATGGCCTGAAGTTTAGACCAAGCACTCACTATAATAGTATCTTTTCATTTTCCTCTAGATCCTTGACTAGGACTGCTTTTTTTGGTTGACTCTGGGTCTACTAATTTTTCTGTAGACTCTGAACTCTCTTGTACTCATTTCTTGGCATCTCCACCATCTCTGATATTGAATGCTGTTATTTGGGTGATTTTTCACACCAATATCCTAGAAGCTGTTACTGTACCTATTCTGGTGAATGTATGAACCTAGACTTCCATGTCACTCTGCAAACTCACCCTGCCTTTTGGTCTTGGATATTTGATCTGCCCAATTTGAAATCCATTTGATTTGCTGGAATTCAGGCCTAATATTTTTCTGTTCATCTTTGCAGGAGTTTTTTGCTCTATTCTTGTGCCACAACCAATACACCATTGGTCACTTAGTCAAATGCCGACTTTCTCTTTGCTTCACCGTCTTCTTGGATTTCCATATCCATCTTATTTCTGGACTTTCAAGTCAAGAAATCTCCAAGCAGTTAAATCGCTATTTGGCACACTAGTTCCATCCATGTGTTACATCTGTCAGGCTAACAACACTTCTATCCTGCTCCATTCAACATTCTGTAGAGATACAAAACTCCAAAAAACTCTAGAATTTTTGCTGTTCTTCTTCTGTTAGGTACTAGGAATTCTCTGTTACTTGAATAAAGTGGCAAATAGAGTCTCAATTTCATTCTTATATCTTCAAAGATATTGGCCCTTTTATCCAACCAAAACTCTGACAATCTCTGGAGTTTTTGAGCATCTTCTGGGATATATCCTCAATTCCACCTATGTGATATTCTAGGATTTTGTATACCTGTCTGTCAAGATCACAAGAAGTAGACTTAGTTTTTTCTTATTTTCTTATTTTCATTTTCATTTTCATTTTGATTTATTTTCATTTTTCTATTTTTAGAACTTAGGGTTAGGGTTAGTGACAAGATCATGCTGTCACACAGCAGGTCACATCAGATGACATAATCACAAGTCATATGACACATAGAAGGACATAGAATATTCTGGACAAGATGATATCATATAATATATGATATACATGTTGACCTTAAGGTGTACACATGGTCATTTATGGTAGGCTATAAATAGCTTGCACAGACCATTAGGTATTTGTATATAAGGTAGACAGTCTTATATAGAGTTCTCTATCAAGTTCTCTTGTGTTAACTCTAATACAAGATTCTTTCTCTTGTCCAACTCTAAAGACTTGAGTTTGTAACACTGTCCTTCTTGGGTTTCCATACCCAAAACACAATTTGTTGGGCTTTCATACCCAATTTATTTTCTAGGTCACTCATTATCAGGTACTATAAACTATAAAATCCTTCTTAGCCAACAAACTCTGAAAAAACTCTACAAAATTTCAGACTTTTTTGTTCAGTCAAACTCTTTGTTCTTGGTTATCTTCTTTAGATCCACTTCTTCCATGGTTATACTCTACCCATCTTCCAAAGTCCATATTAAATCTTATAGGACTTTGAGGGCTCAGTCTTAAGGAGGGTATACTGTTATATCCCAAACTCTGAAACATGTTCAAGACATGTTTGACTTCAATACAACATCAAATCCCTGTGGTTATTTAGTCTTATTTTACTTTATTTGAGTCAAAATCCATAGTCATATTCATCTGTATCCATTGCCTAATTATTTCCTTCAAACTCTACAAATTTACTCAGACTTTACACAGAGTTTTCCCCTCTCCAAATCTGAATTCCTATGTATTGTTTCACTAATGAAACACTTGCTTGGAGATCTGTTTTAGTTACTCCTTTTGTTATTTTATGTATTTAAGGCTAGTGACTCCTTTTTAATAGCTAGCCTGATAATTGACTAAAGTTGATGCTAAATCTCCAGTGTCAATAGCAATGTGCTTTACCTCTCTCTTTAATTGATTAAAACCAATATCCTCTTCTAGTGTTGGTGACAACACATCTTGCCACTCTCTGATATTTCTAATCTACTAAGTTCTCTAAGTTCACTTTCAAAACATACAACTAATGTAGTTAGTAGAGGTATAGTATACAAGCTGAAGCCAAAGATTATTCCAATCCATCTTCTATATTCTCAGATAATACACTAAATTACTTATTTGGACTTCTGAGATACCTTACCAGATTTCAGATAACAAGGTGTAAACTGTATCTAACAGTTAGTTATCCAGATTTCCATATGATAGTAGTCAAATTCTACTGTAATTTTAAAGTAGCAATGTCAAAGTCAAAGATAATAGACTCTATTTATTTTTATTTTTATTTATTTTATTTTTTGAATTTAGAGTTAGAGATTAGCATAATGTTACATGTGATGGTCACAAACTGTCACATGACATAACATGGTATTATATATAACACAGTCATAAGTTATTATCACATAATTATATATTATAAAGAACATTATAGAAAGTTCTAGAACAATAATGTCATATAGCATGTATTATACATATTGATCTTAAAGCAAGCACATGCTCTTTAGAGTAAGCTAGGTTAGTGTAGCATGAACTATAAGCCTAGTATATATAAGATAAATAGATTATACTTAGGAACTTTATTGAGTTCTCTTATATTAACTCTAATACAAGATTCTTTATTGACTTAAACATTCTGAGTCTTTAATTATAACAAGCAATCCAAAATTAGATTGCAATAATATCTATAATAAAACCTTCCAGTTTATTCATAAAACTGTCTTTATCAGTTCACTCAGAAAACTACCTCTATCTTTATAGTTAATTTATAATATCTATAGAGTCTTTTAGTTATCCTTATCTCATATCTATTACTATCTGTTATATTTATGTCTTAATGTCTACTACTACTAGTATTATCTTTAGAGATTCCTCTAGATATTGACACTATATACAAGCCCCACCCATTGTTTAGTAGGAAATACTATCGATGTGGGGATCTCAATCATATTAGTCTATAAGTGTTATGGAACGCTTTAACACTAACATTTTTCTTTCTCTTTTATCTATTTTTCTTGATTTTATATTTCTTTTCTTTTAAATTTCTTTTTCTTTTTCTTTTTAGTGATGATGAAGAGGCACATGACATTGCAGTCACATTACATGTCACATGATGTGACGTCATAAGCCTAGAACATAGTGGAAAGATCTAAAAGATGACATTAGGGCACATATATACAACATGGTGGCCTTGAGTAGAAAATGAGGTGGATATGAGATTGTAGCACGGATCAGATGTATTTAGTATATATAGGACTCTAATTTAGCAGAGACTCCTTGTCGAGTTCTCTTGTGAACTACCTACATTATATCCACCTTTGAGATTTACTTGTTTGTATGATCATTTGTCCTTGTGATAAGTGGTTGCCACAACAATAAGTATCTTGCCAAATTGGATGTTTGTTAGCTAACTACAAAGCAATGTGAGAAGCTTATCAAAGATTTACATATATTGAGTTAACCTAATAGTTGGAGCTTATAGAACAAGAGAATTTATATGTAAACATAAGTAACCAGGGTTTTCTATGAGACAGACTGTTATAACTCAAAGATCTTAGAGTAGATCAATATAAAAGAACCTTGTATTGGGTAATACAAGAGAACTTGATAGAATTCTTAGTACAGAACTATTTATCTTATATATGCTAAGTTACTGGTCTATACTATAGTATTATTAACCTACTCTAAAGATTATGTATTATTCTTAAGATCAATATATGCATCAGACTTGCAAACCTTGGACCCAAGTTTCTTTTAATTTTCCTTTTCATATTTATTTTCTATTTTGGAATCTAGGGTTAGGATTAAGTGATGTCACAATCATATTGTTACACATCAGTTCTATCAGATGACATGGTCACAGTAACAGTCACATGGTCACATGGAACATAATAGAAGGTTCAAGAAGCAATGATGTTATATAATATGTATGTTGTGGCAACTACTAGATACAAAGTCTAATAGCAGCACTATAAGTAAATCTCTCAGTAGGAATATCTAGTGGAGAACACAAGTTGTGTATTCACAAGAGAACTCAACAGGAAACCACAACAGTATTCTACCTACTATTTATATAAAGTTCTCATAGTCCGTGCTACAACTGTGCATTGTCTTATTCTAATATCCATGCCCTATCCTCATGGCTATTACTCATCTACCATGCATCTACCTCAAGGCTACCATGCCATGTCTATATGCCCTGATGTCATACTTCTTTAATCTCCGTCATACATGCATGCACCATGTATACACCATGAGGAACCCATGTCCCTTGACATCACTCTATCTCTAGACTCTTTCTGATCCTTCCAGACTGCTCTAGACCACTCTAGGCTTATGACATCATGTCATGTGACTTCCCAGTCATGTGCCCTTCTCTCTCTCATCATAGACTAATAATAATAATATTACTATATCTTATCTGTCCTAATCCTAACCCTAAAGTCTGTCCACATACTTGTTTTATAATAATGTACAATATATGTTGACCTTATAACTAACATATAATCTTTAGGATAGGCTAGATGAAGTAGAGTATGGACTATCATTAGTTGGTATATGAAGATAGATACATTATATTGAATCATAATAATATGTCAAATATATTATAGTGGTATTATTTCTTCTAGAATCTTCTACAGTTTCCTCTTGTGACATGTAATTTTGTGACTGATGTATAATACTAAGTCATATCATGTGACAATTTGTGACTGTGACATGTAATATCACACTAACTCTAATCTTAAGTCTCTAAAATAAAATAAAATAAAAATTAGAAAGAAAAAATATTAAGTTTATTATCTTTGATTTTGACACAGATAGCAACATATATATTTCAGTTATTAACTAATAGATTTACTATACTGTCTACAAATGAATACAATAATAATAGTGACCTAGTAGATATATATAAAAGTTCAAATTCTATAGTTTTTGTATTCTCTCTCTATTATTCTTAATGATAAAAGAGACTTTTTCAGTATTCTATAATTAGTACACTAGATATCTATGAAACTTTTTTGTATCTCTTTATTACTCTAGAAACTATAGATATCTTTGAAACTATTGAAGTATATATACTAGTTGATTTTGGAGCTACAAAGGTTTTTATTAATTGAAGTATCAGAGTTGTGAATGATAGAAGTCTATCATTTAGTTTTTATTTTCTTTCTCTTTTATTTTTTATTTTCATTATTTTCTTAAGTAGAAATATACTGCTACTTAATTCTGTTTATAATACATCTCATACAAACTAGGGATCTGTTGTAGAGAAGGAAATTAGTAAAATAAACTTATCTGTTGTTGTACACCAAATACTCTTATCTAGTTTGTATATATCTATTATAGAAGTTCTTTCCTTCATTTTCACTAGCTTTTCCTCATTACTGTTGTGGCAACCACTAGACACAAAGTCCAATAATTACATAAGCAAGTAAAGCTCTCAGTAGACTATCAATGTGGGAATCACAAGAGAACTTGACAAGAAGTCTCTTCTGGATTGCTATCCTATTTATATAAGTTACACATGGTCTGTGCTATGACTATGCTTTTACTGTGCATCCTACCCTAAAGTCCATGTATTATCTATAAGTGCACCATATGTACACTATGAGGTAGCAATATAGTTAACATACTCCTTAATGTCATTGTCCAGACTCTTCCCAACTTCTCTAGACTCTTCTAGATTACTCTAGTATGATGTAATGTCATGTGACTTCCATGTCACATGCCTTCTCTTGCTGTAGACTAATAATATACTACTGTCCTATCTATATCTTATTCAAGTCTATTCATACTTTATTGTATCATAACAATTACTATAGACCTTTTATTTTATTTTTATTTTTTGTTTTTTTTCAAATCAACAATTTATTACATAGAGCTTGAGGACAAATTGTGGTAACTACTTTGTAACTACTTATATTAAGACAAAGCTAACATAAAGTATGAGAAAAACAAAACAAAACAAAAGGAAAGGAATAAAAGAAAACTAAATACAAAAAAGCAGAACACAAATTGACTATGTAATGCTTTCTCTGAAAGAGAACACATTACTGTTGAACTCTAGATATAAAGTGAAGTGAGCTATTATATCCCTTCTTGGGTTCCAATAGTTGTTATATCTTCTATATTTATAAAGAATATGTTATCTTGTTTCGATAGAATAGTGACTACATAAACACTTTAACTCTTTCTGAGAGAAGAATCTAAGTTGATATTTGTCTATAGGAGTGTAACTGACTAGTGTGATTGACTATAGCTCTTGAGGCTCTCATACACAATGAATTAGAGTGTCCAAAGTATTTGAGCTATAATTTGCCTTTGGAGTACAATGGCTCAATTAGTTTAGATTTATCATCTAGGAGTTCTAAAAAGTGTTGACCCTTGTCATCTAAAGCTTGGAAGAATATCTTTCAACTGTTGAGAATATTATCACATTTGTTTTTCCTGCTGAAATCTTATGATGACTTACATAGGTAATTGGAAACTAGATGAAATTTCTTTGTCTTTTTGTTAACTATATCATAGAGAGCCTATTTGCAATAACTTAGACAATCTCAGAATTCTATGGAATTATTACAATCTTTGGTGAAGAATTTTCTGAGTTTACCAGAAATCAATAATGTATAAATTTGAAATGGGTGCAATGAAGAATCAAATATTCTTTTAGTAGCATGGATGGAGTTGATAATGACAATGATTCAACCAATGCTAGGCAATTGAGTTTTTCTTTGTTGATACTGCATCTAATGGTGAAGAGTTCCACTTCAGTGAATGTGATATTTATGGCATGATGGATCATTTTGATAATTAGACTATCATAAACATGGATGTATGCTATCAAGATGGAAACCTGATTCTTAATGCTTGTATCTGATATAACAACTACAGATTTTGGATCTGCCAATGCTTAGAGTATAATATTGTCAAGTTTGTAAATATGTATTTTCAAACTTTCTTTGCTTTTTCTATTTGTAAAATGAAAGAAGAAGCGACTAGAAAAGATATCTATTAGCCTATCTCCCAGGGAGAATTCCTTATTGAACATATCAAAAGATGAAAAGATTTTGTTAGTCCTATTATCTATATTCATAACAGGACCTTTGATGTTTAAGCATTATCTTGGAGTGAGTCTTTCTAGTAACAACCAATGAGCTTTATAATAATTTGAATGTCTCACTTCTAGAAGTGACTTTATGATGTAATTTGATGGTAAAGAATGTGCTCTGAGTTGGGATCTACTACTGAGTTTTTGAAGGTGAAGGTGGATTGGAATAAGTCTAGTAATGACCTTAATACTGAGTGTAGAAGATATGTGAAAGGCTCTTAGTATCCAGATAGTAGCTCTTCTTTGTATTTTTCTGAGCTCTTTGAGGGGATAAAATAATAGTACTTTGTTATAATACCAAAGTTGAAAACTATAGAAGAAAATAGGAAGAACACAACTTCTGTATAGTAGCTGCTTTTGAGTGGAAATTAGTTCTCTTGATAAGTTTCTGAGCATTTTCAAGCACTTGATAGTTGAGATAGTTTTGTTAGCATAGAAGTCAATATGTTGTTGAAATATCAACTTTCTAACAAAGATAAATCCAAGATATTGCCAAGTGTTCTTGGTTTGAAGAATAGGATCTCCTAGAGGCATAAAATCTAAAGGGGGAGGTTCAAAGACTCTATGTGATCTGGAAAAATAGAACACCTCTGTCTTTTTATGTTCCATGATTAGTCTAATTTGTTTGAGAAGAGAAAATACAATATGATAACTATAAAAGAAAAGAGAATTTGAAACTATCAAAGATTTGTTCTAAGTGACAAGAAGTCCATTATCTATGAAAAAAGAATGGAAACAGGTATTTTTAGATTTTTAAGCCATTTTTCAAAAATATGAAGAATCAGAGCAAGATATAAAGTAGACAGAATAGAAGAGAGAGTTGATTCATTCCAACATCAACATTAAACAAAGAGGAAGATAAATCCAGTCTTGTCCAAGATTAAAGAAAGAAGCTAATGGTTCAGAAATAGGAAGAACTGAGTGATGTTGAAAGCCAATGTGCTAGTCATAGTATTTTTGACTCACTTATATAAATAAAGTAGATTAGTGCAACTCTGGTATCCATAGTAGAATGTTGTTTTAGACTGCATAATTAACACAGATGAATGAAGTTCTTAGAGATCAACTAGAATTGTAGCCTTTTGCCAACAACCTTCTCAATTAGTTTACTTATCATATTGAGCAAAATAATAAGTCTAAAAGCTTTAAAAGAATCATACAACTCCTTGTTGGGTTTGAGAATGATAATGAATATCAAGACTTTGAAATGTAAAGGCCAGTAATCTAGTTTGATACATACATTAGTAATATTGATGAGTTTTCTGAGATATGCAACATCTTTGATAATACTCTTGAGATATCTCCAAAACAGTTTATCTGGTCTAGGGGTCAATGAGTTATTACACTTAGCAATGGAACTGATGAATTTCTCTTTTGAAAATAGCTTTCAAATTATTGTTTGTTTCCTAGGAATTTCTTTTAGTAGACTTGTATTAATTTGGCAATTTTGTGCTGTATTGAATGACAAATGAAATAATTGCCATAAATCATCAAGTTTGATGCATAGTTGACCATTGTATTGAATGGCTTTAATGGCTGGAAGTCTTTGATTTTTGACCTAGTTCATGAGTTCTTATTAACCACAATTATTGCTGGCAATTTCTTGAATTTTTTGATTGAAGAAAAGACATTTGGTCTTCTTGACTATGCTCTTGAATTGTTTCCAATTCTCAATCTGCTTTGAAGTCCTATAGTTCTCCAGATCTCTATGATAATTATCATCTCACCATTTTTTAGAGTGCTTAGTGATATTGACGATCTTTGAATTTTTTACCTATATTCTGTCTATATCATTGGCAAATGATTGTATAATTTGTTCAATAACTTCTACTTTTGAAATATTCTCTATATTAAGCTCTTTAATAGCTTTGATTAATTCAGCAACAAAGTTCTCTTCCTCTTTGCTATTCTTGACTATTATATGCTTTCTGGTTTGAATATGCTCTTTGAATATTGCAATATTGATAATGAGAGAAGCATAATCTGATATTAGTTTCCAATCTGGGTGGATGGAATGGTTATCATATTCTGATGACTTAGGTCTGAGGAACATTAGGTTGATTACTGAATTTAAATTCTGTTGATTGTCCAAATACCTAGTGAGAACTTGGTTAGTAAGTTTAGATAGTTCTAAGTTCATAAAGTCTGTGATGTCCATAAGAAGATCACTATGTGCAGAATGATATAGGAAGTTGGGGTCCCAAATACTGTATCTAATATTGAAGTCCCCCATTATAATTAAGATGTTGATATTAGCTTCAGTATCCTTGAGATACTTTAAAGCTGATTGTGTTAAATCCAAGTATACATTAATAAGAAAGTAAACTGAGCTGCAATTGAAAAAGGAGACAATAGAAATATCCTTGTGATTGAAAATGTCTTTTCATAAGAATAGAAAAGGAGAAAATCTGACATTAATATGTATCATGATTCTCAGAGAATCAATGTAATTTGAAGGATTCCTAGAAAAAGTGATCTAGTTAGGGTAATTTGGAACTTCTACCAATTCTTCTCCCTTCTTGCACTTGAAACTTAGTATGGAATGTATAGTGGACCATGACAGTTCTTGAATGAAAATGATATTAAAAGAGTTTTGCATTTCTAAGATAGTGTTGATAACAAAGTTGTTCTTATGAACATTCTGTGAAAAAACCTTGATATCTCTCATAATTATATTTGGTTACTGTTTACAACTGAATGAATTGATTGTCTTCTACTTTTACAAAGCTCCTGGTACTTTTTGAATGCCATTCTCTGTTGAAGCAGTGCTTCCAGGAAGAACAAAGATTTAAATCAGCTTGATAATTGTCTTTGCAGTTAGAGCACTTGAATGTGTGAGGACACAGTTTACCCTGTTTCATTTCTAGTCTCAGAGAGTTAGTTTTTTCCTTCACTTTACAACACCACACAAAGTGACAGTGGTGCTCAGTTTTATGACAATCATAGCATTTTACACACTTTTATTCTTGTATTAGTATGTCTTCACTTTCAACAATTCTTACATTAGGAAACTTCTGGATTCATGTTTGCTCCTCAAATCATAGTAATGAAGCTGTTTATGTTGAAGTATCTATTGATAAGCCCCTTGGCTTTGCTCCCACTTTAGATATCCTATATATTGAGCCATATGATAGCTATATCAGATTTTGGAGATACTTTGATGACTCTTGGTCTCAAAACAATGGTGATGTTGTTGAAAATGTGGTTTTTCTTGATAATTGTCTCAACCACATCTACTGTTAAGGAAGTATTAGAGTTCTCAAGGAAGTAAGGAATACTTATGATTTTTAGATATGATTTTGATCAAGGCAAGCATAGGGGTTTCATGTTGTCTACCTTAATATGGTTTGTATTTTTGACATAATGTTCAATAGTTTGAAGATTTAAAAAAGCTGCCATCTTGTTAGTAACTATAACAATACCTGATTGTTCTGCTCACACAAAATCTGCCATGGCTTTGGATTTGATATTCTTGAGTACTCTGTTAATGTTAGCAATATGCATACTTGAGTCCTTCATGAATTTAGTCTTATTGTCAATGCTCATTGGAATAATAACTTGTTTTCTTGACAGCTCTTTTATCATCATATTAAGTTTAGGCTTAGGCTTATCTTTACTGTTGACAATTTTTTTGATTTTTTTGGCCTGTAGATTAGGAAATGTTTCTTTAATTTTTAAAACTTTCCTAGTGTTATTGATTGGAGTTGAAGCCTGAGAGTACAATTTTCTTTGATATTTTTTGTTATTTGCTTTTTTATTGACTTTGTTGTTCTTTTTGAAGTATTTCAAGATTTCTTTAACCTCTTTGGGTGATTTGGCTGGTATAGAAGGTGGTAATTTGTTGAATGTGGCAAGCTTGTTCATATTTTTGTCATTTTTATTCTTGTTATTGTTCATCTCATTAATTTTTGGAGTGGACTTGGCTATCATCTTTTATTTGAAAGAGCTATTGTTATTGTTAGCAATAAGAGAATCCCATCTTGACTCATAAATAGCTAAGACAAAACTCCACATCACTTTGCCTATGCTTTTAAAGTTATTAACCTCATTTGCCTTACCACTTTCAACTTTCTTGTTAAAAATATATTTTGTTATGTGACAAAGCAATTCTTTAATATTATTAGCATCTAATATAAAATATTCTAATAAGCTATAGAGTAAGATGGAATAGAAGTCTCCATCTTATACCTCCTGTTTTATTGCCTAGTTAATATTGTATAGCAATTGAATGTTGATCATATTCTGGGAAGAACTCATATTAGAGTTAATATTAGGCATACTCCTACTCCATGGTTAGATATGTTCTTGAGAGCTAGTACCTTATTGTGTAAGTATTGTCTCTTTTTTAGAGAGGGCTTGTCAGTCGCTATACTGATAGGATTTCTTATCTCTACATTTCCTTTGTAAGATAGCTGAGAGCTATCAATTAGTTTCTGACTTTCAATATCTGGAAGATCATTATTAATTTTTATATATTAATAGTATGGAACTAAAGAGATGCTTAAAGAAATTAAAGAACTTCTAAAGCCAGCTTTGCTGGAGAGGACAGATCTCTCTCTGATAATGTTGATATTGATGTTCATCTCTATATTGGAAGATATTTAAGCTATTAAGAAATGTAAAGTAATAGATGCTGAGTTGGAAAGATATTTATTTCCTAATTCTCTTACAGATGCTACTATACTAGATAAATGTAAGAAAGAAAGAACCAATGTTATTTTTTTCTCATTCTTATTCTTATTTCTATTTTATTTTCTTATTTTAAACTTAGTTTTGGGATTATAGTATGATATTACATATAACTATTATAACTGTTATATATAATGACAAGATATGATAGCTGTTACAAGTATGTCACATATGTCACTGTCACTATTACATAAAAGAACATAGAAGTTTCTAAAACAATAATATCATATAAATATATTTACCAGATATTAATCTTATAAATAATATATAGTCTTTAAGATAAATTAGTATTAGTTTCACACAGACCACTGGCTAGCATATATAGACATTTTGTACTAGAAACTATATTGAGTTCTCTTGTGTTAACCTAATATAAGGTTTTTATATTGCTCTCACTTTTGAGCTTAAGTTGTAACATCAGATTTCATCTTCTGAGAAAATCTTTATAATTTTCTTGGTCTTCTTCTTGCCTACTACAGAAAAAATTTTAACACTTTCCATTACATTAGATTCCCTTTTAAAAACTGCCATTTAAAGTTTCTCCAGCTTTTTCTTCTACTGCTAATGTATTTCTTCAGTATGTTTTCTATCCTTCTCCTTTTACTTTAGTTCAGTCTTTTTTCTCACTCTGGATTTTGCTGCTAATAAAGCCTTCTCTATTGCTCTTATTTTTTTTCATGTCTTTTTGCTATGAAGGCCTATTTTTTATGGTAATAAGAAAAAAAGTAGAATTTTTTCTTATATATTGACTTACAAAACAGTCACATGAACTTCAGATAAACTTAATAAGATTTCAAAGACTTATTTCTAAGAGGAGAATACTGTTATATATCAAAATCCAACCCTATGAATAACCTATCTTTTATAATAATGTTATTCTCTCTCTAATCTCCATAAATACTTAGTCTTCCACAGCAGATTTTACTTCTATCCAAATCCTATTTCCAGTTAGTGTTTCTCCACAGATTATTTTAATCAAAAATCTACCTAGTTTGGAGCTAGGCATAAACACCGATCTCACTTAATATAGATAATTACTAAACTATGTAGTAATAGTGCTACTCAAGTATTCAAGTATTTTAGACACTTATCCTATTATTTAAGAACTGGTAGATACTTTGTAATCTTTAGTCTGATAATCAACTATAATTCCTACTACTATTAACATTAAACTCTGATGTTAAGGCAATACACTTTACTCTATCAGTACTCTATCAGTACTCTATTTCTCAAACTATATTTTACTTTCCAAGTTACAACCAAGTGACAAGTAAACAATGCATCATATAAGCTGAAGCTAAGGCTTACAACTCTATATTCTGAATAATTTCCTATACTTGTCAAATTCTGTCTAATCCTATAGACTTTTGTCCTCAAGTGTGAACTATATCTAACATTTTCACATTTTCTTTAACCTCAATCTCTGTAGATCTCTCTCAGTCACTTTTCCTGGCCACCCTCTCTATCTCAACTTCTTCTTTCTTATCTTTCTCTTTACTTCTTTCTAAAAGAACCTTCTATTTGTCTTTGAAGTCACTACAAAGACTTTATATCTCACTTGTTAAATAGTCTTATAGCATTTTTGAATAAAGAAATATGTTTGATAGCAATGTATTTTATACAGGGTAGAAATTTACTATAGTAATGAAAACATTAATAAAAGGTAAAAATCATAAAAACTTTCTTACTCACCTGCTGTCATATATTAAGCACTCATGCTTAGCTCATACACAATGATTGTAAAGGTTTTCACTCCTATCTTCTTTTTACTTTATCTCTGTGGACTTTCTTGATCTTTTTCTCTCAAGCTTTTTTTGATAGCCTTATTCAGTTCTTGTCTTCTGAAGAGGTCTTAATGATCTCCTTACTTCTATTTGTGATTTTCTTTACCAACTCCTCTACTATCTTTCTCTTCTTTTCTACTACAAGAGAGATTTCTATATTTTCTATAATGTTAGAACTTCTTACCAATACTACTGCTTTGAGATTCTCTAACTTCTCTTTGTACTAGTATTGTGCTCTCTCCTCAACATCTTTTCTTCTTTCCTCTTTTTTTTGCTTCAACTCTATCTTTCTTCTTACTTTAGTCTCTATAGCCAAATATGCTTTCTTAGCTATCCTTGTCTCTTATTATGTCTTTGTTATCTCTTCTAGACAGACTATGTAAGAGGACTACAAACTCCAAAATCTATTGCAAACTCTGTCAATAAACCCTGTGCCTGGACTTTCTCATACAAATGCTGGTAGCAGACTCCAATACAGATCTTTCTACTCCAGTTTCATCAAACTCTGTATCTAAACTCCATTGCACTCAGACCCACCACTCCCATATAAGACCTTGGTACAAGTTTGTAATATCTCCATTTACTGTTTCTAACAATACTAGTATTATCATTTCTTGATTACATCATTATTATTCTACTAGATTGGAATAAACAGTATAATATTTAAGATAGTTGTTATCTCTAGGAAACCTCATTCTGTTCTCTTAGGTTTTTTCTGGAGAGTGCAAACTCTGTGTATCTGCCCAATTGCCCTAACAGACTATAAATACCTACTTTTAAAACTTAGATTCAAGCAATAGAATAAAGAACAACTCTTGTATTGAGTAACATAAGAAAACTTAATGGAGTTTTTATTACAAACTAGTCTATCTCATATACTACAGACTATAGTCTGTGTACACACTACAATTAACCAACTCTAAAATTCATATACTTTTCATAAAACTAACAAAATATAGCTATACTATATAACATTATTTGTTCTAGAACCTTTTATAAATTTCTATATGTTATGTGACTCTATGACATGTCACCTCACATTACACTTTGCTATCTAAGTCCAAAGTAAAGAAAATAGAAACATAAAACTAAGTCTATTATTTATAACTTTGATATTTACTTCTCAATAATGTACTTCATGCTTTTCTTTTTCTGGAAGACCAGGATTTTGACCTCAGAATCCAAGAGTATGAAAGACATTGTATATTAGAAATCCTCAGAGTAAACTTAGTCATTTTCAATTTTTCTTATCTTTTATTATTTCTCTTTTCTTCTATAGTTTAGTTTTCTTATTTTATTTTTTGAACTTAGCTAAGAGGACATGGAATGATGTTACAGTCACAGTCACACTGTTATATAACTTGGTAAAATATCATAAAAATTGTTAGAAGTATTTCATTAGAGCAACTAGTAGAGCCTGCAGAGTTTCATAAACTTTCACAATCTTTAGAAGAACCTAAGTTTCATTGATATATCACTACAAATACACTGCTTATTTCCAGGAGAACATAAGAGAACAAAGTAAGATTTTTAGAGATAATAAATATTCTATATAGCTATAATGTATATTCCAATCTTTTAGATTAGCTTACTTTATAAGAAATAATAAGAATAGTATGACCAAAGGTATTTCTGATGAATATATCTAGAATGTCAGCTTGAAAAGGAAAGAAGATTACTATTAACAATAGATAAAAAGTAGTCAGTATCACAAACTTCATTTAGTTTTTATCTTGAAAACAAGTGGACCTATTTCCACAAACTAAGTTGTGCTGGAAAGTCTTAAATGAGGGCTATTTGCACATATGTGGAATGTACAAAAGTGACCACAAACAACTGAGATATCAGGCCATCAGTAACTGCAAAAGTTTTGTTGGCTAATATCTTATGAATAGCTGAATAGATTCACATGATTGAACTTGCATTGGAAAGTGCTCAACAAACAGTTTCTGATGATATATAGTATGACCCAAAGCAATAAGTATTAATAGAGATACAAGCATATCAATATAATGACATAATTAGTTATCTTCTAAAATTAGCCTGATATCTGATAAGACTAAACTTACCCTAACTCAAAAATATTCTAATCCTCCTGACCAATGAACACAAACAATGATCCACTACAGTAACTTAACACATTTCTCAGATACAAAACAAGTGTCTAATGGCAATAATGGACATCCTTATTGTGGCAACCACTAGTAACAAACACTAATAGCAACATAAGAAGTAAATCTCTTAATAGAATATTATTGTGGAAATTATAAGAGAACTAGATAAGAAGTTCCCACAATATTTATACAAAATTCTTATAGTACATGCTAATAATAAATAGCTCTACCCTAATGTCTATGTGTAGTCCATACTTTTATTATACATCAATCTCATATCTTCCATAAGAATACCATATTATATGCATATGCTCTGACATCATTCTTCTAGTTTCTTCTAACCAACTCTTGCCAAGTCTAGGCTTATGATCTCATATCATGTGATATGTCATGTGACTGCAATTATATGCCTCTTTATTGTCAAATAAAATAAAAATAAAAATAAAAGAAAAATCAAAAGAAAAGAAATATTAAATCAAGAAAAATAAATAAAAGAAAAAGAAAACTGTTAGTGTTCAAGTGCATCATAACAATAGTCAGAACAATAGTCAAGATTATACTATGAAGTCAGCAGTGAAGAGTAGTAGTATTTGGCCTTCTAAAAAAATCTAAAACTCTATAAGTCTTGGTAGTAGTTTTGGGGCCAAAAAAGTAAGTCACATTACAAACTTAGTTATAGCTTTAAAATAGGTTTAATATGTACAAACTAACTCTGAGAAATATATAAAGTAGACTATTTTATAATAGTAAACTTTATTAAGTTCTCTTATATTACTTAATACATAAGTATACTTTTGCCTTAATACTTGGGCCTAAGTCATAGCATTATAAAAAAATCATAGGTATTAAGTATAGTTCTTGCTTTAAGCAAATACCTGTGGTTAGTTATATAAAAGATAGATTAGATCAAGTTTGGAAACTTATCTGAGAATAGATATGATTATCTATGATAGTGGATAAGTGTAAGAAGACTTTTCTCTTCTATATTTTCTAGCTAATCTATGTTCTATGACCTTTTTTAGTATTTGAACTCATCTATTGATCTGCTTTCCTACACTCTAGACCTCTTTTAGCTACATACAAATACTCCTAATTATCTAGATATATTATTTAACTCTTTTTTCCTATATTCTCTCACTCTTCTATAATGTTCTACAGTCTTTTATAGTCTGCTATTATCATCTGCTTATCTACTTTCCCATACTCTACAAGTACTTGCTGTTATGATTAATGCCTCCTGGAGACAGCATGGACATGGGCAAAGGGTATGATGACACAATCAGCTGCGCTGTAGGAGTCTCAGTCAGTGCCTCATGTAGTAGGTGCCACAACCTAGCATGATTCTCATTGTTTCCTTATATTATCCTCATGTGTTCTACCTCATGTATACCTCATTGTTCTAAGGACTAGTAGTATATATAGCATAGATACAGTCCTGTATCTTTATGCTTTACTACTTATACACATCTCTTACTCTTCCTCAAGTCTTTGTCTTAGTTGCAACCTGAGCTCAAGCTTAAGGTTATTATATTTGGTAAAGCATTGACGAGCTCACCTTGCAAGAGAGGTGCAGTAGGACAAACCTATGGACAAAACAAGACAGCATTATCTGTTGAGAAGACAAAACACATGTAGCAGTAGCTACAAGAAGAAACCACAATGAGTTGAAGAAGAACAAACAATATAGAGGTATTTTCAGAATGACTAGGATCTTTACAAATCATGGAAGAAGTCTTAACAAGTGATGAATGAACAGACACAGAA
>Ga0157359_1000114_pt1 | contig 23871 bp, 17 predicted proteins | sample AttcapACBM3_FD_111482 | JGI IMG/M metagenome (GOLD analysis project Ga0157359, IMG submission 111482) | Fungus gardens microbial communities from leaf cutter ant in Botucatu, State of São Paulo, Brazil - Atta capiguara ACBM3 | ecosystem: Host-associated > Fungi > Mycelium > Unclassified ...
AACGTTTTCCGCATACCCTTCAGTGCCGAAGTGGCGAAATCGGTAGACGCAGTTGATTCAAAATCAACCGCCGCGAGGCGTGCCGGTTCGATTCCGGCCTTCGGCACCAGGTATACGAATTAAAGTCGCTTAAGGGCGGCTTTTTTTGTGTCTCAAATCCAGTATCCCCAAGGCTTTGTCCCGCTTTTCACTCAACCTAAATCAATCTGATTCAATCTACATCAACTACTGATGCGGGTACAACTGCGGGTATTTCCCGGTTCGATAATGTTTGTATCCACACAGAACCCTTGAAAGGATACTGATCATGGCTCTTAGTGATGTGAAGGTTCGTTCGGCTAAGCCTGAAGCAAAAGCCTATAAACTTACTGAAGGCGACGGTATGGTTTTGCTGGTGCACCCTAACGGCTCCAAATACTGGCGGCTACGTTATCGCTTCGGTGGTAAAGAAAAAATGCTGGCGCAGGGGAAGTACCCCGAAGTCTCGCTGGCGGATGCCAGGGCTCGCCGGGATGAAGCCGTAAGCTGTTAGCTAATGGCGTCGATCTCAGTGAGAACAAGAAAGCCGTTAAGGTAGAGCAGGAGCAAGAGGCGATAACGTTTGAAGTGGTTGCCAGAGACTGGCATGCCAGCAATCAGAAATGGTCGGCATCGCTTAGCGCTCGTCTATTGAAAAGCCTCGAGGATAATCTCTTTGCTACCATTGGTAAGCGGAACATTGCGGAACTGAAGACGCGGGATCTTCTTGTACCTATCAAAGCGGTGGAGTCGTCCGGGCGTCACGAAGTTGCGGCTCGTTTGCAACAGCGAACTACCGTGATTATGCGCTTTGCTGTACAGAGCGGTTTAATCGACTATAACCCTGCACAAGAGATTGCTGGTGCCGCTGCTACGGCCAAAAGACAGCACCGTGCTGCTCTGGAGCTTAACCGCATACCTGAATTACTTCATCGTATTGATCACTATTCCGGAAGACCATTAACCCGACTTGCTGTCGAACTTACCTTGTTAGTCTTTATCCGTTCAAGTGAACTGCGGTTTGCCCGCTGGTAAGAAGTCGATTTTGAAACGGCTATGTGGACGATCCCAGGTGAGCGTGAGCCGCTGGAAGGAGTCAAGCATTCTCAGCGTGGTTCGAAGATAAGGAGTCCTCATCTTGTTCCTTTGTCGCGACAAGCTCTCGCTATCTTGGAAAAGATCAAAAGCATGAATGGGAACCGAGAGCTGATTTTCATGGGAGATCACGATCCACGTAAGCTTATGAGCGAGAACACGGTGAATAAGACTCTGTGAGTCATGAGCTAGGTCACTAAAACAGAAGTGTGTGGGCATGGTTTCAGGACAATGGCTTGTGGTTCTTTGATTGAATCAGGATTGTGGTCAAGGGATGCGGTGGAGCGGCAGATGAGTCATCAGGAACGTAACTCTGTTCGGGCGGCCTATATCCATAAGGCGGAACAACTGGGAGAGAGGAGGCTGATGCTGCAGTGGTGGGCGGATTATCTGGATGCTAATCGGGAGAAGGGGGTTAGTCCGTTTGGTTTTGCGAAAAAATAAAAAACGTAACGCCATTGAAAATTAAGTAGTTCTATCTTAACTCCCTATTTTTCAAACAAATAATGGGCGTTTTGCCCATTATTTGTTTCTGATGATGAGTTAGACGTTATTGAACACCCAATGCCTTATAAACTGCATCCACAGGATCTGCATAGAAACTGATTTGGAATTTGGAGAAAATTTCAGCAGGCACAGTTGGAATATCAGAAGCTGATGCCATCGGCAACAGCACACGTTTGCCCCCACTATCCATTGCCATTTGCAAACTACCCGCCAGATCTTCGACCGGATTCACCACACCACCAAGTGTCATATCTCCGAGCACGACCATCTGTTCTTGCACTGGCTTGCCCATCAAAATGGAACAGAAGGCTACCAAGGCGGCAAGGCTGGTTTTGGTACTAGGGCTTGAGTTATGTAACTCAACGGCATGTAGATGGTATTCATGCTCGGAAAATTTTGCGGTAGCACTGATGCGATTTAGGTTGCCTTTGAAATAATCAAAACCTATACGGATTGCTTCTTTTGCTGGTGTATTGGAGCCCAGGCCAGATGTCGTGTGTTTACCATTACCGGGGGTCATCTGAGTTTCAAAGCGATACAGGCCCAGTTGGCCTGTGACACCCTTGGTAACCATGTGCACAACTCCCGGTTTACCCAGACCTTCGGGGATCAACTGGCTCCCGCCTTGCTCAGGTACATTGACGAAAAACTCTTCAAGAGTTTCGCTGTCTAGATAGCTGAAGTGCACATCAAAAAACTCCATGCCGCCTAGTTTTTTCAACTGCTCTTTGATTCTACGACGTAACTCTAATGCGTAGGTGAGACAAGGACGTACCTCCTCTTTACCAAACACACCATGAGGATACAGTAATTTGAGCAAACCTGAGACCGTGCGGCGTACTGCGATTACATCACGTTGGTTGAGGTTGTTCCCGAGTTTAAAGAAGCGGTCGATAGCATCAGAGAAGCTACGCTTGCGCATTTCTCGCATATATTCGGCCAGATAGTCGGTGATCAGACCGTAGTTATTGGTAAAAAATTCAGGCCGCATCTTAGGGATATCCCAACCTGGGATATAGGCATGGAAACGGTCAAAAAAGGCTGTATCGATCATCGCTTCCGGGAAAGGTGCCAGCAGGTGACTGGTTTTGACTAACGTTTCTACGCTTTGGTTTATGTTGCCGACAAATACCATGGATGCTTTGGCTTCGATAGAATCACGGCCACGGGAAAAAGAGCCCGATGCCATGTAATCCTTCATGATCTGGACACCATCTTTATCCTTGAAGGTAATACCAGCCACTTCGTCAAAAGCTACCACATCCCACATGCCTACCAGCCCAACCTGCCGGGAACTCATGTTGTAAAACAGATTGGCGACTGTCGTCTGGCCACCTGAGACTAGTAATGAATTAGGCGAGCACTCTTTATAGACGTGGCTTTTACCGGTACCACGTGGGCCGAGTTCGCAGACGTTATAATTGTTCTCAACAAAGGGGATCATCCGCGTCAACAGGTGCCATTTCATCCGTTGCTTCAGATTGGTTGGCTCCATGCCGATAGAGCGGATCAGGGTATCCAGCCATTGGTCTGTTGAGAAATTAGCCCGGGCGGCAAAAAGCTCTTCCATATCCATGGAGGGCATCTGGATCGGCTTAAGGTTGAAAATTGAGAAGGGCGAAATTCTTTGCCCTTCTTCATAAAAATAGTTAAGAGTAACGATACACCAGATCCCCCCGGTGAGCAGCTTCTCGTTAGCTTTAACAATGCTGGCGGGGATCACGGCATCTTTGATACCGAGGTTCGAAAGCTGAGCCTCGTAGACATCTTTCTTCTGGTTGAGCTTTACTCCGATCTTATCGATCACTTTAAAGCTACCACGCTCACGAATCAGAGATTTTACTTTCTCAGCCTCATCCGGGCGAACATAGTTCTCAGCGAGGATTTTTTTGACGTTTTCCAGACCTTCGCATACCACTTCATCATCATCTGAAGCACAGTACATACCGAGCAGATATTCCAGTACATAGACAGGGACATTAGCTCCTTCTTTTAGCTGTTTGGTCAAATCCTTACGGACAACTTTACCCTTAAAGTAACGATTCAGACGGGCATCAAGATCCATGCTGGCATGCTGAGATAACTCATCGTCAATGCTGAGCATAGAAGCCTCATCAACAGTAGTTCCGCTCGGCTGGGCAAGCTTCTCCGTGTAAACGTCCATCTGCTGGATCACTACATTGTTCGTGATATGCGTGACATTCACCGCTGGCTCTTGTGCGGTTTCCTTTCCTACAAACTCACCTTCAGTAGGATTTATCTCATCATGTGGCATCTGGTATTGCTCCCGGGTACTGATTGGCTGGCACCCAACATTAGAATTTACTTATCACATCCGCAGGATCGCTATTTTGCGAGCCATTAAAAACCGAATTCATCCTGAATTGCCAAATCAATAGTGACCGGATAGCGTGCCATTTCAATACCATCCTCATCATCAACGAGCAGCAATTGATACTGCGCCTTGCGGTCAAATTGAGCACCGGTCAGTTTTAAACGCACGTCTTGCTGGCGCTGATCCAGATTACTTGAGGTCGCTTCAAAGAGTAGCTTCTCAATAGCTGACACGGTTTGTTCTGAACTATCTACCACCGAGAAACGAACCATTCTTGATTTATGACGTTCATCGACGGCATCGGTCTGCAGGAAGCGGATTTTATCGATCACATTTACCAGCTTAATGGGTTGGTATGCCGGAACTATGTCGACTTTGGTTTTTTCATGCAGAGTTTGTTTCTTGCCACGCAGCTCTTGTACTTCAAGTATTGGAACACAGACCTCTTGCAACATTGCACCACCATGGACGAAGCGGGCTCCACCAACAAAATGGAAACGGCTCACTCCTTTCGGAAGCCAGAATTCCACATCAGAGTTACCACCAACAATATTACGCAATTGCCCATGCCAGATATCTTCATTTGTTGGTAAATTGCGACCAAGGAGATAGCGTTTTGAAGCTTCCAGAGTTCCAGATGGTTCGTGTTTCAGAGGCGATTTTACCCCGTTTTCAACTGAGGCCTGTTGGAATAAGAATCCATGATCGGCTGTGATAACTACGCGAGTAACGCCAAACCCATTGATAATTTTGTTGATGAGTCCATTCAGTTCGTCTATAGCCTGACGGGCATGAATGAATGTCTTGAGCTCACTTTTCTGAGATTCACTCTGAGCATCGATGACATCGTGATAGACGTAGATTATCTTTGCGTCACCAACCGCCTCGTTAGCTTCTGCCCGGGTCCAGCTCAGCAGACTTTTGGCCGAAATCGCTATACCACCTACCTTACTTAGAATAGTGCTGCGATTTTCTAAACCCGCGCTGCTCTGTCCATCTACTAATACTGTTGAGTTGGTAGCGGCATAGTCAAGTTGCTGATGAGGGAGTAGGGCGGCCATGCCAAGTTGCGTGTAGCTAGGTAGTACTCCGAGCTGGCTCTTGAGCTGCGCAGAGAAGCGCTTGGCTTCATTTATCTGTCCCTGGAGCTCATGAGCAACTTCATAGCGCAAGGCATCACTGATAATAACAAACTGGCGCTTGACGCCGCTTTGGGTAAGGCGTTGTTTGATGACTGTATCATAGAAGCGATGCTGAGAAGGGAGGCCAAGTTGCCAGTTATCAAGCAACTGCTCTTTATCTAGCAAGCCATCCCATGTCAGTCCCAGTTGGTATAGATACCAGTTCACATACAGATCTTCGATTTTACTGGCCAGTACTGCCAGCACTTCTACCGACTGCCCTTGCAGATGCAATAGTGCTTCATTAAACAGGCGATAGGCTGCATCAAACTGGAACAACTCATCTTCATAGGCAAGGTACATTTCTTGCGCCGAAGAGTAATGAAAACCATCCGGTTTCGAACGGCGTAGTTCTAGCAACAATTCAGCTTGTTGCAGCGCCTGGTAAATATATGCATATTTAGGTACAGTTCTGGCCCAGAATCCATGTCGACGACGAGAGATTAGTTGGGCAAACTCTACTCGATTCAGTTTCAAGTCACCGTTGTTTAATCCAGATATCAGCTCACGGATCAAACCTTGCTCGACCGCTTCAAAGCCTTCGACTTCTCCCCAGAGCCAGATATCTTGCGCTGTCAGGCGTGAAGCAAGTTCGAGCTGATCCGCTACCTGTGCAGAAATTTCGGCAAAATTGCTGCTGTACTGGTTAGAATCACGCCAACCAGACAGCAGAGCCATAGCATTCGCACGTCCGGTGGGAGTGGCTAATAGTTGTGACTGTAGCCAGACAGGGCGCTCTTTGGTATCAAGCTGTTCGTAGCATTCACTCACCAGTAATTTACGAATCAATTCGCGTAGTGACGGTTCTGTCCCTTCAGCTATATGGTATCCATATTCACGGTTCATCAAATGCCAAAATGCAGGCAGCAATCCATGCTGCTCTAGCGGAAAAAGAGCGGTTTCAGCATTTTCAAGTAATCGATCGCCAATGCTTTTCATTATTTCGGCAATCTGAGCATGACAAGCCAGCACGACACTTATCATCTTCATATCAAGTGATAGCGGATCTTCTATGCCGCCACGGCCGTCCAGGCGACGTTTAAAGGCTGCAGTACGCTCTTTGTTGGCGAAAAAGCTTTTACGTGACGCGATGTGGTCGCGCAGCGCTATATTAGCGAGGCCTAGGTCATTAAGCAGAATTGAGGCTGCATCAGCATAAAAAGTGGTGCTATAACGACGTATATCAAGCAACCAGTCTTTAGCTGGTGATGGTTCTGAAGTGGGCCAGTAGAGAAGGAAACCCTGTGTGGGTTCATCGATTTCAATGCGTTTGCGAGTTTGAAGCTGTGACTGCTCTGCCATATTGAGCATTGTTACTGGCAACCCGTTCCACAGTATGGTGAGCTCTGTAAGCTGTGCAGTAAAGCTCTGTTCTGGGTCGTGCCAGAAAACAATCCGATCTGCGGTGAATCTGTTGTTAAGCCCGGTTTGAAGCTGAGTGATATCCATCAGTACGTCTCGGAATAATTAAGCCATCAGCACCATGGCTGTGAATCGGCGGTAGCGTGTAATGTTGAAGATGATTATACCAACTCTGAACGTTGGTGAGTGACTGAATCCCACATGCTAAAGATTCAATATCTAATCTAACTGATTTGTACAGGGGGATAGTGAGAACAAAGTGATAAAGCGGAGACATAAGTGTACCCGCTTTATCCTTTTGAAATTAATCGGCTTTATCGCCAGTAATAGCTTTCGCTTCAGCTAATAAAGTACCGAACTTGGCGTAGTTGATTTTAACGCCATCGTCGAGATCGAGCTGGATCTTCATATCAGCATAGTGTTTGAGCTGGTCGTCAAAAGAACGCAGCTCGGTAATCTGCTTGGTCAGGCTATCGATCTCTTTACCGATGCGTTTGGCTTCGGCTGTTTCTGCTTCATTCTGTTGCAGACGTAGGCGGTCAATACGGCTATCCATTTGGCCGAGCAGAGGCGTGACATACTCGGTGCGCATGCGCGGGAGAGTTGTTTCATTGTAGCGATGCAAATAGACTAGGCATTCAAATGCTTTCTCTTTACCAGAACTGAATAGCCAGTAAATCGGGCGTTTTTTGTAGGTCTTCAAGTGATCTTTGAAGAACTGAGTCGAGAAGTAGCGGCGAATAGTCTCACGGTAGGTCTCACCTCCTTTTTTCACTGGTTTGATCGCAGCTAAGCACAGGCTGTCGGCAATAAATTGCAGATTCTCTTCTAAATGCTCATCCCCCCACACAGTGTAGACAAACTCTTCAACCCGAGCAGCAATATCATCTTCAAACCAAGCCTGAGAGGTTAGTGGCAGAATACCATCGCTGTCGGCAGGAAAACGGGCATAAACACCTTCTTCAACCATAGCCTTAAAGCCTTCGCTCCCAGCGTGAGCATAAACTAACCCTTCACGATCAAGGGAATAGCGACCCATCATGCAGCCAACCATATATGATATTAAATCAGTAATTACGAGGGAGCAGAATTTGGATTCAATATCTTCACAATTACCTAAACGGTAGATTGGATTTGCAAACAGAGAGACTTTATCTTTACGCACAGTCTCTTTATTTGTTTTAATGTTATAAATATCTGAGTAAATTAAATTATTGGTAGTTTCAAGCTGTGATGCATGGTTGACTAATTCCTCAGACCATTTTTTATAATCATTATAAATTTCCGATATTTTATTAATGTTGCCAGCCCGTGAAATTAATTTATCTAATCTAAAGCCCCATGAGGTTTCTAAACTATCCCAGTCATCTTGGAATATATATACTAGTTGCTTTGTTAAATTTAAGTCACCACCAAGCTTGAGAGGGACTTTTTTTATTTCACCAATACCATAGTGCATGGTTGGAGCAATTAAATTTAAGATCTCTTGAGCTACAGATGAATTGAGGATACCAAGCAATTCAAATTCATTTATTTCTTTAGGGAAAACGCACATGCCGACACTTGAAAATAAAAATCCTTCTTTAAAGTAACGAGCGCTGAAGTTGCTACTTGATATGTCAGACCAAGTAATGCCACTCTTGAAAAAATAATCAAGGCTGATCAATGCACGAGACCAATGTCCTCCATTATTTTTTATAGTAGCAACTTCTTTTACTTTTTCACCATCATTTAACCAATTGACAACGTCTTCATAGTTTCCGCACCATTTTCTGAATTTTCCACCATTATTATACGGAAACCATTTTTTCATAGATTTTGCAGCATCTTCTCTTGATTTAGAAGCAAGTGAAATATTCTCAATAGATACTTCATGCCAGCATCTTACAAACTGTGCATTGTCCCCCGTGCCCATACCCTTTTTGGTATCGCACAATTGGTCAACAACTGATGTATCCTCAAAAGCGCTGCCGATACTTTCTGGCATCCAATATGTTATCGGATTTCCCGGAACCTTCAAAAAATCCGTAGCCGAGGCTCGATATAAATATTTACCCATATTGTTATTTTCTTGCTGGCTCATTATGAGTCTCCTTTCGGTAATTCTTTTCTGCTATGGATCATATCTTGGGCAAATCCGTCCGGAACGGGCTTAAAGGGTTTTCCTGGTGAACGGTGGCTGGACTGGAACCGGCGCAATGCGGTTATGTCAATTTCACCGGTGATACAGTAATCGTGATTCCCACCTTTTACGCGCAGTAGGTCACGTTGGTAGCGTTCTTTGTAAGGTGCACGAATACGACTATCTCCATAAAGGCGGTTGTTACACTGGATGATGTAGGCATGGATATCAAGTGCCGCGGATTCTACCAGTGCATTGAACGTGTCGGTATCAGGGTTCCATTCTGGTACAAATAACGCATCAACTTTACCGCGCAGATCGGCCCGGTAGCGAATATTGGTCAATTCACTGCAGATCATTAATGCAAAACGAAAATCGCCATGTTGCACAACCGGGGGGTGTGTCCATTGTGTGGCAGGACTTAATTCAAGACCTGCAAGGCGGAAGAGCTCCTGTTCTTCATGTAATGCAGGTCGCTGCTTATCTTGTCGGTAGAGCATCAAAGATGGGAAGCCAAGACCATCATGACTCAGCGAAGCCCATACCTGATTGCGTACGCGCTTTCTCGAAGCATGCAGGTATTCCACACCACTGATAAATGAAATGCCACGCCCCTTAAGTTTGTGGGCTATGCGGATAAACCACTGCGGTGGTAAAGCTAGCTCGGGTAAAATGAGATATCCACTGTGATCAGGTCTGGAGATCAGTTCATTGATCAGGCGACTAAGCCGCTGATAACGGAGAAGACTATCAGGATCGGTTTGATTCATCACTGCCGCGACAAAACTCTGCCCAGTAGTTTCCCAGCTAGATACCGCGATTGTCTGCTTGGATTTAGGTTCACGATCAGGGATCTGAAGTACTTTCTTACCTTTATCCCAATGAGGCATTTTGTGCTGAGTCAGCTCAAAACCGCGTAGAGCCTGTATCACTTGGCTCAGCTTAGCGCAGTGAAGCCAATTAAACGGGTCTGGTACTATCAGATATAACTCGTTAAGGCTAAAAGGGCGAGTAGCAAAATTTAGACCTGCCGGAATCCCTCTTTTAAATCTGAGCCAATCCACGAGAATACGGATACCTTCCGCTACGTCGCTATGGAGTAACTCATGTGCATCTGAGGTGATTAATTTGCTGCGTGCAACGATACCTCGCTGGCTCACCATCTCTTTAGGCAGGCCGAAGAAGCGAAGTGGTATATGAGCCAGATCATAACTGAATAGCCGGGTATGAGCCCCCTGTAAACCACTGCGGCCGACAAGTTTTAATAGACTAGATTCTAAGTGCTTTTTAAACTGTAAGGTATTACGGAATTCATTCCAGGCAATCAGTCCTTCACCAGATAGCTTGTGTGGAAAAGATGAAATAATGCTTTCAGCAACAGCATCGTAAAGTGTTTGCTGCCACTCATATTCTTGATATTGCAGCGAAGACTGCAGAGCCTTAATCGATATTTTGCAATGATCTTTGACCTTTTTTGTTAGATTATCAAGAGCCTTAATCATTTTCCCAAGATAGCTAAAATCTTCACAAGCAACTGCCATTCGAATGATACGTGGTAGGTATTGAGCCAGTTCGAAGAACTTTATCGGCGTAAGCAAATGACCTGTTACCGCATCGAAAAAAGCATGGCGGTGTTGTTTCCAGGCATCAGGCGGAAGGTCGCGTTCATAAGCTTCATAGTCACGCAGATTGAGTGCGAAGCTGGCGCGATGCAGAGTTAAAGCATCAGTTTTACGCAGATTATCGGCTTGTTCACCAATATGACTGGTTGCTTTGAGAAGATCGGTTGCTACTGATTCAGCTGAATCAGGAAGGTTTGGTAAAGAGCGCCATTCGCTTGCACGTTGATTAATCTGCTCAGCGATAGCATTGACCAAAGCAATACCAGCCGCGCCAGACAGAACGAATAATTTATTTTTGTTGTTTGTAAACGCGATACGACTGAAACATGTTTCAAGGTAATCAGGCTGGAAAAGGATAACCTGTTCTTTTGGGTTATCCGCATGTTCCCACTTAAATAACTCTTTGCCCCCATCCCGATTGAAGATCCAATCCCAGAACTGATGCGTATTTTTGATCTCACTGGTGTTATCCATCACCAAAAGAATGTCGTCCACATAGCGACCATAGTAGAGTGGAACAACCTGCTGTTCGATAAACTGATCAAGCTTAAAGAGTGCTGTATTGGCAACAACAGCTGAGGCTGGCAAACCAACGGGTAAGCCTTTTCCGAGTGGTGTCAGTTTTGCCCAAGCTTCCAGTGCAGTAATAAACAATTGGTGCAGTTTCGTCTGACTCTGATCCAATTCGACGCCAATCAGTTGTAAAAAGGCCGGATCTTGCATAAAACCAGGGTTTAGTTCATGGAAAAAACTGTTCACATCAGCAGTAAGAGCTAAGACCTCTTTTTTATCTTGCAGTGCTGAACGCATAGCGTTGATGCCACCATCACGCCAGTCGCGAAAAGGTTTGAGGTAAGGAGTAAATGATCCCAGTGCTAGTTCGTTAATTTGATCATGGCGATTACGGCGTAATCGGCTGCCATGGACATTGCTACTTAGTTTTTTATCAAAAAGGGAACCTACCTTGAGCATCCAAAGAGCTGAAAGGACATGGAAGTCCAAACAGCAGCAGGCCATCAAACGGAATTCTGCTGTGACTTCTTTTCCAGCTTCTATTATCTCCTGCCATTCATCATTAGGTGACGCAAAAATTAGTCCTGTGCCGTCATCTGTTTTCTTCGTTTTAATGGCTTTGGGGACCAGAGACCAACCTCCAAGGAAATCTGGGTTGTGTAACCAATCTTGGGCTTCTCCATTGATCCGTTCTTGCAAATCAGTAAGGTTAACCTGCAGCTTATCCTCGTAGTCAGCAATGGCAAATAGCGACGGAGTCGTTGAGTAATAGAGGTCTACTTTAGCCTTACGATAGGCGAGTCCTAGATCTTCTAATGTGAAACTCATACCGCGGCTCCTTTCCCTATTTTTGTTTTGCTACTGCTTTTTGTTTTTTTCAGATTTTTAGCTGCATCAACAAAGCACCAGAAGTCAGTCTTTTTCATCTGACAGATGAGTTTGAGCTGGTTTTTATAACGATGTTCAATGCGGTACCAGATCGGTTTTCCTTCAATTCGCTCAATATCGGCGTGAGCAGCCGCATTACGCAAGTGGTAAAAAATACTCTTTAAAATGTTACCCTTCGCGTTATGAAACCAGATCAGATTTTGCTTGTTATCTGCAGTAGGTAGGGTTGATGTCGCCAGTTCTTTTTCAGTCGAGAAAGGCTGGATTTGTAGACTAAGTCCACTCTTTAACTTGCGATATCCTTTAACCTGAGTTGATAACAGCTCAGATGTTAGTCCCTGGTGCTGCTCGTAATAGAGCACCAATTTTTCATAGATATCGGCTAACTCGGCGCGAGTCAATTTGCTAGGGTTAGAATTAGACATTATCTGCTTAAGTCCTACTTCTTTAAGCAATAGCTGCTTTAAACATGGCTGCTTTTTCTGCTTCAGAGTTGCCATCCACTAAACGGAGATAAGCGCCCTGATAGCTTGAAAGGTGAAAATTCCCTAATACGAATGCAGTAGTTGAGACGACTTCTCCACCGATACTATCAAATCCTCTTGCCCCAAGATGGGCCATACTCAGGATAGTGTGTTGATTCAAAATTCGGGTACGCAATGACTCGTATGAAGAAAGGAACATCCAGCTTTGCATGGTAATCATCGCTACCACACCTGACTCTTTGGTTAAATCCAGATTTCGCTCGATAAAAATGGCAAACAGATCTGACTTGCTATTAGGGAACTGCTTCTTAGCGAACTCTTTCAGGTCCGCATTCATCCCCTTACTGCCCATGTACGGTGGATTCGCGATCACCGCATCATAGCGTTTAGCTAGTAGTCGAGCTTGTGCTAGCAGCGGCAATAGTTTCTTAGACTCAGGTCGTTGCATATTATCGCCATTTTTGCTGAGTTCCTGAATCGTGGTATAGAGCTCCTCAATAGCTGAGGCTTGCTCAGTAGATATACTAATTAAGGAACCCAGTGTTTTTGCATTCAGAAAACGCTGATGCAGGTCTTTTAGAAGCGTCAGACGGGGGGCATCTGTAGCTTGAGCTATTGTAAGTAGATCTTGAGTCTGGCCATGCTGTGCATCAGCATTGAGATTAAGTGCTTGCCAGATTTTCTGAATGTTGAGGTGTCGACTTTCCTGTAGGGAGTAAATATTCAGGTCAATACCACAACCATTGTTACGAGAAAACAGACGACGATCATCCTGACGGGCACGCATTAGCAAAGCAAAACCCGCCAGCTGTGCAGCTCGGTCGTCGATATCGAGGCCAAATAGGTTGTTCTTAAGGATTAGCTCCGGGATCTCGCGGCTCCTATAACCGCGTTCTTCATAAATGCGATAGAGCACATTATAGGCTTCTACCAGAATATGGCCGGATCCACAGGCTGGATCGAGTACGCGTATCGATTCAGGTTCGATGCTGGCGGTTGTAAGTCCAGCCAGTTGCGCCACTATCTCGGAAGCCTGTTCGCCTTGGTCGATATAGTAGGGCATTGCGATTTTTAGTGTGGACTCAGGATAGGTTTGAAGCCAGTGACGTCCCACCGAGTTTTGCACCAGATATTGTACGATCCAGTTAGGCGTGAATAGCTGGGTAGCGGCGGGAATATCTGCGGATTTGACCACCTTACCGATGACCTGATCTTTTTTCTCGCTGATATAGAATTGGTAAAGCCAGCCGATAACCTCTACTTGCTGCCAGTCAGGTTCCGGGATCTCATCTACCAGATCACGCCAGAAGGCATTGGTACGGATAAGGCCGGTGGGTAAAAGCAGTTCAGTTTCATCATCGATGGCTTCAAACAAAAATGGCATTGCCTGGTGCAGCCTGTGGCACTGACCGAGAAGCAGCTCACGAAAGAGAGTCTCCTGCTCATTACCTGCCAGTAACAAGTCCAACAGAGCGGGCTTATCCAGAGCGACACCTTCAGCTATCAGGGAATCGATCACCTCAGGGGCACGATCCAACACCTCAAAGCCCTGTGGCTGAGACGGGTGTGATAGCAGACGCACACCGTGTTCTAAATATCCCTCTTCGCTTTTCAGCTCCATAAAGCGGATGGCACAGAAGCGGTTAAACCAGGTGTATGCCATATGTTCTATTAGGGTTTCATAACCATCGTTTGCCAGGCGTTGCTGCAGGCGCTTGAGGGCAGAGGCACTGCTAGCAGGATGGGTAAAACCAGAGACCTGCAAAACTTCACCGCTAATCACCGGCTCAGCATGGCTTTTGGCAGTAATACCAAATTCAGCAGCACGTGCTTTGATAGCTGTAATAAATGCTGTACGAGCCCGAGGGGCTATTTTTTTTAGATTGGCTGTGTTCATGAAGGCTCACAAATTGGTTTATCAGGGCGATATTCCGCCCTTCAGAATGCATTGCCAGATGGTTGAACCCACCTGAAACAGAAATTATGCCGTAAGAGGCTCACTCAGAATGTGATGCAAACGTGCCAATAATATTTCACGGCGCTGTTGATAGAATCCCTCAAAGTCAACCAAAGTCTCGGGAAGTGAGTCGATTGCCTGTAAGTGAAGATGATTAGCACGGGCGGTTGGCTCTGGCCACATCACTTCGTACCATTCATGCGGTAACTTCTCACGCTTTTCATTGTTCTGGCTTCCTTCTAACAATTGAAGGTTAGGTAGTCGGTTAGCCATGGCTATCCACTTTTCAACCTGTGTTTCATCGGTCACCCCTGCTTTTTTCAATTGGCTTTTGGTAAAGCTGGCTTTAGGGAATATGTGATCTACATGGAAGTGATGGGAGAAGTCATGCCCCGGAAAGAGTAGAGATAGCAAGGCAAAAGTGCGGCGATTGCCATAATCGAGTTCGGCCAAAGACTGTAACTCTTCTTCTTCAAAGCGTAAGCTCTTGCCGCGTTCCGTCATCGCGATGGAAATTTCTGCTAATGGAAACTCTTGCTGACCATGTTCCTTGATCTTGCTGCGTAAGCTAGTCAGAAGCGTGTCAAGGCCACTACCCCAGATACCGGATTGTTTGAGGATGGAGCGTATCAGCCAACCTCTGAGTCCCTGCCGATCGGCTGCATATTCGCTACGTGACAGGTAGCTGTTATCTAGAGCCCTGTGGTAGAGATAATAGGCTATTGGGAGAAGGGCACTGTCTGCTCCCAAGTTGTAACTGTTGAAGCCGAAACTGCTAAGTAGATTGACTGCAAGAAGTAAAGCTTTACGGATGTGTTCCCAATTATCTTCCAGCTTGCACATGTTCTCTTTGCTAAAGTTCTCGACTTTAAACCCAACGCTGCCGATATCACTAAGCATCAAGCCTGCTTTGAGCACCAGGTCTTTGCTAAAGGAAAAGCCATTACCTATCTGGTTCATTTCATCGACTAGCTTGTGAATTTCATCACGCGCATCCAGAGTGCTCCATTGCGTTACAGCGATGGAGAGCAGTAGATCTGAATAGGAGAGTGTTGTTCCTCCGCTATTCATACGGATAAAGATATTGAGAACTTTGGATAGCTCCTGACCTTCTTCCAGGTAGTAACTGATCAAAGGTTTATTGTGAATGATGTCATGAAAACGGGAAATAACTTTACCTGCTGCTGGTTTGCATTCATCAGGCATTTTAATTTCCATGACTGACATCATTACGTCATAGGCATTCATACCGAGAATACGGGAGACCAAAAACCAGTGGTGTTGGTCATCGTTGTGGCTTGCCTCATCCTCACTTAAGAACTCGAACTCATAACGAGTTCCGCTGTCAGGGTCTGTGCATTCAAAAAGGTTGAGATAGAGACGACGTTCGATAAAGGCGTCTGCACTGGACCACCATTTGCCCTGAGTTTTCCAACTATAGGAACCACGTAACCCGATATTTAGTGCCGTCATTCGCTGCTGGCCATCAAGCACCGCGATGCGATCATTTTCACCGATGATATCTAGTTTTTTACAGTGGACTTGATCACGCTGGTGGTAGTCACGCATAAAATCATAAAATTGATATTGGCGCAGATTCTCAGTTTTAATTTTCCAAAACAGGAAGGTACCAAACGGGTAGCCTTGTAGTAGAGAGTCAAACAGTTGGCAGATTTGATCTGGTCGCCAGACAAATTCTCTCTGGATTGCAGGCAAAATATATTCATGCTGTTCAATTTTTTTCAGCAGCGTTTCGATGGTGCCACCGGTTTGGTACATGTTTTATTTCTTCCTGTATGGTTATATTCGAGCACTCTTTATAGCCCAGCCCCTTTTAATGAGAAAAAGGGCTGAGGGTTTTACATCCTTGATTTAGGGCGCACTCTTATTTAATCCGCACTCGTTTACCTTGGCCTATCGCCTGTTGCAAACGGCTGCGAAGGGTCGCGAGGTAGGTGTCGATATCTTGCTCCGTTTCTATAAAGATGTGGCTTGCACCGAGTAATTCAGCGGGTGAAACCAGTTCAATAGGTTTAGGTATTGGTTTGTGGCTAACTACTGTCGCAGCGGAGTTATACGCAGTGGTAGTTGGCGAGCCTGATGGTTCAGGTTCGCGCAAAGTACCCGCATTGCTATTGGGCTGTTCAGCCGCTTTTTTCCGAGCTGAGGCTTGCTCCGCTTCTTGGCGAGCTTGAAGTTCGGCGCTGTAGCGGTTGATCAGCTCTAATACCTTATCTTCTTCATCATCAGCCTCTTGTTGCAGGCTGACAATCTCATGCAAAGATAAGCTGTTACTGACCCGTTCTTTTAAGAGGTTAAAGGGACGCATTGCCTGGTTCTGTAACTCAGCCGGTAAGTCAGCAACCAGCGGAGCAACACCTTGCTGGGTTGCATTGATCGCCTCCAAAGCTGTGGCACGTTTCTGTTCCACCAGTTGCAGGTTAATGGCGATGAGTTGATCAATTAACGATCCCACCTGGCGCAGTTTGCTATACGGGGATTTATCATCGTAGATAGCCTGCAGTGCAGCTAATGCTTTAGCCGCTTCCGGGTTTTGCTCTAGTGCATGGCGATTGGGTTTGAATTGATCATTGAGGGCGCGACGCAACTGTTGCCAGATATCAAATTGGCGAGTGAAGAACTCCTCGACCTCTTCAAAATCTTCGGCAAAGTCCTGCCATTCATTGCTCTGTTGGTAGAGTCCATCGATCAGGGCATAACTGTTGTTGCCCAGCTCAAGCAGGCTGGCGATTAATCGACTGCCGGTCAGCAGGGTATTTTTCCCAGGGCAATTCCCATCTTTAGCTTTAAAATCAAATTCTTTAATTAACCGCTGCCACTCGCCCAGTACATCAAGAAGCTTATTCGCCAGTTCTTTTTCGCTGCTCTCAAAGGGTTTATTAAAAATATCTTTCGCCAGTTTAGCCGCTTTGGCGACTTGCTGTTCTGTATGCTGACGTACTCGGCGAATACGTAGTGTGCTGTGGCTACGTACCGAGGTAAAATGTTCGTAGCTACGTTTGAGGGGCAAATCGCCATTCGGTGTAGAGAGCGCAGCCTTACCAAGCAAGACCAGATGAGTCACCTGCAGCATTACTTCGTCACGGTTCCAGCCGAAAGGACGAGCACTGAATCGCTCTAACAACTCTTTAAGGTAGACCGGCTGATTTTTTTCATCTGCGACATTTAAAAAGAGTTCAATCTCCTTTTTTGCAGCAGCATTGGGGTCTTGTTCACCGAGATTAACATTTAGCTGTGCCATGTCATCGGCCATGATCACCGACTTCAGCTCTTGCACCGGGTTGTTACCACAACTTTGTAGTAAAGAGAGCTTTTGGAATGAGTTTTCGATTATGTAAGTACAAGCTTCATCTAGCATATTGCTGACACTGGCCGATTTACTTTGCAGCTCATTACCGAGTGCGAAGATCTGCGCTTGTTTCACCAGCTCATCAAATAGTACTTTTAGGCGGCTGCGACGCTGAGTATTTTCCAGTGCTTTTTCCGCCAGCAATTTCTCTTGCTCAGGTCGTTTACCCCGTATCCCTGCCAGGAATTTCTCGGTTTTCAACCACGTATCAAATTCAGCCCAGATCCGCTTCTCACTCGACAAGCGTACCAGAATACAACCATTTCCTTCCTGGCTCAGTGCCTTGTAGGATTGTTCGTTATACCTGTCAAAATTGGCATCCAGTGGGGAAATGACTTTGAGAACCAGATCTGTTTGTTGGCTGCCGTCTATAGAGTGGCCATTACAAAAGCGAGTCAGAGGGTAATCCTGCTTGTTTACCGGGTAGCGATACTGACGGCGATTGCCCATTACCTCTTCAAACACCAACCGGGCCAGTTGCCGGTTCTCTTCAGTTGCTTCAACCTGAGTGTGTTTGATCTCCTGCTCGACTTCTTTTTCTTCGTTAGTCAGGAATACGTATTCATCGCCATTTCTTACAATCAATAGCTGGTTTTCAAGACGCTGTAGACTGGCTTCGATTTGGCTTTTCAGCGCCACTTTATCGGTATCTATTTCTTCAATAGAGAGAGTGACCAGATTATCAATAGTGGATTTGACCAGATCGACATAGCGGATCAAAAACAGCGATTTAAGAATATTAATGTCGTAAGGATCGAGACTCGATTTCTCAGCAGCTTGTTCGAAGATGCGTTTAACATTGGTATCAAGGAAGGATTCAATTGCCGGATAAAAGGCATGGAATGGCACCAGTACACCAATCTCTTTGTTCATCTGCTGGCGTGCGGCATTCTGGAATGCATCCAGCAGAGAACGTTCACCACGGGAGAGATGTTTACCGGTAGCACCCACTTTGCGGATCGCTTCGAAGACCTTTTGAACCAGCAGATACTGATAGGGAATAAAAGGGTAGTGATCAACAAACTCGACATTATCACTGTAGTTAGCAAGCTCAGCCGTGGTACTCGCATCAAAGGTCAGCTGGTTGCGCAGGATGTCGCCTTTTTTACTAAACAATTCGGCCAGGCAGTTTTTGGCTTCTTCGCTTTTTTCAAGCAAACGTTTCTGGATCACCTCATTGGTATTAGACGAAGAGAGGGAAATCCTTGTGTGAAAACGTCCTTGGATCTTGGAGAAGTCCTGGCCTTTTCTGGCGCTAAGATCTCCCAGTACGGCATCGATATCTTCTTGTGAGGTTACGATCACCCAAGCTCTGCCCCCACAAGCAGTACCGATATTTTCGGTTATTGTCTGCAGCTTGAGCATCATCTGGGTGTTGTTGCCGATAAACTGTCCGACTTCATCTACCAGAAAGACCATGCGTTTACTGTCACCAGATGGATCGCTACGATCGAGATACTCCCGCACCCATTTACAGAAGTTGGCAATGTCGAGAGTAAACATGGATTCGATATTTTCCATACTCTGCACTGATGAGGCATCTGACTGGCCGGTAGCATAGGCCCAGGCTTTTGCCATTTCATCACGACAGAAACCATAGGCATCACGTTGTTCTTCCCAGCTTGAGCCCGTGAGCTCAGCAAATTTTGCTTTGAATGGCTCGTATTGGCCACGGGAATCTAACTCACGTTCCAGGTGTGCAATATGAGGATGATCAGCGCAATATCCCAGGCGCTCATTAAAGACACGCAGGAAGACTTTGAGAATGGCATCTTCTTTGTCTTCGGTATCTGCGCGACTGTCGATATTAAAGAGGATTACTTCAGTATTGCGGTTAACTGCAGCGTGGATATCACCGTAAAGAAGAGGATCGCTAATTTTTTCTTTGAAAAACTCGATGGCTGCTTTTGTCTGACCATCGTTAACGGCTTTATGGTTACCGAGCAGATAAGAGAGGATCTTTATAAAGTGAGATTTACCGGAACCGAAATAACCCGATACCCAAATCCCAATTTTACCCGCCACACTAGGATCATCTGGATGGCTGACACCAGGCAGGTAGGTCTCAAAAAAGTGACGAAGGTGGCGGTCAAGTTCACGGGTCACCACATACTCGTCAAGCTCAGTCCAGATGATTTGCTCATCCAGCTGTTCGGCTTTCACCACACCATTGATTGGGCGATCCAGTTGTTTGGTAAACAGCTCTCTTATCTGCATTAAAAATTCCGTCTCTATCATTCAGCGAGACTCTTCTGCTCGCTATAACGTGATAACTCTTTCGCGGCCAGGAAAGTGGTTTGAACTATCTCAAAAAACAAGCTAAGGCAGCAGTATAAATTTCAGTACTTAGATGCGTGCGGCACCAACTGGAATGCTCGGTAGTAGTTGGCTGTTGCCACTTCTGCGCTGTCCAGATCAAATGGATAAAGTTCGAGGCCGTTGTAACTGCCAGGATAAAACAATACCAGCGGTATCGCCCCCATATGGGCATGTAATGCATTAAGCAGACTATGACCACGTAGCAATGGCCAGCATTGGCCAAGACCTGATAACAAAACAAATTGAGGCGAGGCCGGAAGCAATTTATCTATCAGATGCCTGGCAATTCGACCTTGTTCAAGAGGACCTTTAAGTGCTTTGGCTAACTCACCTGTACCTTTTTTGATCTCAAGATCAAAAGCTTTATCCAGCAATTTACGCTCTTGTAAAATCGTCAGCATCTCTTCGAACAGATTGAGATGAACGAAATTCAGCCCCTGCCGGGCCAGGCGAGGCAGGGTTAATCTCAGATATTCCCGTACGGTTAATTCAAACTGAGGCGGGTAATCAAAGATATAAAAACCGATCTCACCACCGAGCTCTTGGTTTTTCAGGAAGCCTTCACTTTTCAGCCGGTCTTCGATTTGTTCCAGACGGGCTGACAATTGCGGCTTACTGTCCAGTTTCGCTCTCATCTGACGGACTCCATCACATCGTAGGCTTTTTGGCAGTCAAGACGACTTGCCCACTCTCTTATCTGGGGTAATAGATAGATATTTTTCAGCCTTTTACTGCGGCCTGATTCCAGATACCCGCTATCTGCGAGGATCTTAAACACGTTGTTACCCATTTTCTGGATTGAGCTTTCGGAATATTGATCCAGACCGACAACGGCACGCTGTCGCGATAGAATAAATTCCTGCCAGTCTTCGCTGCGCAGTGATTCTCGAAACATCTGTCGGGCATCAGACAGTGTCGTTGCCATGAAATCGGTCAGCACTGGGGACTGGCACATTGTCGCCATTAGCAGCATTTGTCTGGCTGCATCATCAGGGGCCTCTAGTAGCTCAGTCCAGAATGCCTTACCCATCGGTTGAAGTCTTTTACGCAGGGTTGAAGCCATGCGCTTAACACTGTGCACTGAGGTCTTCTGCAGCATATTGTCATTTACAATAGCATCATGCCATTTATCTTCATTTGGTGAGGTTATCAGCAGCTCCGCGATGACTCTGCTCTCACGCAACATCAGGCTACCACCAATGATGTCACCCAGATATTCTTTGGCGGTCATAATGGCTCCACGGTCAGAGTTCAAAAACTCCGTTATGATACGTGAAATTGAGGCATATGACCTTATGACAAAACACATTTTGCCTTTGCTATCGACCACCGTGATTTTTTTCTGCTTCAGGGGCGCAATATAAATTGCCATGGATATTACAGCACGCTTGCAGGTGTAGCGATCATAAGGGGCTGTAAGGGCATTGACCTACTCCCCGTTGATTAGTACACCCCGATGTAAGTAATGTCTTCATCAGTCACATGAGCACATCCTCATGAAGACGCGTTTCTCCGACGAACAGATCATCAGTATTCTCCGCGAAGCCGAAGCCGAAGCCGAAGCCGAAGCCGAAGCCGAAGCCGAGGTTTTGGCCCGGGAACTCTGCCGCAAGCATGCATTGTCAGAGGCTACCTTCTATACCTGGCGCAAGAAGTTCGGCGGCATGGAAATCCCCTAAGTAAAGCGGCTCAAGTTACCTGAAGAGGAGAACGCCCGACTCAGGAAACTGCTCGCTGAAGCCATGCTGAATAAGGAGGCGCTTCAGGTGGCTCTGTGCCGAAAGTTCTGAAGACAGACCAGAAGCGGGAAGACGTCGCTTTGGTTACCGGCGGATCTGGCAGTTATTGCGTCGTGAGGGCCTTCACGTCAACCACAAGCGGGTATACCGCATTTATCACCTTAACGGCCTGAGTGTGAAGCGCAGGCGACGCCGTAAGGGGTCCGGCGACTGAGCGGCTCCCGCTTCTTCGCCCGGATGCGCCGAACCTTACATGATCGATGGATTTTGTCATGGATGCACTTGCCAGCGGCCGCCGGATTAAGTGCCTGACCTGCGTGAATGATTTACGAAGAAGTGTCTGACAATCACCGCCGCTTTCGGTATTTCAGGCGTTCATATGCATGGTTAAAATTTCGTCGGTTTCGGGCATTTTGCATCAGTATGCAAAAGAAGTAATCTAGCACCAGGTGCTATAGTTAAGGTAACAGGATGTCAGCCTGATGCGCGTATTCAAAACTAAATGGTTCAACAAGGCAGCGAAATCTCACGCCATTAAAGATAGTGAGTTATGTTGAACTATAGAGGGAGTAGTGCAGGGGAAGGCTGACGAGCTTGGTGGTGGTGTTTACAAGAAGCGCCTTAAGCAGAATCGCGATCGCGCCATTATCCTGGCGAAAGGTGGGGAGCACTGGTTTTACACATTCCTTTATGCCAAACAGGATATGGCAAATATTGATCATCAAGAACTGGTCGGATTCCGCGAGTTAGCAAAGCACTACGCTGCCCTTGATGATGAAAAGATTACGGCACTAGCTAAAGGTAAAGAACTGGTGGAGATTTGCCATGACTGCAAAAAGTAAATTCAAGAGTCCTGCATTTGAGGCCATCCACAGCGCGGCTTCTGGATTATTCAGCGTTGATGCTATCCCGCAGGAAACGATGCGCAACTTTGATAAAGCGTGCCTCAACAATGTGGATGAGCTGCAACCTATCGAGATTAAGGCGTTGCGTGAGAAGCTGAATGTCAGCCAGCCCGTTTTTGCCAGCTATCTAAACACCAGTGTGTCAACGGTGCAGAAATGGGAAAGTGGGGTAAAGCGTCCAAGTGGATTATCGCTGAAACTGCTTACCGTAGTGCAGAAACATGGGTTGAAGGTGTTGGTTTGAGTTTGTTGTATTGGCTTTTTTTCGGGTTGATTATCTCAGGACATTAAGACCTGGTATCGATCTGACAAGCTGCCAACAGCGCTGTCGCATTACTGGAAAAAATCAAAGCCGAACCAGCAGCCAGAACAGGTAAAAAAGCCACACGTAAAAAATCCTGAACCTTATTTTATTGCGCACCTTACTGGTGCGCTTCTTATTATTCCATGCCAGCTAAATCTTAATTTTTATATTCAAATGATTTTATAAATAGCTAATTAAAGACTGTTTTAAGCTGGACTTTCCTTCTCTTTCCTGATGATATATACAGGTATTTAGCGCGGTGCGGATGTGCGCCAACACATCCGCACCGCTAATCAAAATCACTATTTATAGGGAATAGTAATCATGACTGACGCCCATTCTATTGCACAAATCTCTGAACCAGAAGTCTCGTCTTCAAATAACCGGCAATTAACGGTTGGCTACGCGAGTCGCTATCCGGATTACAGCAGAATGCCCGCCATCACCATGAAAGGACAATGGCTGGAAGCAGCCGGTTTTGCTACGGGCACAGCAGTAGATGTAAAGGTAATGGAAGGTTGTATTGTGCTGACCGCCCGGCAGGAGAGCGAACTTATGCAGTCGCTGCGCCAGGTGTGCAAACTCTCGGCGCGGAAACAAAAGCAGGTGCAGGATTTTATTAAGGTCATTACCCGTTAAACAGAAAGTCGTTTGAATGCAAAGCCGCTTCCGATATCGCATCGGGAGCGGTTAACTATCAGGACGCGATAACATCCACCAGCACATTCGTTGCCGGGCTTTCTTCACTGTCGGCCATATTTCCTTCCTTAGGGCCAGCGCCATATTACCTGCCTGAAAAAATTCATCACTGGTTTAGAAATTATTTCACTTTGATACAAAGTTAACGCGTCAGTAGCAAGTTTCTTAATCGAAGTGAACATTCCTTGTCTGATCCTCCTCAAAGATTATCGTCAACTTATGCATGATGATGTGGAAGATTAGCTGGGGCACAGACCACCTTCCGTTTGAAGGATCAATAGGCGTTACGGCGGTGTTTATCTTAATCATGGAGCCGCGAGTCGCAAAAAATCATGAGATATCGTAATTTTTTGTATCCCTGGCCATTTGTCCCAACAACTGATGACCTTGCTCTGATACGCGATAACGTGGTCTCGATGAGCTTTCGTTATGAACAGCATCGACCATCCC
>Ga0157359_1000117_pt1 | contig 23783 bp, 28 predicted proteins | sample AttcapACBM3_FD_111482 | JGI IMG/M metagenome (GOLD analysis project Ga0157359, IMG submission 111482) | Fungus gardens microbial communities from leaf cutter ant in Botucatu, State of São Paulo, Brazil - Atta capiguara ACBM3 | ecosystem: Host-associated > Fungi > Mycelium > Unclassified ...
AAAACGTCAGAATCAATCCGGCAGAGGTATAAAATACAACGGGATTGAGTCTGTCTTTTTCACCGGCAGGTGGATTATTCATCGATTACCTCTGGTTAATGTCCTGAAAATACGCAATGGATACGTTGTGCCGCCCCCGGACTACGGGCCGTGCGGCTATGTTTCTATCTGTGACTTCCTGTTAGAGCGTGCAGCAAACCAGCCTATTTTAGCACTCATTGCCGTTTCGCTTTTGCTACATTTTAAGAACAGCATCCTAACAAAGTTTCTTTTTATATTGAACGTGCAATCAAAAAAAGTTTAAATAAGGGCTCGATTTGAGGGTGGAGCTGGAGCAATGCCAAAGGTAGGGATGCAGCCGATACGACGTCGGCAACTGATTGATGCGACCCTGAGCACGATTAATGAAGTAGGGATTAATGATGCCACTATCGCCCAGATCGCCCGTCGGGCGGGTGTGTCCACCGGCATCATCAGTCACTATTTCAAAGATAAGAACGGTTTGCTGGAAGCAACAATGCGTGATGTCACGCGCCAGCTCCGTGAGGCAGTACTGTCGCGGTTACAACCGCTTCGTGATGCACCGGCAGAAGAGCGCCTGCGTGCCATCGTTGACGGGAATTTTGATGAAACTCAGGTGCACACGGCAGTGATGAAAGCCTGGCTCGACTTCTGGTCGAGCAGCATGCATCAACCCCAGCTCAACCGCCTGGAGCGGGTCAGCAGCAGGCGACTCTACTCTACGCTGGTGGTCGAGTTCCGGCGTGAACTGCCACTGGAAAAGGCACGACTGGCCGCACATGGTCTGGCCGCCCTGATAGATGGTCTCTGGCTCCGCGCCGCGCTGAGTGGAAAGCCTTTCAGCCCGGTCATCGCCCGTACACTGACCACCCAATTCATCCGTCAGCAACTGGCTGGCGAGCACGAATAACGGAAGGAGAAAACATGTCCCGATTTACCGAGCAGAAACTCTACATTGATGGCGCTTATGTTGCCGCAGCGTCTGGCGAAACGTTCCAGACGATTAACCCGGTCAACGGCGAAGTGCTGGCAGAGGTTCATGCCGCCGGCCAGGAAGATGTCAATCGCGCCGTTGCTGCCGCCAGAAAAGGCCAGAAAGTCTGGGCCGCGATGACCGCCATGGAGCGTTCGCGCATCCTGCGTCGCGCTGTTGATATTCTGCGTGAGCGGAATGATTCGCTGGCTGAGCTGGAAATGCTCGACACCGGTAAGCCTTACAGCGAAACCTCAGCGGTCGATATCGTCACCGGTGCAGACGTGCTGGAGTATTACGCGGGCCTGGTTCCGGCGCTGGAAGGTCAGCAGATCCCCCTGCGTGAAACCTCTTTCGTCTATACACGCCGTGAACCGCTGGGCGTAGTCGCCGGTATCGGTGCCTGGAACTACCCGATTCAGATCGCCCTGTGGAAATCAGCCCCAGCGCTGACTGCGGGTAACGCAATGATTTTCAAACCCAGCGAAGTGACGCCGCTTACTGCCCTGAAGCTGGCTGAAATCTACACCGAAGCAGGTGTGCCGGATGGCGTATTTAACGTGCTGCCGGGCATCGGTTCGGTCACCGGCCAGTTGCTCACTGAGCATCCTGGCATCGACAAAGTCTCCTTCACCGGCGGCGTTGTCAGCGGCAAAAAAGTAATGGCGAATGCAGCGGGTTCAACGCTGAAAGAAGTCACCATGGAACTGGGCGGTAAATCCCCGCTGATTATCTTTGATGATGCCGATCTCGATCTGGCCGCCGACATCGCCATGATGGCGAACTTCTACAGCTCCGGACAGGTCTGCACCAACGGCACCCGCGTCTTTATTCCTGCAAAACTGAAAGCGGCATTCGAAGCCAAAATCAGCGAACGCGTTGCCCGTATTCAGGCCGGCGATCTGCGTGATCCCACCACCAACTTTGGCCCGCTGGTCAGCTTCAGCCATCGCGATAACGTGATGCGCTACATCGAATCGGGCATTGCTGAAGGCGCACGCCTGCTGTGCGGCGGTAAACGTCTGACCGGTGGTGATTTCGACCAGGGTGCCTGGGTTGCACCGACTGTGTTTACCGACTGCCGTGATGAGATGAAGATCGTCCGTGAAGAGATCTTCGGACCGGTCATGTCGATCCTGAGCTATGAAACCGAAGAAGAAGTGATTCGCCGTGCCAACGACACCGAATTTGGTCTGGCCGCCGGACTGGTGACGCAGGATCTTAATAAAGCGCACCGCGTGATTCATCAGATCGAAGCAGGAATCTGCTGGATTAATACCTGGGGCGAATCAGCCGCAGAGATGCCAGTGGGTGGCTATAAGCACTCCGGCATTGGCCGTGAGAATGGCCTGATGACACTGCAGAGCTACACCCAGGTGAAGTCCGTGCAGGTTGAGCTGACGCGTTTTCAGTCAGTCTTTTAATCACTTAACCTGAGGAACGACGAATGGAATATGATTACATTGTTATTGGCGCCGGATCCGCAGGAAACGTTCTGGCTACCCGCCTGACCGAAGAGAGCAACGTCAGCGTTCTGTTGCTCGAAGCGGGCGGCCCGGATTACCGTTTTGATTTTCGCACTCAGATGCCTGCTGCCCTCGCCTTCCCGCTGCAGGGAAAACGCTATAACTGGGCGTATGAGACTGAGCCAGAGCCGTACATGAACAATCGCCGCATGGAATGTGGTCGCGGAAAAGGCCTGGGCGGTTCATCACTGATTAACGGTATGTGTTACATCCGTGGTAACGCGATGGACCTCGATAACTGGGCCAGTGAACCAGGGCTGGAGAACTGGAGCTATCTGGACTGCCTGCCTTACTACCGTAAAGCGGAAACCCGTGATATCGGCCCGAACGATTTCCACGGTGGAGATGGCCCGGTGTGCGTCGCCACGCCTAAAGCAGGCAATAACGTGCTGTTTGAAGCCATGATTGAGGCAGGCGTGCAGGCGGGTTATCCGCGCACTGATGACCTCAACGGCTATCAGCAGGAAGGTTTTGGTCCGATGGATCGTACCGTAACACCAAACGGTCGCCGTTCCAGCACCGCACGTGGCTATCTCGACATGGCCAAAGGCCGTGCAAACCTGAAGATCATTACTCATGCCACCACCGATCGCATTGTGTTCGATGGCAAACGCGCAGTCGGCGTGGAATATCTGCAGGGCGACAGCAACACCATTAATAAAGTGACCGCTCGCCGTGAAGTGCTGCTGTGTGCCGGTGCTATTGCCTCGCCGCAGATCCTGCAGCGTTCTGGCGTGGGCTCACCGGAGCTGCTGAAGCAGTTCGATATTCCACTGGTTCACGATCTGCCGGGCGTGGGTGAAAACCTGCAGGACCATCTGGAGATGTATCTTCAGTATGAGTGTAAAGAGCCGGTTTCAATCTATCCGGCCCTTAAGTGGTGGAACCAGCCGAAAATCGGTGCAGAGTGGATGTTTAATGGCACCGGTATCGGCGCCAGTAACCAGTTTGAAGCGGGTGGTTTTATCCGTAGCCGCGAAGAGTTCAGCTGGCCGAACATTCAGTATCACTTCCTGCCGGTAGCGATTAATTACAACGGTTCTAACGCCGTTGATGCGCATGGCTTCCAGTGTCACGTCGGCTCGATGCGTTCGCCAAGCCGCGGTCATGTGCGCCTGAAGTCACGCGATCCGCGTCGTCATCCGGCCATTCTGTTTAACTACATGTCGCATGAGCAGGACTGGCATGAGTTCCGCGATGCTATCCGCATCACGCGCCAGATCATCAATCAGCCAGCGCTGGATAAGTATCGTGGACGTGAAATCAGTCCGGGCCTGGATTGTCAGACGGATGAACAGCTGGACGAATTCGTCCGTAATCACGGCGAAACCGCTTATCACCCGTGCGGTACCTGTAAGATGGGTAACGATCCAATGTCTGTCGTTGATGGCGAAGGTCGCGTGCATGGGCTGGAAGGATTACGCGTGGTGGATGCGTCGATTATGCCGTTGATCATCACCGGTAACCTGAATGCGACCACCATCATGATTGGCGAGAAGATTGCCGATAAGATCCGTGGACGCGACCCACTGCCACGCAGCACCGCTTCATACTATGTTGCTGGTGACGCCCCGGTTCGTACAGTCCCCCAGCGTGCTGAATAGTTAGTTACAGTGTCACTTATAGGGTGCCGGGCAGACTGTTGTCCGGCACTTTTTTTGCCCGATTTATCGCACTTATTATTACACGCCATCATTTTCTAAACTCGCCCCGGTAAACCCCTGAACCTTAACCGCAATCAAACCAGGCAGTATCTGCTGTTGATTTGATGATTTGCAGAATGCTGTAAACCCAGCATCTGTTTTACCGGAGACACTATTCGTCCACTGATGAGAAGCAACAATGTGGATGCGTTGTAAATTTTATGAGCAGAATGTTCATGTCCTGCCTCTTCCCCGCTTTCCCCTCTTGCTGGAATGCCGCCGATCAGCACTGGCGTAACGCCCTGTAGTTTCCTCACCACATCGATACTGTTTTGAGTCTGCCTGCACACTGTGCGTTATGGCAGGTCGTCATTTTTCGTTGCTGGAGAGTTCCCATGCGCGCCTGGGTTTTATTGTCACTCGCGATTATCACTGAAATTATTGGCACCCTTTTTATGAAATGGTCCAGCCTCAACGGCAGCCACTCAGGCTACCTGATGATGCTGGGCATGATTGCCTGTTCTTATATCCTGCTGAGCTTCACCATTAAACGTATAGCTCTGGGCGTGGCTTACGCCCTGTGGGAAGGCGCTGGCATCCTGCTGATTACATTATTCAGCGTACAGCTGTTTGATGAAGTGTTGTCTGCGATGAAAGTCTGCGGACTGATGACGCTGGTCGCTGGCATTGTGTTGATCAAAACCGGCATGCACTCATCAGCGGAGGTTAATCATGGTCATCGCTGATTTCGTCCACGCAGCCTGGCTGGCGCTGGCTATCGTGCTGGAGATTGCCGCCAATATATTCCTTAAATATTCTGATGGGTTTAAAAGACCGCTGCACGGTCTGCTTTCACTCTGCTGTGTCCTGCTTGCGTTCAGCGCACTGGCTCAGGCGGTAAAAGGTATTGCTCTGTCGATTGCCTATGCGGTCTGGGGTGGTTTTGGAATTATCGCGACTGTCGCGGCCGGCTGGGTATTATTCGATCAACGGCTGAATCGTAAAGGCTGGGCAGGCCTGATCCTGCTGCTGGCCGGCATGATCCTGTTAAAGCTGGCATAAGAGGCATTATGATTCAGTTATTTTTGTTATGGGTGTGCCTTTGTACACCCTTAACTTTCCGTGCTTTCTTCTCCAGTTTGAGTTGATTTCCCCTTCCAGACCGCGTCGGAATCCTCTCACTTTTGTAAAGACCCGTTTACATATCTCTTGTCTTAAGGCTTAGTGAGCGCCAAAAGTCGGATAAAAACGAGGAAGAGTTATGTCTGCAACACGAGGTTGGTCCACGGAGCTGGAGGGGTTACGCGGCATCGCCTCTCTCTGGGTACTGGTTGGCCATATCAGCTTACTGATACATTGCCACATCACACTGATTTCATCGCCTGGCATCGGGGTCGATCTGTTTATTCTGTTATCGGGTTATCTGATGGCGAAAAACTATGTTGAACGTCAGCAGAAAGAGCCGTGGCAGAGCATGGAGACCATTAAAAAGTTCTGGATCCGTCGCTTCTTCCGTATCGCCCCGCTCTACTATCTGCTTTTAATCATCGCGCTGATTTATGGCCCGTGGTTTGGCGAGATGCGTGACACTATCGCGCATTTTTATTCCGGCACCGCCACTGAATCGTCGCGTTACACCGATCAGTCGCTGGCAAACATCCTCACTCACTTCAGCTTCCTGTTCGGCCTGCTGCCCGAATATGGTTTCAATACCGTGCTGCCTGACTGGAGCATCGGGCTGGAGATGCAGTTCTATGTGCTGTTTCCGTTCATTATGCTGGTGACGCTGCGCTTTGGTTATGCGGCCTCACTGATAGGCATTATGGCGCTCTGCTGCGCCGGACGGTATGTGCTGGCAGATTATTATGAGGCGTTTGAAATGCCTTCCATGATTCTGATAAAGCTAAATATGTTCCTGGCGGGCATGCTGCTGGCGGAAGCAATTCGCCGTAAATCCCTGCTCTATGTCGCCTTCGCGCTGCTCGGCCCGGTCGTCAGTGTGGCAATGGGAATGGGCGCGATCAAGCTGCAGGTGATAATGGAAGCGCTGATGATTGTCGGGATGGCAGCAATTCTGTGGCAATACCCACAGGGCAGCCTGATGGCAACGCTGATTGCTCTGCCACGTAAGCTGCTGAACAACCGTCTCAGCACCTGGCTGGGTGACGTCTCGTTCTCGGTCTACCTGCTGCACCTGCTGATTGTGATCCCGATGATTGCGCTGCTGCTCACGCACACCGACATTGAGTTTAAGAGCGACATGATGCGCTTCCTGATCGTCTGTGTCTCAACCATCCCGCTAACCTATGCCCTGGCCTCTTTACTCTATAAGTATGTTGAGAAGCCCGGCATTCAGATGGGTAAACGCGTGCTGAAGCCGAAGCTGGCCGATCAGACCAGTTGAGTTTTTAACACCGGCCGTTCTTTTTTTAAAAGCCCTGGATGGGGCTTTTTTATTGCCGCTTACACAATCTATCTGCTCTGAACAGGTGATTATCACATGCCGTCGCCAGCACGCCTGCTGAGGTGAACTAGACTTTGCTGGTCGAACTCCACACCACCCGCTAGATGTCTGGCAGAAAAACATACCATTGCCAAAACGCGGCATCAGGATTTAAAACGAGGATAAGCAATATGGAAAAGAAGAAGTGGTTTGTTTCTTACGTGATCAAGCCAAAAGGTGAAAATCATGTCACGACTCACGCCTTTATTGAGGGTGACGATGTCGAGGAGGCGCTGGAAACCTTTATGTTCGAAACTAAAAAAAGTCTGTCGCTGGAAACCGAAGAGCTGATACTGCTGTCAGTGAGTCTGGTTTAACGTCAATTCAACCTCGCCATCGCGGGGTTGTTTGCCCTGTGAGAGGGTCATTTTATTAATGCTTTCCCTGGTGTGGCACTCAGTTACTGATTGGGATAAGGCCAGGCATGATCCACGCCTGTTGATGACAGTAACCCTGTCAAAATCAGATATGCCAGTATCAGAACAAAGAGCACAATCGCTGTTATTTCAATGGATTTAAGTAAGTGATGCTTCGCCATAAATAACCCTCCTTCACGTGTGTGTAATAACCTTTCACCCCATAAACTATAATGTTACCGGTAAAGTTCAAGTCAAAATCACATCATGAAACATAAAGACTGGCTTATTAATGATTAGAAGGATTGTGCTCTGAAGGGCTTAGAGAGATCTTAACGATATTAAAAAGCCCGCAGGATGCGGGCCTTTGCAGGAGTCAGATGAACTTTAATCAGCAGAGTGACCGGTGAAGTCGATTACCATCCTGCCACGGATTTTGCCCTGCACCATCTCATCAAAGATCTCATTGACCTCACCAATCTTCCTTTTGGTCACTTTAGGCACGACTTTCCCTTCTGCCGCAAACTGGAAGGCTTCTGCCAAATCGTTTCGCGTTCCGACCAGTGATCCCACCACCTGAATGCCATCAAGTACCAGACGGGGAATATTAAGACTCATCGCTTCCGGCGGCAGTCCGACAGCCACGACGCGCCCTCCTGCTCTCACCGCATCCACCGCCGAGTTAAAGGCCGCTTTAGCTACCGCCGTGACCACAGCAGCATGTGCTCCGCCGGTTTTCTCCTGAATAATGCGCGCTGCATCTTCGCTGGCCGAATTGACCACCAGATCGGCTCCCATCTCCTTCGCCAGTGCCAGCTGACCATCACTGACATCAACCGCGATCACTTTGGCGTTGAAGACATTTTTTGCATATTGCAGCGCGAGATTTCCCAGCCCGCCAAGACCATAAATGGCCAGCCATTGTCCCGGTTTAACTTCTGACACCTTAACCGCTTTATAGGTGGTGACACCGGCACAGGTGACGCTACTGGCAGCGTAAGGATCAAGTCCATCAGGGACTTTGACCGAGTAATCTGCAACGACAATGCACTCTTCAGCCATGCCGCCATCGGCTGTGAAACCGGCATTGATTACCGATCTGCAGAGGGTTTCGTTACCGGAGTTACAGTATTCGCAGTGACCGCAGCCCTTGAAAAACCAGGCGACGCTGGCCCGATCGCCAGGCTTGAGTGACGTCACATCCGGTGCGACTTCCTCAACGATACCGATCCCTTCATGACCCAGGGTCACACCCGTTTTATCGCCGAAATCACCGTTCTTCACATGCAAATCGGTATGGCATACACCACAGCATTCCATCCTGAGCCGGGCTTCACCGGTTTTGAGAGGACGCAGCGTCTTCTCAACAACTTCAACCTTGTGTTCACTATTAGCAATTGCCGCTTTCATAAACGTTACTCCTTTTGATTGAATCTCAAGAATATGCCATACGGGAATGATGGCAAGATTACAGATTAGCTTTGGGTGCGGGACAGAAAGAGTTGTTGCTGCCTTTGCGAGTGAAGTCAGTTTTGAGGTGCGTTACTAAAGGGATTTTGCGTGTTAAAGCTTTGGAAATCATGAGTGACTTACTGGATGCGTGAAGCACGTTTATCGTGAAGAACCTTTTCAGACGGCGATTACCGGTTAAAAGGGGCGATAGCGCCCCTGTTCATCTAAATGCTTCGTATCAATTACTCAGCGGAGTCGCTCGGTTGCCAGCGGTGAATGCCACTGTCAGTTGCCGGTCCCCTGTGTTCAGTAGAATCATCCGAGGCTGGCGGTGGCCCCAGATGCTGGGCTGCACTATACGTCGCTGGCGGTGGCCCCAGATGCTGAGAAGCGTTATTTTCTGATGCGGCTGGTCCGGCATGGTGGCTCCAGCCATTATCATTTTGCTGGTCCTGATAAGACGCATGGTGATGATGCCATTCAGATGATGGGCCGCGATGGTATCCTCCCTCTGCCATCACACAACCAGACATGGATGCACTCGCTAACGCTACGAGCGCACAAGGAATAACTTTTTTTAAGAACATAATAAACCCTGGTTAAAAATCACCGGGGCAGGTTACGACGTGGTTTTTATACGTTAAATAAACGTGGAGGACCGTTCGGGGAAGATGTTTAGATATATTGATTGAGATAAATTTTGGGGAAAAGATGGAGTGTTTAAACATGATTTTTGATATAAAAATTCTTTAATTTAAATAATTCCATAATCTCTTCGCTCAGCCAGCTATTGATCTCCTTCAGACGCTCCTGCAGTGGTATTAATTCGCTACGCACGAATACCTGGGATGCTTTAACCACGTCACCGGATGCGCCGGAGTTGTCCGGAATAATCCCCATAATCTGAGGCGGCACGCGATGCGCTTAACAGGTCGTCGAGGCTGGCTTTCCTGATGTTAAAGAAATCGTCTTTCATCGCCACTTCACTAAGCGGCAGAATCTTGATCCCGTTCGGCGCTTAAATAAACAGGTTATGGAAGTTACTCAGGCCTTTTGTATCGCGCATCTCCTGGCGCATCCGGTCAACGTCGCTGCTACTCTGCGCCGCATCGGTCATATACAGGATGTAATCGGCGTGTGCGCCGCTCTGGTAATAATCGAGAAATGACCATACAGAGAGAAACCGATGCAAATCCGATACTGCGTGATTGGTCTTCTGCTACTCTGCCTGACGATGTTATCCGACGGCACGCCCGCCCGGCCAGCGCCAGAGATTATCTGGATTGGCGTTCGTGCGCGACAAACTGTCCGCTGCCGGGAAACAGCCTTAAAACGGCGGGCGATCTGGCGGCGGATAATTGCCAGCTTGAGTTCGCACTCGTCGCCTGCGGACTGTAGGTCGAAATCATCAAAGACTGCCAGGAACAACATGATGCTGAAACCGCAAAAACTGCGCCAGGCGCTTAGTTACAGCGTGCCGGAGCTGCGGCCAAATCCTGACGAGCTGAACGTGCTTATCGACAGCGGGCGTATCGTCTATACGCTTGCCAGCTCGCTGTCGTTTGAATATCAGTACCGGTTAAACATGGTCATTATCGACTACGCTGGTAATATCGACCTGCTGATCGTGCTGCTACTGGCATGGCTGCGTACAAATGAACTCGACATTATGGCACCCGAGGAAAAGCGCCGGACGGGCTTTACCTTCCAGGCAGACGTTATCAGCGACACGGCCAGCGATATAAGCATTGAACTGCAGCTGAGCGAGCGCGTGATCTTGAAGCAGGCCGACGACGAGCTGCACGTGACCCACGTCGGCGAGAATCCAAAGCCGGAAAATGATGCGCGGCCGGTGCAGCTTTATGTTCATGGCTAGCTGGTCAGCGAGTGGTAGACATGAGCGGGTTGCAGCTTGTAAATGACCGTCTGGAGGCGCTTATCAGCAGCCTGTCAGCTCCGGCGCGTAAAGAAATGGCGCGAACCATCGCGAAGAAGCTGCGCGAGTCAGTAGCAGAATATCAAACGACAGCAGGCACCTGACGGCACGCCGTTTAAGCCCCGCAAAAAGCAGCTGGTGCACAGCAAAAAGGGCCGTATAAAGCGCGAAATGTTCGCAAAGCTGCGCACGGCTAAATACATGAAGACGCAGGCCAGCCGAATGAAGCCGTGATCGAGTTTGCGGAAAACGTGCAGCGCATGGCCCGCGTGCATCATTACGGGCTGCGTGAACGGCCAGCGCTCAAAGATAAAGAAGCGCAGTATGAGTCGCGGCTGTTACTAGGTTTTAATAATGATGATTATGAGGCAACAGTCAATTGCCTCATTGAGTTTCTTTCAAAATGAACCTTTATTTTTTTGTATAATGTGCATCCATAAAATTCAATACAGACTCACTATAGAAAAACTTAAAAATACTATTTGGATTCGAGGGTTCTAATCTTCGTTCTCGGCAGTATTTCTCACCTGAGTTTTTTATTTGCCGGTGCAATTCATGGAATTTTGCACTCCTTAAGAAGTCACTATATCTTGAATTTAATTTCTGCGTAAGTGCATCATATGTTAGAGGGTATCTTTTCAACATATCCTCTTCTGTGAATGTTATTGGTGTAGCTTTGGAATCATTAGTCATCATAAACTCGATGGCTTCATCTGATGATGTTTTTATCAGCTTAGTAGACAGGCGCAAAGAAATGCTAAAGTTTGGATCGGCATCATCCTTGTGAGACTCTTCCATTTTTTCTAGGTATGATTTTAGGTTATCAGCCGAGCGATTTAACACGCTAAAACTCTCGATATCACTGAGATGGTAAAGAGAAACTGGCATTAGGAAAAAATTATACTTCCTGAAGTCATAATCAAACCAATCAATAGATAATGTCATATAGTTTTTCAATGATGCTGTCCCTATACATTGTATCTTTGTGCTAAGGGACATATCTTCGTGGATAAAATGAACTGAATGGTCGCGAATTTCAATCAATAATTTTATATTGTCTTCTACGATTTTTTTAAGGTATCCATTGGCAGATAAAATATTCATTGCTTTAGATATGCTGATGTTTTAGGCGACCCTGACTCGGTTACTTCAACCTCCCCCTTCGACTTCAAGTAAATTGAACTTTTATCATCTCCATTCAGTGATAGAATCCTGGCCTTTAGGAGCAACTCCCACGCGTTTATCATCAGGATTGAAAAGCTTTCTTCTCTGAATTTAAAATCTGGCTTGTTATACACTTCAATCGCTGTAATGCATGCGGATATTGACTTTTCTAAAATGCTTTCATAAAAAGTCTTCGGTATATTTTCATTCTGGCTATGATGTTTAATGAAAGCCGACAAACTAAAAGAGTCGAACTTTGGGGAGACAAACAATCCATTGCTTTCTTTTGTTATGAATGTTGACCATTTTTTTGATAGATAAGTTCTAACGGTACTTTGACCCCAGCCGGTTTTTTTAGCGATATCATCTACTGTAAAATATTGCTTGGATGTTTTTTTCTCTGAAAAAAAATCATAAGCAAGTTTGATCTTTTCATTTTTATTAAAACTGGAAGGGCTTGGCTTCGTTTCCATATGCAGTTATCCCATAGATCATAATAAACTTTTAAAAAAATGTACGCTCATCGCTAAATCAACAGCGTTGTGTAGTCATTGCTTGCAAACAGATTCATCCTACTCACATGAACTCATTCGATCAAATTTTCGAAATTCAGTGCCTGCTGCGCAACATGATTCGCATCGGAACCGTATTGGCCGTCAATCTCGACGGCGGGCTGTGCCGTGTCAATACGGGAAATAATACGACCGGCTGGCTGCACTGGCTGAACGCCCGCGCGGGTAAGACGCGCTCCTGGAATGCGCCGTCAGTGGGTGAGCAGGTGCTTGTTCTGTGCCTCGGTGGTGAACTTGATATCGGCTTTGTGCTGCCGGGAATTTTCTCTGATTAAAACCCGGCTCCATCTGCCTCGGCCGATGTGCTGCACTGGTCATCTTCTGATGGCGCGGTGATCGAGTACGAACCGGAAACCGGAGCACTGTCCGCAACCGGCATACAGAAGGCAACCGCGTTTGATAAGTGGGACGGTGAAAAGTGGCTAACCGACAGCGATGCGCAGCAGCAGCAGCAGCAGATACTGCTTGACGCAGCGGCCAGTGAAAAGTCGGTGGGCGTGAGTGAGGACAACGGAATTACTCAGGCATGACAGACGCAGCTGCTGCCCGGCATCATTACTGATGCGGATAAAGCCGCGCTGACTACCTGGATGAAGTACGTGCAGGCGTTACAGGCAATTAAAATTGCTGCGTCAGATATTGCCTGGCCTGAAAAGCCTTAAGAAAAATCCCAGTTACAACGGGGGTTTAGATGAAAATTTTTAATATAGGCATGCCTAATTCTGCCATTGAATCATTTCATCAAGCCGCTTCAGAATGTCAGGAAAATAGCTTTCATTAAGGCTGAAGTCACCTTTAACCTGAACGCTGTCGGCGTGTGGTTCAGGGCGGATATCAAACTCCACTATAACACCTTCTTTACCCGTAACTTTTCTGATAACCATATTGAGCTGGCCACGTTCGCTGCGAAAATTAAAAGGTTTTAATTCACGCTGCGTGATAAGTGCCTGGTAATGTGCGAAAAACTCATCCTTTAAAATCTTTAGCTCGCCGATGGTAAATTCAGTTTGAAACTGCATTTTAAGGCCGCTAACAGAGAACTCAATCCAGGACTGGATCCAGTCCCATAGATGATCAACCGGGTCGGCCTCATCGTCTGAGATTCTTTCAAAGGGAGAAATTACAAATGTGAAATCTTCATTGCGCAAATCAAACATACAAGTTGTCCAGTCTGTCAATCCATGTATTTAAAATGCGATATCGTCCAGTCTGACTCACGCACGACGACTTCAAGTCGTGTATTCTTTATACTCATATTCCATTGTTTGCTTATTAAAGCGTAGTTTAAACAATCTGGTCTCATATCTGAACATACCTTCACCTTTGCGGGGATCTGCCATCCGCCTGCCATAGCGAATCGCTCTTTCCTGAATTTGCAGAGGGACATAGCGACTCGGTTCATACATATGTTTTGCAGCAGTCTCGGTCATTTTAAGGTTACGTGCATGCAGCCCGAGTTTAAGTCTGCTGCGCAGAAAGGATATAGTGGAGTGACTGAGCTTCGCATAAACAGCGGCACGTGCCCCTGATTCAAACAGCACCCGCCCTGTACCAAGGATACGAAAAATACCCAAGCCAAACAGGGCAATATCAGTGGGATCGATCAGGGGTGTTTCAAGCGGCGCTTCTTCCAGCCTGACAAAATGCCCCTGAACATCATAAATCTGCCACAAACCCGGAGCCTGTGCTACTGAGTTACCGATACACATTCCGCTGGCTTCATCTGTTACGGGCTTTGCATTTTGGGGCAAATGGTCGGGCCGAATCTCAAAAAAAACGCCCTGAGGCAGTCTCGACTCAAATGTGTAGTAACGTCCGGGTTCCTGTTTTGCTGCTGTTCCTGAAATCATTCTCAATCCCTCGTTCATGACAATGGCTGTTTATAGTGCCACAGGAAGATAAAACAATCATTTCCCATAGATGCCCGTGCTCCTGTTAACAGACGGCAACTGCGTGTGCCCCTTTCCCTGATGTCAGACCATGAGCACTCCCTTAACACAGCATGCATCAAATGCCTGATTATCTTTATGGTGTCCGCATCGTCTGAGTCAACGATGCCAGGCGCACAATTTCTACCACTATCGTAAAATGTTCTAAATCGTTCAGGATATTGATGCTGAAAATGCAACATAAGCGTACTTATTGCGACAGGGTATAAGCAGGCTGCGTAGTTATTTACTAAAGGATAGAAACGACAGGTTCAGTAAACTCAATCCGCTGGCGTTGGTGGCGAAGAAAAATAGCGACAAAGTGGCGGCACAGAGTCCAGCAGAGTAGAACAGGAAGTAACAGGAGCGGGCTTAACTGATTGATTTCACTTTAAGTCATTGATACGAAGTGCCAACCAAAAAAAGACCGAATACGATTCCTATATTCGGTCCAGGGAAATGGCTCTCAAGGAGCCGTGCGCTAAAAGTTGGCATTTATGAAGGCGGTGTCGCCTTGCCATTTAAGATTAGAACAGCGCGGTGGAAATGCCAGCAAACGCGGGAATCAGGGCCATAAACTGGATCAGATTGTGATCGCAACGGCAAAATTTCGGAGAGTGGGCGCAGCGCGAGGCTGCACCCGAAAGGCCTATTTTCCGCACAGCGCCTGAGTGCGTTCGATAATCGGCTGCAGGCTCATCATCTGGCCCGGATGGGCTTTGTCTTCGGCCTGAATCACGCTGATCGGCTGGGCTTTCACCTGCTTGTTTTTAAACAGTGTGTCTGCGATGTCGTTCAGCGGGTATGTCATCAGCGTACTCGGATTGATGGCAAACATCGCACCATCTTTCTCGCAGGTCAGCATCACCTCTTCACGATTAAAGGGCCACTTATCTTTACCGATCTCAAAGCGGCTGACGGTAATGATTTGCGCCGCCAGCGCCTGGCCGCATACGGATAACAACAGGATTGCGGGAATCACTTTCTTCAGCAACATAACTACCCTTTTCTCTCTTAAACTACATTCAGGCTGGCGACAGCGTGGCAAATACGCTGACCAGCCCAACCACGCCGCATGCCAGCAGTAGTTCAAGCTGCGTCATGCGAATAAATTTTTGCTGCGCCCCGCTGCCCGCCAGGCGGAATCGCGGCACCAGCCAGTATCGATTAATCAGCGCCACCAGTACCATCAGAGCAACCAGCAGCACTTTGCACAGCAGCAATATAACGTAGCGTGAATCGTGCCACATCAGCGGCCAGCCCGCGATCATTACGCTGTTTATCACCCCGCTGAGCAGCGTTAACGCCACCGCCAGATGACCATAGCGTGAGAAACGCATCATAGTGCGAATCGCATCGGTGCGGCGATCAATCTGCCGTGCCTCGCGCATCAACAGCAACAGTGGCAGTAATCCACCTGCCCAGAACGTCGCCGCAATCAGATGCAGTGCATGGTTAATCTGCTGAAGATCGCCGGGCCAGCTATCGCGCATCGCAGCATGGCCTATCAGCGCCATGCAGGCCAGTTGCAGAACGCCAGCCAGCAGTAACACCTGCTGACGCAGGCTTCCGGTCAGTAATAGCGCGCCAACAGCCAGCACGCCGAAAATGATTTCCCACTGCCACACTTCACCAAAGTGCGTGCCCAACACTGCCAGCCAGATATCGATGTCGGTCAGGTTAGTGCTGGTGCCGCTCATTAACACATTCTGGCAGGCCAGCATCGCCACCGCACTGAGCAGCGCCAGCCAGGCACTCCCCTTCACCAGCGGATTTAATTGAATCGCCAACAGGGATCGGTAGCGTTTGGGCGCCAGCAGCGCACTGTAACAGGCGCTGCCGGTCAGCAACATCACGGCAGTAAAATGCAGCGCGCGCAGCAGGATCCAGAGGGTTGTCACCGGGTTACTTCACACTAAAGCGATAGCTTCCAGCGGTTTTATGTCCATCCACCGACAGCACATGCCAGTTAACCTGATAGCTTCCCGCTTTTAGCGGCTGCGGCAGGCCGACAATCAGGCGTTTTTTCTGGTCAGACTCAACACGGGCTTTGGCGGTCTCGACGGGCTTCTGTGCACTGTCCAGCAGCGTCACGCCACTGAACGCCGCTTCAATATCTTCACTAAAGTTCAGCGTCAGCGCATCGGGGGATGTCGTGACCTGCGCTTTAGCCGCCGGGAGAGAAGACTGGAGGTGTGCATGCGCCCCCGCCAGCGAGCTGAAGGCCATCATGCCCGCTGCCGTCACTGCTATAATCATGCGGGAAATAGTTTTTTTCTGCATAAGATCATCCTTTTAACCGCCGCCAGGGCGATAAACGTGGCAAAAGGATACGCTGCTGGTTTTACACTGTCGAGGCCAGCGATGCGATCCTTTATCCTTGATTCAGACCGACGAAAACATTACTTTTGCCGGCTATCGTCAGGAGATAATTATGAGCCGTAACCTTGCATTGCTGTCCCAGGAAGAGAAAGACAAGATAAATGTCGATTTGGCGGCCGCGGGCGTGGCGTTTAAAGAGCGCTATAACATGCCGGTCGTCGCCGAGATGGTGGCGCAGGAGCAGCCTGAAGCGCTGCGTGACTGGTTTCGTCAGCGTCTGATGCAATACCGTCAGGCATCACTCAGCCTGTCGCGCCTTCCTTATGAACCGAAGATGAAGCAATGATGTTCCGCGTTATTGATACCGAAACCTGCGGCCTGCAGGGCGGCGTAGTTGAAATTGCGTCCGTGGATGTGGTCGACGGTAGAATTGTGAATCCAATGAGCGATTTGACCCTACCGGACCGCCCGATCAGCCGTCAGGCGATGGCTGTACATCGCATCACCGAAGCAATGGTCGCCGGTAAACCCACGATTGAAGAGGCGATTCCACGCTATTACGGCAGCGCTTTTTATGTCGCGCACAACGCCAGTTTTGATCGGCGGATGCTGCCTGAAATGTACGGCGAATGGATCTGCACCATGCAGCTGGCGCGCCAGCTCTGGCCGGGCATTAAATATGGCAACCAGGCGTTACGTCATTCGCTGAAGCTGGATGTCACGCCACCCGCTGAACTTCATGCGCACCGCGCACTGTATGACTGCTATGTCACGGCGGCGCTGCTGATCCGTATCATGGAGACCTCCGGCTGGAGTGCCTCCGAAATGATTGTGCGTTCGCAACCGGCGGCCCAGCGCGACGACATTCTGCCATTCGGCAAATATCGCGGCCAGGCGATTGCCGTAATTGCCAGAAAAGATCCTGGCTACCTGAAGTGGGTACTCAATAATGTCAGTGATTTGCGCCCGCCATTGCGGCAGGCGCTGAATAAATACCTCTCTGAATCTCAGTAATCCTGGGCTGGCGGCAAGGTACCCTGCGCCAGTCCGAGCAGGAAAGTGTACTCCATCGCGATCCCTTCGTAGGCTTTGTAGCGTCCGGACTTGCCGCCGTGACCGGCATCCATGTCGGTGCAGAGCAGCAGAAGATTATTGTCGGTTTTCATCGACCTCAGCTTCGCCACCCACTTGGCCGGTTCCCAGTACTGCACCTGTGAGTCGTGCAGACCAGTCGTGACCAGCAGATGGGGATAATCCTTCGCCTCGATATTGTCATAGGGGCTGTACTGGCGGATATAACGGTAATATTCAGGATCATTGGGGTTGCCCCACTCGTCATACTCACCGGTGGTCAGCGGGATCGACTCATCCAGCATCGTGGTAACCACATCCACAAATGGCACCTGAGCCACCACGCCGTGGAACCGTTCTGGTGCCAGGTTAATGACCCCGCCCATCAACAGCCCGCCTGCGCTACCGCCCATGGCATAAAGCCGCTTCGGGTGGCCGATGCCGCGTGCCACCAGCGCATCCGTCACCTCAATAAAGTCAGTAAAGCTGTTCATTTTGTTCAGCAGGCGACCGCCGTCATACCATTGCTGTCCCAGCTCACCGCCACCGCGTACCTGAATCAGGGCATAGACAAAGCCGCGATCCAGCAGGCTCAGACGGCTGACGCTGAAATCGGCATCCATGCTGCTGCCATAAGCGCCGTAGCCATAGACCAGCATCGGGTTCTGACCGGGCTGATAATGCTTGCGGTGATAAACCAGTGAGACCGGCACTTCGGTGCCATCGCTGACTTTGATCCAGTGGTGCTCGCTTTTGTAATCTTCCGCGTTAAAGCCTTTCACCGCGCTCTGTTTCAGAATGCGACGTTCACCCGTATCCATATCCAGTTCAAACAGCGTGGTCGGCGTGGTCATGGACGAGTAGCCATAACGCAGTTTGCTGGTGCGGGGCGTGGGATTATAAGCAAGCCACGTCACATAGGTCGGATCGTCAAAGGCGATGCCGCTGGTCTCGCCGCTGGCCCAGTTGATCTGACGCAGACTGGTTAAGCCGCGCTGACGCTCTTCCACTACCAGCCAGTCGCGGAACAGCTGAAAATCTTCCATCACCACCTGTTCCCGCGCAGGAATCAGCGTTTCCCAGCGTGACTCATCCAGATAGCGACTGCGGTAGAGCCCGAAGTTTTTACCGTCACGGTTTGATCGAATGAAAAACTGATGATCGTAATGATCGATGCTGTATTCGTGATCGCGACGGCGGGGCAAAAACACATGCGGCTGCGCATCAGGGAAGTTCGCATCGATTAACTGGATTTCGCTGGTGTTAGTGCTGTAGAGCGCAATCATGATGAACTGCTTGGAGGTGCTCTTGTGCACGCTGAGATGATAGGTGTCATCGCGTTCTTCATAGACCAGCTTATCATCGGACTGCGGCGAACCGAGTTCGTGTCGCCAGACCTGATAAGAGAGCAGCGTCTGCGGGTGCTTGCGCACATAGTAAAGGGTGCGTGAGTCATTGCCCCAGGCGAAGCTGGATGAGGCGTTGCTCAGTACTTCGGGATACCAACTGCCACTTTCCAGGTTACGGAACCGGATGCCATATTGCCGCCGCGACAGGAAATCTTCCGCCAGCGCCATGACCCGGTTATCCGGGCTGATATGCAGCGCGCCCATGGTGTAGAAATCGCTGTGCGAGGCGCGCTGATTGGCATCCAGCAGCAGGCTCCACTCGCCCGATTCATCGCTTGCTGCAGGCTGACGGTAATAGGCCGGGTATTCGTTACCGCTCTGATAACGGCTCTGATAGCGGTAACCGTTTTTGACATAAGGCACGGAGTGATCTTCCGGCGGCAGCCGATCAATAATCTCTTTTAACACCCGGTCTTGCAGCGGTTGCTGCGACGAGATGATTTTTTTGCCGTAATTATTTTCGGCTCGGAGGTAATCAAGAACCTCGCTGTTTTCGCGTTTGTCGTCGCGCAGCCAGTAATAATTATCAACGCGGGTCTCGCCATGCAGCGTCATCTCGTGGGGTATTTTTTTTGCGATGGGTGCTTTCATCCATCCGTCTCCATCAACGTAATGATCTGTAAGCGTAACACTTCAGCAGCGGGAAGCCAGACATAGGGTGAGAAGCTGCCGCCAGCGGAACATCTTCAGTGACCCGCTGGCGGAGAATCGAAGGTTTAACTGGCAGGCAGACGGGCTTTTTCGGCCTCGAGGTCCTGTTGAATGCCATCACGAACATCCTGAGGAATTTTCAGGGCGTCGCCCAGGGCGGAGAGATAGCTGCGCTCCATAAAGTGGTCGACGTCGATAGCGGCACAACTCAGGAAATAAAGCTCCAGCGCCTCCTCTTCATTTTTCACATCAGCCGACAGCCACTGCGGATCCAGTGGGCGATTCATCGCTTTCTGAATCAGTTGCTCTGCATCCTGACCATAACCGGATTGATGAATGTTCTGCTCAATCGCGGCTCGCTCCTGATCGTCGATATGCCCGTCACTTTTAGCAGCAAACACCAGCGCAGTGACCAGACGCTCAGCGCGCAGGTCCACGGGCGTCTGTGCCACACCAAAGTCAGGCTCATTCTGATGCGCTTCGCTAACCCGCTGCTTGTATTTGTTCCACAGTACCGCGCCTGCTGCCGCACCCCCTCCCACAATCAGGGCTTTGCCGCCATATTTGGTCAGCAGTTTGCGCGACGACTTACTGGAGATCAGCATCGCAGCCAGACCGCCCAGCGCGCCGGGTGCCAGCATGTCACTTAAGCCACCGCCCGGTTTGCTCTCACCGCTCTTCTTTGTCAGCACCGACTGAATCTGTTGCAACCAGTTATTCATCGTTCACTCCTTTCAGGATGTCAGCCGTTATCCTGACCAAAAGGATGTCAGGAAACGTCAGAGCGGGAAAAGTACGGCAAAAAGCGGTGTCCCATGGATGGAAGATGAGAACGCAAACGTTTTCGTTTATACTTGCGCGCGAATTTTGACTGCTTAGGGGAATGTATGACAACTCTCGGAACAGCACTGCGTCCGGCGGCGACGCGTGTAATGCTATTGGGTTCAGGTGAACTGGGTAAAGAGGTGGCGCTGGAGTGTCAGCGTCTGGGGGTGGAAGTGATCGCGGTTGATCGTTACGCCGATGCCCCGGCGATGCATGTCGCCCATCGCAGCCATGTGATTAACATGCTGGATGGCGCAGCCCTGGCTGCGCTGATAGCGGAAGAGCAGCCGGATTTTGTGGTACCGGAAATTGAAGCCATCGCCACGGATACCCTGGTTGAACTGGAGCAGCAAGGCCAGCGCGTGGTTCCGACTGCCCGTGCCGCACGCCTGACGATGAACCGCGAAGGCATTCGTCGCCTGGCGGCTGAAGAGTTGTCACTGCCAACTTCCTGTTATCGCTTTGCCGACAGCAAGGCGCGCTTCGACGAAGCCGCTGCAGAGATTGGCTTTCCCTGCATTGTGAAGCCGGTGATGAGTTCATCGGGTAAAGGCCAGAGCTTTATCCGCGACGCCAGCCAGCTTGATAAAGCCTGGGACTACGCACAACAGGGCGGTCGCGCCGGAGCCGGTCGCGTCATTGTGGAAGGCGTCGTCAACTTCGATTTTGAGATCACCCTGCTCACTATCAGCGCCGTCGATGGCATTCACTTCTGCGCACCGATTGGTCATCGTCAGGAAGATGGCGATTACCGTGAATCATGGCAGCCGCAGCAGATGAGTGAGCTGGCGCTGCAGCGGGCACAGGATGTTGCCGCAGAGGTCGTTAAGGCGCTTGGCGGCTATGGTCTGTTTGGCGTTGAGCTGTTTGTCTGCGGAGATGAGGTGGTGTTCAGTGAAGTATCACCGCGCCCACACGACACCGGCATGGTGACGCTGATCTCGCAGGATCTGTCTGAGTTTGCGCTGCACGTGCGGGCGTTTCTGGGTCTGCCTGTTGGCGGGATTCGTCAGTATGGTCCATCTGCTTCCGCCGTTATCCTGCCGCAACTGACCAGCCAGAACGTACAGTTTGTGAATGTCGAAGCAGCACTGGGTGCAGGGCTGCAACTGCGACTGTTCGGCAAGCCGGAGATCAGCGGTCAGCGTCGTCTTGGTGTGGCGCTCGCCAGCGGTGATAGCACCGAACAGGCGATTGCGCGTGCGGTTGCCAGCGCAGCCGCGGTCACGGTTCAGGGTTGACGTTATGCGGTGAGCAAATGCTCACCGCCATTACTTACTTCGCGCCTTCCACAGCTTCGCGTGCCAGGCGGGTAATGCGATCCCAGTCGCCCGCTTCCAGCGCATCGTTAGGCACAAGCCATGAACCCCCGATGCAGAGCACGCTTTTCAGCGCCAGATAGTCACGATAGTTGGCCGGGGAGATACCGCCGGTCGGACAGAAACGCACCTGCGGGAAAGGTCCGCCAATCGCCTGCAGCGCTTTAACGCCACCATTCGCTTCTGCCGGGAAGAACTTAAACTCGCGCAGACCGTAGTCCATACCCGTCATTAACTCAGAAACGGTGCTGATACCCGGAATCAACGGAACCGGCCCGTCAACCGCCGCTTTCAGCAGCGATTCGGTGACGCCGGGGCTGATAACAAACTGCGCACCGGCATCGGTCACTTCCTGTAACTGCTGCGGGTTAATTACGGTTCCCGCACCAACGATCGCATCCGGCACTTCTTTGATCATCGCCCGTAAGGCATCCATCGCCACCGGTGTGCGCAGCGTCACTTCCAGCACTCTGACACCGCCCGCCACCAGTGCTTTCGCCATCGGCACCGCGTGTTCGAGTTTGTTCACCACGATGACCGGCACCACAGGTCCGGTGGTCAGAATCTGTTCAGCACTCGTTTTCCAGTTTTTCATCAGTTCCCCTTGCTTGATAACACCGGGATTATGACCCGGTCATGGAGCATCGGCTCCTGCCCTGTAAATTGCGTCACTACCATACATGATTCGCTTCCTGAGCGTCTATCACCCTGCGACCATTTTGAAACAGCAGTTCAATTTTATCTTCATGCTCTGGCCCGGTTTAACGGCGAAAAAAAAAGCCCGCGTTGCGGGCTTTATCATCACTTTAGTTATTCAAATTCGTTCCACGACCGGCCATCGCGGGTGATCATCGCGACCGAAGCCACCGGACCCCAGGTGCCCGCCTGATACGGTTTGGAGGAATCGCCATCCGCAGCCCATGCTTCGATAATAGAATCGACATAGGTCCATGCGGCTTCCACTTCATCACGGCGCACAAACAGCGCCTGGATACCGCGCATGCTCTCCAGCAGAAGACGCTCATAAGCATCAGCAAGGTGCGACTGGTTAAATGTCTCGGAGTAACTCAGATCGAGCTTGGTGGTCTGCAGTTTGTGCTTGTGATCGAGGCCTGGCACTTTATTCAGGATCTCAATATCCACGCCTTCGTCTGGCTGCAGACGAATCGTCAGCTTGTTCTGTGGCAGTTCTGAGTAGGAATCCTTAAACAGGTTCATCTCAGGGTTTTTGAAGTAAACCACAACTTCAGAGCACTTGGTCGGTAAGCGCTTACCGGTACGCAGGTAGAACGGCACGCCTGCCCAGCGCCAGTTATCGATATCGACACGAATCGCCACGAACGTCTCTGTTGCGCTCGTTTTATTGGCGCCCTCTTCTTCCAGGTAGCCCGGCACTTTTTTGCCCTGCACAAAGCCAGCAGTGTACTGACCGCGTACGGTTTTCTCACGTACGTTGGTCTGATCGATGCGGCGCAGCGAGCGCAGCACTTTCACTTTTTCGTCACGGATGCTGTCGGCGCTGAGATCGGACGGCGGCGACATCGCAATCATGGTCAGAATCTGCAACAAATGGTTCTGGATCATGTCGCGCATCTGGCCCGCTTTATCGAAGTAACCCCAGCGGCCTTCAATGCCCACTTCTTCGGCCACGGTGATCTGCACATGGTCGATGGTGCGGTTATCCCAGTTGTTGACGAAGATGGAGTTAGCAAAGCGCAACGCCAGCAGGTTAAGCACGGTCTCTTTGCCGAGATAGTGGTCAATACGGAACACCTGGCTCTCTTCAAAGTATTCGCCAACGCTGTCGTTGATCTCCTGAGAGGTTTCCAGTGAGGTGCCCAGCGGCTTCTCCATTACCACGCGCGCCGGTTTGGCATTCAGCTTCGCCGTGCCCAGGCCCTGACAGATCGCGCCAAAGGTGCTGGGTGGCATCGCAAAATAGTTGATGGTGGTGCGGTTTTTCTGATCCAGCATCTTGCCCAGTTTCGGGAAGTGCGTGGTGTCATTAACATCGAGGTTGCAGAAGTCGAGACGGTTGCTGAGTTTATCCCACAGCGCTTCGTCAATCTTCTCCTTCATGAAGGTTTCCAGCGCTTCACGTACCACTTTGGT
>Ga0157359_1000118_pt1 | contig 23592 bp, 23 predicted proteins | sample AttcapACBM3_FD_111482 | JGI IMG/M metagenome (GOLD analysis project Ga0157359, IMG submission 111482) | Fungus gardens microbial communities from leaf cutter ant in Botucatu, State of São Paulo, Brazil - Atta capiguara ACBM3 | ecosystem: Host-associated > Fungi > Mycelium > Unclassified ...
ATATATTTTGGATTGCGAAGCCAAATTTTAGTCAGACCTGAAACTGAAGAATCGCTTGCGTCCAGCTTCAGGGCAGCCACTGCAGTGCCGGGCTGTCAACGTCCGCTTCTGGCACAAAGCGGATATACGTGCTGCAAGCTCCGCTGTGAGCGAAAAGCGGAACTCTGTATTTACCCTCACCACGGGCTTATTACAAAGCTGCACCAGGGTTGATTAACCAGGAGCAGGACATTGGATAGACATCTCAGACGCCAAATAGAATGAAAGCCCGTCGCTATAAAAGGTGACGGGCTTGATTAATAGTAGATATTATTTTTGGGGCTTAAATCAAAACGCCGCCGTCAATGATGATTTCTGAACCCACAGTCCAGGCAGACTCATCAGAGGCGAAGTAAAGCACTGCTTGCGCTACTTCCTGAGGCTTACCAAAACGACCTGCAGGAATGGTTGCAACGATATCTTTCATTACCTGATCATGATATTCGACCGGTATCCCCGCCTTATCGTAAAGCGGTGTGTCAACAGGGCCAGGGCTCACTGCGTTGATACGGACCCCACGGGAAAGCAGCTCATTAGAAAGTGTTTTCGACATGTTCAGTAATGCTGCTTTCGTTGAGCCATACACAGAAGAATTCACGGGGCCTGTGTGAGCATTTACTGATGTATTAAAGACCACCGATGCAGAGCTGGCGAAGACGGGCAGCAGAGCCTGCATCAGGAAGTAAGGGCCTTTGACGTTGATATCATAAATGCGGTCAAACAGCTCCTCTGTCCATAGTTCAATTGGCATATACATCGATATGCCTGCATTCAGGAAAGCGATATCAAGCTCACCAAAGTGTTCCTTTACCGCCTGAGCCAGCGCTTTTTGTGCGGTTACATCAGCGGAATCAGCGCTTACTACTAACACTTCATTACCCAATTCTGCTTTTGTCTTTGCAATTGAATCCGGGTTTACCCCGGTAACAATAACGCGGGCACCTTCTGCAATAAACAGCTTCGCTGTTTCAAGACCAATACCACTAGTTCCGCCTGTGATCAGTGCGCGCTTACCCTGTAATCTGGACATCTTAAAATCTCCTGCTGGATTTAACGACGGATCAGAGAATGACCGACAGGGAGAAAATATATGCTCATGCAAACTGAGTGATAAGATTGTATATTTGAATATATTTCATGCTTTAAAAGCATAGATGGGCAACAAAATGGATAAACTACTTTTGATGACATGTTTTGTCCGTACTGTTGAAAGAGGCAGCTTTTCCGCTGCTGGCAGGGATTTAGGTTTAGGGCAACCGAACATCAGTCGTCATGTAGCAAACCTCGAAGAACATCTGCAGACCAGATTACTTCACAGATCGACCCGCAAGCTCTCATTAACGCCTGAAGGAGAACGTTATTATCTGGAAGCAAGGCGAATTCTTGAAGCCGTCGAAGAGTCAGATTCTTCTTTCAGAGAAAATGTCAGTCCAACAGGGCTGTTACGCGTTGCCTGCCCTACAGCACTGGCTCATACATTCTTAGTCCCGCACATCCCGGTTTTTTTAGAACGCTACCCTGAGCTGGAACTTGACCTGCAGATTAATGACCGCTATATCAATCTTGTTGATGAAGGGGTTGAACTGGCTATACGCATTGGCCACCTGGAGGACAGTGCTATGCGTGCCCGCAGGCTTGGGATGTTTGTGCGAGTCTGTGTTGCCAGTAACAAATACCTGGCTAAACACGGAACCCCTGATACACCAGAAGATTTAAAAAAACATGATTGTTTGATTTATACCCTGCTGACGACAGGAGCCACCTGGAGATTTCAGGATATCAGTGTTCCTGTTTCTGGCCGGCTCAGGGTCAATTCACCTGAAGCAATACAGAAATTTGTCAATGCAGGGACTGGGATCGCACAGGGTCCGGAATGGTTGTTCAAAGAGGGACTGGAAAATGGCGAATTACAGTTATTGCTGACTGATTACACTGCTTCGCCCGTTCCCATCCAGGCCGTTTATGTTGCCAATCGACTTTTGCCAAAACGGGCGACTGTATTCATGGATTTTGTAGCTGAAATTTTTGAAAAAAATCCCGCCTTCAAGGCTTACAATTCGGTGAAATGAAACTGAGATACCTGAGATAACTTAACCCTCAGTAAAATTCAGTCATTCTCAGGAGGTTTCTCTTAACCTCAAAATCGCCTGGGAAGAGCGCGATGGCACGCGGTTTAACTATGCTCAGGCAGTTCCCAGCGTCCGCTCCTGGCACACAGCAGATTACATGCAGTCAGGCGTCCGCTATGAGCGAGGAGCTGACGTTATAAAAGGGTTTTTAGAGAAGATAGCCCGCTGATTAGCGGACTTAATGCCATTATTTTTTTAACATGTAAATGTATGAACTGGCGGTTTCCCCATCACTCATAGTAACCTTAACAGGCACGCGCTCATATTGACTACCTTCAAATTCATCAAGTACATCCCAGTGATGCTGCAGATTATCTGACGTAAAAAGGAATCCTTGCACGCGATTGCCTGAGTTATCCAGAATAATACCGGGATAGCCCATTTCGGCTGCCCAACCTTCATTGATGAGGGAGCCTGCGACATGCCCTTCGCGCCATGTACCACCTATCTTTTCGAGAATATGAGCGTTAGGACGGCCTGGCCCCAGCGTTCCATAAACAAACAGACTTTCCATGCATCCTCCTGTTGAAAAACAATAATCAGAATATCTCACTATAAATTTTTTTTTCCACAGTTAATGCGAGGCAAATTCATAAATGTCCGCCTCTGGCACAGGGCTGCTGTTGCAGCCCCCACAAATTAAACTTCAATAGACTCAGATATCTCCAGTGCATCATCCACTTCATACCGAGATAACGGACTGTACTTTCGAGTTTTTTGTGACCAAACTGTAGCTGGATCACTCAAAGATTCTTCGTTTTTTTATAGATCAGATATGGCTTGGTTCTTCGCATAGAATGCCTACTGTACAGAGTCCCGTTGAGACCCAGCGTATCAATCCATCCATGAAAAATACGGTTATATTGCCTGGCTGAGATATGCCGTGAAGAACCAATGCGGGACTGGAACAGATAGTCGCTATTACGCAGATGAGCTATTTTGATCCATGCTGCTACAGCCTCTCTTGTTCCCTTAGTCAGTTCAAACTGAACGGGGCTTCCCGTTTTTTGCTGCAGCACTGTCGCTCGGCCCGAAACAGAGTGCCCGCAGGCCACATCACAAACTTTTAGCTTAATCAGATCACTGTCTCGAAGTGTACTGTCCAGAGCCATGTTAAGCAGAGCTAAATCGCGCACTTTTACTTACAGCTCAAGTCTGATACGGATTTCCCAGACATGAGAGATCTGAAGAAGCCGTTTCTGGCCAATAATACCGTCCTTATTCCAGCGGGGATGTTGTCATGCTCAATCTCCTTTGGGTTAGGATATGTGATTATGGTTGTTTCATATGAGCGGACAGCGCACATAAGAGTGATATGTCGGGAAACATTGAAATGAAAATCAAAAAACGGATGCCATTTCCAGTGAGAGAAAACAATTGCCAGACCTGCAATCAGCCAATGAGTAAAATACCAGACACATTGAATTTAGACTGTGGCGGAGATTGTTTAAGTTGCATGGCCTGGCATGGTGATCCAGACGCAATAAAGGTGGTTGAGAGACTTACTGGCGAAAAAGTTGATGTCTGTGGACATCGATAACGTTCATGTGAGATTGAAGGTCGCTATGAGCAAGAAGCGGACGTAAAGGCATATCCGTTCAGGCGATTATGCTGCAAGCTATCTACTCAGCATCATTATTTGAAGGATGACGTTTTTGTCATCATCTGCTTCTGGCCTGACGAATATTATTTGAAAAGGATACTGGCATGATAACAGTAGAGAAATCAGATCCACTTTCTCCAGACTCTCGTCACTTAATAGACAAACTGTCAGCAGAACTCGCCTCTATTACCGGCAATAGTGGCAAAAGCAACTTCACAACAGACTCAATAAATGAGAACAGAGCTTTGTGGGCACTGGCACGGGACAGCAGGGGAAAAGCGATAGGATGCGGAGCTGTTCGACCGTTAACTGAAAATATAGCTGAACTTAAAAGGATGTTTTCGGACCGTAGCTTTCCCGGTATTGGTAACGCCTTGCTTACCTTCCTGGAAGCAACCGCGAAGAGCATGGGATATAACGAACTCTGGCTTGAAACGCGCCATGTTAACCGTAAGGCTGTAAATTTCTATGAGAAAAACGGATACATACGCATAGAGAATTACGGACCATACGTAGGTCGGAAAGAGGCGGTCTGTTTTGCGAAGTCCTTGTAAGGCTGACATAAATTTGTTCAACCTAAGCTCGGCATGCTCCTTGCAGCTTTTAGACCGCGTATCAACAAAGTCTGCTTCTGGCACAAAGCGGACACAGCACTCATGTCAGTATTCTATGTTATCGTCTCTGGAATCAGTACTGGCCGTAGCTGAATCAAAGGCCTTATGGCCCAGCATGACCCAGACAGTAATCGCACAAACAAACGTTAGTGCAGCCAGGACCTGAAATAGCAATGAATATGCATTGTCATAACTGACCTGGACTACCTCACGCGGCACGCCGGCTAGAAGGGTGATGGCCTGCTGAATATTACCGCCTCCCAGCCAGGATGCTGCAAGGTGAATCTCCTGTGGCGAAAAACCATGCACGGTTTTGTTAAGGTTCAGATCGTTCATCTCAGTGAGAAACGCGGATACTATCGCAAGAGCGATACCCTCTCCTGCAACACGAACGGTGTTGAACAGGCCCGCCGCCATACCTGCCTTTTCAACCGGAACGGAAGAAATGGCCAGTCCATCCATCAGTCCCCACGGTAATCCCGCTCCAGCCCCCGTTATCAGCATCGGGATGAGAAGAAGAGTTGTGCTGTTACCGCGTAACGCGGGACTGAGGAAAAGTAACCCGGCAGAGGCGAGCATCAGCCCTGAGGCTGATAATACTGCCGGCGAAAACCAGCGCGTCAGCAGGGCTGCGAAGTAAGGAACGACCAGCATTGGAGACGTGAGTGCCATAAGATAAATCGCGCTCTGAGACTCGCTAAATCCACTCCCGCCCATAAAATGCAGCGGAATAATGATTAACAGAACAACGTAGCAATAGCAGGTGGCTAACGGCAGCAGCAAGACCCCGACAAAGCGCGGACTTCGGAGCAGGTGAATATCCAGGACAGGATTGCTCACGCGCAGGCATCGCACGATAAACCCGCTGAAGAGCAGTACAGAGCTGAGTAATAAAGCGAGTGTGAGAAGTGATAAAAACCCTTGTGTGGGCAGCAGCATAACCGCCGTGGTAAACACCATCAGCGCCGCCGTAAACAACGCCAGACCTGTTTTATCTGAAGGGGACAGACTGCTCTGCTGTGACAGAGGCAAAAACATCATACCGGCGAGCAGCACGCATCCTGAAAGTACAGCAAACAGAATATAGACCCAGCGCCAGGTGAGCGCATCCGTAACGAGCCCAACCGCCAGGGGGCCGAATGCCAGGCCAGCGCCAAAGACGGTGCCCAGCAGGCCGAACATGCGGGTCCGGGCAGCGCCGGTATAGAGCCTGGCCAGCAGAGCGCTTCCGCTAGCCAGTAACATGGCCGCTGCCAGTCCCTGCACACACCTGAGAATACCTGACATCATCAGGTTATTCGTGAGGACGGTGAAAATACTGCTGAGACAGAACAGCACTGCGCCGGCGATAAAAACCGGTTTTCTCCCGATGGCATCTGCCGCTATGCCTGCTGTCAGTAGAAAACTGCCGAACGTCAGCATAAATCCATTCGTAAGCCATGACAGCTCGCCGGGTGAGCCACCCAGCATGCGCTGTATGGCTGGCGTTGTTACCACGCCGCCGGTAAAACTTAACGGCAGAAGCGTAGCCGCCATAAAAATGGTAAGGGCTGCTGCGGTTCTTTGGGTGCGACAGAACGTGCTGGCTGCAAATGTCATGATGTGACCTTAATTATCCGGACAGCTGATGAATGAAAACTGCTGTGATGTTATTGCGGACAAAAGCGCAGATAAATAGACTGCAGCTACCTTCTGAGCAGACATAAAGTTAATAATTAATGGACAGCCTGACTTCTCTTACCTCCTTTGTACGGACAGCTGAAACGCTGAGTTTTGTGGAGGCTGCAAGACTGCTGGGTATTTCAGCGTCAGCGGTCGGTAAAAACGTTGCCAGACTTGAACATAAACTGGGCGTACGGCTTCTTAATCGCAGCACAAGAAAGGTAAGTCTGACCCCGGAAGGGGCGGCACTACTGGTCAGGTGTAAGCATATTCTTGAGCAGCTTCATGAGGCCGAATCAGAGCTGACGAACAGTGCTGCTGAACCCGTGGGAAAACTTCGGGTTTCCCTGCCCGTAGTAGGCTACAGGCTTCTGCTTCCCGCTCTTTCCGCATTTAACCGACGTTACCCGCAGGTCGAAATGGACCTGGATTTCAGCGACCGTCTGGTGAATATCATTGATGAAGGGTTCGATGTGGCAATACGCAGCGGCGAGCTGGCTGACTCCAGACTGACCGCCAGAAGGCTGGGTGAATTCAGCTTCACTCTCTGCGCCAGTCCAGGCTATCTGGAGGAAAAAGGCGTGCCGGCGTCACCTTCGGAGCTAGCGGCGCACAGGTGCATTCTTTTTCGATTACCCTCAACAGGTATGCTGCAGCCCTGGGAACTGAACGGTCTCCGCCCCGGGGTTGCGCTAAGCGCTTCGTCGGTTCTGACGGTGAATAATATTGAAGCTGCCATTGGCCTGAGCCTGGCGGGTACGGGCATTAGCTATCTGCCCGACTTTATAGTCCGCGAAGCGCTGGCAGGAGGACAGCTCAAAGAAGTGATGAAAGGGTACTGTACAAAGCAGGGGCATTTCTCCGCCGTGTGGCCATCAGGCCGCTACCTCTCACTCCGAGTCCGCTGCTTTATCGACTTTATTGCTGAGTCGGGTTTATCTGTGTAGGCCGCTCACGTGATGCAGACTATCGGGTTAATAGTCACTTCAGGTGCGAAAATGAGTTTTTATATGTCTGCTTTGGCATAAAACGGACTGACGGCAGGCGAATGTCCGTTATGAGCGAGAAGCGGACGTTTGATACATCACGATTACCTGTTTTGCTTGGCTGAACATTACGATTTTGCGAAATGTCTGGACTGGCAATTTCAAAGAGTGCCAATTAATATCCTGAATCTATGGATGTGAATATTTTTGGCTTTATGCCAGCACTACTCCCTGTTGCACTGTCCCCGGGAGCAAGTTTCACCCTTGTTATGAACAGTGCTCTGGCAGAAGGCCATAAAGGCCTGTTCAGGACTCTCGCTGGAACAGCTCTGGGTATATATACCCATGCTTTTTTTATAGGGTTCGGTATCACGGCTGTGCTCATCTCGTCGCCAGCAGCGTTTACTGTGCTTAAAGTTGCCGGAACTGCCTGGCTGCTTTGGTTAGGTGCTGTACTCATCCGTAGTGGGATAATGGTAAGTTCAGGCGGGTCTACTGATGCAAAGCATTACGTGACTTTAAAAGAAGCCTGGCTGGCTAATCTTCTGAACCCTAAAGCCATACTTTTTTATCTGACAGTGGTTTCACAATTCGCAGGTGTTAAAGGCGGCGTTTGCAACTACCTGATGCTGGCATCCGTTCATATAGCAGTTATGAGCGTCTGGCTTTACGCGCTCGCTCAAACGCTGGTATTCTCATCGAAAAAAATTAATCCATCGACGCTCAAAAAATACGTTAATATTTCCGGCGGTGTGTTGCTCATTGTTTTTTCTCTGCATAATCTCATCCATTAATTCTTCGGCTATAAATTTAATGATCGCTACTGCATTGTTGGCATCTGAGTCCGGCACTGTCTGCTTTGAGCGGTAATCGTATACCTTCAGTTTGCCTGCGGCAGAACACTTTTGCTCAAGTCAAAAATGAACTGGCATGTACAATAGTCATGCTGTGTGTACGGTTACAGCAGACAGGCCTTATTGAGCGAGCCTTGCTCAGGAAATCTTTTTTTCGTCAATATTAAGGTATTTCAGGTTCTCCTCAGGAAGCTGAGGGATATGGCGATTAAGCCAGTTCAGCAGTATTTCAACATTCTGCTTTACGGGAGAATTTTCCGGCCACACCAGATAATATCCGTCACCGGTTGCCACCGCCTCCGTGAAAGGAAGTGCTAGCAGACCACTTTTTAATGCCTCGCTGCTCAAAAGCAGGTCACCAACAGAGACGCCATGTCCGCTCAGGGCGGCAAGGTTTCCCTGCTCCAGCGTATCAAATACTTTTTCGCTACTGATGCTGAGCCCCTTGAAACGCCCGGTTCTCTACAGCCACCTCCGCCTGTCACGACGGTCCGGGGAGGGATGGATAAGGTCACAGTCAGGAAGAAACTTCCTTGCGCTGACGAGCATCGCAGGAGAACAGACCGGTATCAGCCACTCGCTGAAAAGCAGCCTGCTCTCTGTACTCTCCCCAAAATGACCGTTGCCGAGCAGAATTGCACAGTCGTAAGGTTCGCGGCTGAAGTCCACCTCGTCCATATCCATCCAGACGCTGGTTATCTCGATTCCGGGAGTGGTGTGGTTTTCACGGAAATTGTTGAGCACGTCCAGAAGCCATCTCATGCTAAGCGTAGAGGGAGCTTTGAGACGCAAAAACTGACTGTGACTTCTGAAGGCATTACAGGCCCGCTCTATGCCCATGAACCCCTCGGTAGGCTGACCGGCCAGGGTACGACCCGCCTCGCTCACTCTTACGCGCGGCCCGTTTCGCCTGAAAAGTTCACAGTCAAACCACGCCTCAAGTGTTCGGATGTACCGGCTAAGGGTCGATTAAATTACAATAATCGTTATATAATCCTAAATACAACGATAAGTGGCTGTGCCTGCCCCGTCGACAGTGTTCTGGAAACTTCATGTTTATTAAACGTCCGACCCTGGTGAAAACAACGTTCACCAGCGCAATGTTATTGTCTGCTTTTCCTGTGTATGCCGCGAACGAACAACCAGCCATGACCGTTAACGCTCTGTCATCCGACGCACCTGCCGAAACCGATAAGAAAGCAACCCTGGGAAACCTGGGTGCCCAGGAAGTTCGTAACACCCCGTGGTCAGTTCAGACCATTCCCCCCCAGCTTATGAAACGGCAGCAACTTAAAAGTGTGAGCGATCTCTACCGCTACCTGCCTTCCGTTCAGGGAGAGGGGGCTCGTCCTCAGACACGTGGTATGCAGGGAAGCGTTGTTCAGAACAGTATGATTGATGGGCTCAATGTCGTGTCGACCACGGACTATGCAGCCGAACAGTTTGACCATATTGAAGTGCTCAATGGCCTTGCTGGCGCGTTATATGGGCCGGCCAATCCGGCGGGCTTATTCAATTTTGTCAGCAAGCGCGCCAGTGACACACCTCAGAGAAGCTTCACCCTGGGGGCCGGTACAGGCCCGACTCATCAGGTCGCGGGTGATTTCAGTGGTCCGGTGGATGCAAATGACCGGCTACGTTACCGGCTGAATATGCTGGATGATGAGGGCAATGGCTATGTCAGCGGCAGTAAGAAGCGGCGTCAGCTTTTCAGTCTGGGACTGGATGCGACCCTGAGCGACCAGACTGTGCTTGAAACTAATTTCAGCTATTACCATTTTTATGAAAAGGGTCTGCCGGGGAAATTTGCGCTGGGTAAAGGCTTAACATTTCCCGCATCGCCAGACCCGAAAACAGCACACCTGGGGCAATCCTACGCGGGAAATGATAACCACACGCTGACTGCCGTTGTCCATCTGAAGCATGATTTTGATGGCAACTGGCTCGGTGAAGTCGGCGTGCTGCGTCAGATCGCCGATCGCGAATCGACTGCTGTGACTAATACGTTTACCAGTAACCGTGGCGATTACACGACCACGACGTCATCAGCGACAGCCAGCCGCTTCACGATTAACAGTTACATGGCTGACTTAAATGGTGAGGTTGATACTGGTCGTATTCATCATCAGATAGCCACCGGCGTGCGGGGCTTTGTCTGGAAAAATTACAACCCGCGAAATGGTGGCACTTTAACATTGGTCAGCGCTTCGCTGGACAATCCACAGGCGTTCAATGAGCCTGATTATCCTGATTTCACCCATCGCTACCATTCTGCAACAGCCACCCAGCACGCTTTTCTGCTGAGCGATACCCTTCAGTTTTCACCACAATGGAGCGTACTGTTAGCGGGCAGCGAAAGCCTGCTCAGCTCATCCAGCTATGTCAGAACGGGCCGCCGAAGCAGTAACGCCTCAGACAGTGGCTTTAGCAGCTCTGCCAGCGTGATCTACAAACCAGTCGATCCGCTGACGCTTTACGTGACCTACGCCGACAGCCTGCAGCAGGGCGACACCGCACCCGCTACCGCCAGTAACGCCGGAACAATTCTGGCTCCATACCGGAGTCGCCAGATCGAGACGGGCAGCAAACTGGCTATTGATAAGCTGCTGCTTACTGCCGCGCTGTTTGAGATTAAACGTCCATTCGCTTATACCAACGCCAGCAGAGATTACGGGGTGGATGGTGAGCAGCGTAACCGCGGCGTTGAACTGTTAGCCGATGGGGATGTCACCGATCGTCTGCACCTGTTTGGCGGCATGACCTGGCTGGATCCCCGCCTGGTGAAAACGGTCAGCAGTCAGACTGCTGATAAACAGATCGTGGGTCTGCCACGTTACACGGCCAGCCTGTTCGCGGCCTATGACTTACCGATGTTCAGCGGCACGGATATTCACGGTGGCATTCACTATGTGGGACAGCGCACTACTGATAATCAAAATCAGGGCTGGGTAAGCAGTTACACCACACTGGATATGGGGGCGGCATATCAGACCCGTCTGTTTGAGACCGCTACAACCTTTCGTCTTGATGTTACCAACCTCACGAATCGGCACTACTGGACCAATATAGTGCCGGGCGGTCTGAACGGCTACAGCGGTGCCGGTTATGCCAGCGCCTCTCTGGGGGAACCGCGCATGGTGCAGGTTTCCATGCAACTTAGTTTCTGATGGGGTAGTCAAAAATGAAAAGCCTGCAATGGGTAATACCGCTGCTGATAGTCAGTGCCCTGGCGTCGGCTCAGACAGTGACTGACGACAGTGGAAACCGTGTAGAGATAAATAAACCTGCCCGGAACATTGCCGATGCCTGGTTTGCCCATCACTCTCTGCTCATGACGCTGGGTGCCGGCGATCGCATCGTGGCAACTGTAAACCATCCTGCAGATCGACCATGGATGTTTAAAGTGCAGCCATCGTTAAACCGGGCGCTGCAGGCGCATGGCAGGACCTTTAACAGTGAAGCGCTGATAGCGCGAAAAGTTGATGCCGTTTTCGTTCCCGCCAGCGACCCTGATGCAGGCTCCTATCGTCAGGCTGGTCTTCCCGTGCTGGCAATGAATTTTGATGATTTTGACTCGATGAAACGCTCGCTCATCACCACGGCTCAGGTGGTCGGCACGCCATCCGCGGCAGCCCGCGCGCAGGCATACAATCACTATCTGGATAATCAAATTGCAGATATTCAGGCTAAAACGGCGTCACTCACGGACATACAGCGTCCGCGAGTACTGCATATCCAGTCGTTGCATCCGCTGAAAGTGGATGGCCGCAATACCCTGATTGACACCTGGATCAGGCTTGCCGGCGGCCGGAATGTAGCGGCATCTGTTAATGGCAACATGCGGCCTGTTTCTCCGGAGGAAGTCATTCGCTGGAACCCGGATGTGATAATCATCGGAGCCGGAGCGGGAACACTGGCAGACTCAGAATTCGGGACGCTGTTTGCCAGCGTAAAAGCCGTGAAGCAGCGCCAGGTCTGGCAGAATCCATCAGGTGTATTTCCATGGGATCGTTATGGTACTGAGGTCGCACTGCAGATCCAGTGGGCGGCAAAAAAGCTGCATCCGGCGCTATTCTCAAAGCGGGATCTGCGCAAAGCCACACAGGAATTTTACCGGACATTTTACGATTATCCGCTCAGCGCAAATGATGCGCAGCGTATCCTGCAGGCTTTGCCTCCTGAATAAGGCAGACAGTTATCAAAGCCAGTGCCAGTAGATTTGTCATCTTCGTAATTGATAAATGACACCTGTTTTTACTCAAGCCACATCGAAACCTGTCAGGAGGATAAGCACTACTCCTGACAAATATCAGCCGTGTGTACAGGACTTGCTGCTTTAAGCGAGAAGCGAACAATCAGAATTGATACTATTTTATTGCAGGCGCTGTGATGAGAACTTGAATAGTGTATAAAAACAGCGTGTTATTTCACATGAGGGAAGAGAATGATCACTTGTCACGTCAGATATGTTATTGATCCATATCAATTAAGCGATTTCGAGAATTATGCTTTAAACTGGATGGAAATTGTGGAATCTATGGGTGGCATCCATCATGGGTATTTCCTTCCATCGGAAGGTGCAAATAACATAGCCTACTGTTTGTTTAGCTTTGATAGTCTGGCGCAGTATGAAGAATACAGAGTAGCCATTTTAAGTAAGGCTGAATGTGTCAAACTTTTCGATGAAGCTAACCAAAAAAAGTTCATCCTTAGCTACGAACGCAGTTTCATGAAGCCGTTGCTATCTGATAAACAGCATTAACCTGTTATAAGATGCTGTGAAATAAATAGACGAGTTAAGCCAGGCGAAACTGCTCTACTCAAATAATATCCGTTTCTGGCACTATGCGGACATGCGTATGGCGTAAGGTCATCGATGAGAGATGAGCAGATATCAAAATCATAGCGGCAAGCAAATTCAGCCAAATTAAACGTAACGTAACAGCCCAGCCAGGAATTCCTGGCATGGTCAGCAGACAGGAGTAAACAAAAGGTTTTAAAGGTAAAAAAAAACCGCCGTTAAGGCGGTTCAAAGAGGATTTCGTGACTTTTTCTTTTATGGTAATCGAGCGGAGCCGCCGCCGATTGGCCTTAATGATAAAAGGCTTCAACAGGACAACAAGCGTAAGCGGGGATTTTATTTTTTCGGCAGACAGTGTTGGATTTTGAGGCACCCAAGCAAAACCATCTCAGCGTCCGGGTACACCGAAGCGATATTTGACCTATCCCGTATATCAGCTCTGCCAGACAGGAAGAGCGCCCACCGCTGACGGCTATGCATGTTCAAAAAAGAAGTAGAATGTCTGCCCGATAAAATAATGGGTGAAGCCGTTATCATGTTGCTTAATGAGGGAGGACCCATAACCTGCGCTCAGCTGCATCTTAAGCTCCTCTCCTTCATGCCCCTCACAGAGGAAATAGTGCGCGAGGCTGCAATACAGGTCGCTGTCCGAAGTGTCCGGACAGCCATTCTTAAGTGCGAAGGCACAATACGATCGCAAGCGTCAGATATGCTCTGAACTGAGTACAATATATCTCAACTGCCGGGCATTCTGATTTAACCGCATGGCCATGTTCCAACGTTGAAAAGCCCTCCGGATGCAGGCTTTTTTCATCAAACATCAGGAAGCAACTGCGTCTGAACTCCTTTTTTTCTTATCAGACCTCCTTTGAGGCCCGCTTCACTGGCTCGCTCAGGGCTATTGTGAAATTCCCTCCGATTAACTGACCACCTTTCCGTCCGGCCTCTGCCGCGCGCTCCGGATTCTCAGCAAAATTACCGGCTCCAACACGTTTTGCTGCCATAAAATCTTCACTTTGGGTTAAGTATTATCATCTTTAAGTATAGGAGCCGCCGTTCTTCTGGCCGTTTTACAGCAATCTTTATGAAGGTATGTAAAGACTGAAAAAAACGTTATTTTCATTAATGTTACAGTGAGGTGCTTTTTGCCTCACGCGAATTTACCCTCCGGATTCAAACCGTGTGGTTTCGAGATTTTTAAATCTTTAAGCGTTTTTTGGATTTCGCATAAAAAAAGATCTGCTTATTGCGCATAAAATTTAATAGCAGACAGCTCAAAAAATCATACATCTTCACCAGCGCCATTCAGCCTTAGACAGCAGACCTCATGCATCCTTCGACTTAATAACATCACACGATGCCATCAATATTTGCTCCTGGCACAATAGAGACTTAATGAGACTCACACGCACAATAGTTGATCTAGCAGAATGCTCATCACCCCTATGGTGGTGGAATAAAAGGTGCGCCCAGGCTGGTGAAACATCGGGCAGACTGGTCCCACTCTGTTACACTCAGGGCAGGTATGATTTCACAGTTTCAGCCAGGTCAGAGCTGCTACTGAAATCAGACAAAGGTTATAGCCGCTCAAGAGCAATACTGCTTGTCCGCCGCGACGGACTTTACCGCCAGGCAACAGGAAGTTTGATATGTTCAGAAGTGAAGAAGAAAAGATCAATATCGTTATTGGCGAAGCAATATTAACACTGCTTGAGGACGAAGATGTCTTCAGCGCTCTCACCCTCTCCCGACAGCTTAAACAGATGCTTGAGGTGGAGACAGAGGCTGCCCGTCGCGAAATCATCAGACAGGCAATCAGGCAGACCAGCAGGCTTCTCGCCACAGCCCTCTGTTCCGGTAGTTGCAGTACTGAAATAAAGCGAGTTCACGCGAGTTTTCTTGCCAGCAGAGTATCGGGCACGGGTGTTTGTCCGGTATTTTTACCGCACCGGTTACGTTCTGCCTTACTAAGTCAGTGTACCCGATGACTCAGCATCCGACTCGCACTTGTGCTGTTTTCCCGCACACGTCAGTCCGCAGTGTTTTTGCTAAGCAGTTCCAGTGCATTTATCAGTTCATCTTTCCCTACCGTGGCTTTCTGGCTGAGCAGCCTGCGGGCCATGCTACCAATGAGATCCAGTGTTTTTTCATTGCAATTCTCGCCCGAATCCATAAATCCTCCGTTAAATGAACCAGCTGTAAATATAGCATTGTGTCAGATGGGGGAAGGTAACAGTGTCCGTAACGGTGAGCTTATAACTTCATAAGCCCCGAGAATCAAAGAGAGCGGATTTCAGGCAGCGATTCAAGCCTATGACCTGCTCCCCGCAAACGAACATACCATGATACAAGCCTCGTTCGCTTTTGGCACAAAGCGGACGCTATCAGGCCCAATGTCCGCTATGAGCGAATAGCGGACATTCGGAATTGATGGTATACAAAAATCAGAGTGGTCAACTGATATCAGTGCTTATTAGTTAACAGGGAGCACATCAGACTGACCCAGCATAAAAAGGCTTCCATCACCTTACCGATACAATTAACGGAAGGATACAGCCAGATGAGGTTAAATCCACATCTGGCTGCCGGATAGATATCAGAAAGTTTCCCAGTTGGTTTCTGATGCCCTGACGGACAACTGAGGTTTTAACACACGCGTAGCCATCTGAACCTTCGGCATCAGTAATGCGGATGCCGGCACACGGAACACGGCAACGGTTCTCTCAAGCTCGAGCGCCTGCTCTTCGAGACTGCTGGCCGCTGCGGATGACTCCTCTACCAGCGCAGCGTTCTGCTGGGTTGTCGTATCCATTTCTGTCATAGCCTGCGCAATCTGAGTAATCCCGCGGTTCTGTTCGTCCGACGCAGCGGCGATTTCGCCCATGATGTCCCTGACCTGCGACACGGACCTGACGATATCCTCCATGGTACTGCCGGCTCGATTAACCAGCTCGGTACCGTTACTTACCCTGCTCAGAGACTCACTTATCAGTGTCTCAATTTCTTTTGCAGCCAGAGAACTGCGCTGGGCAAGGTTGCGGACTTCACCGGCAACCACGGCGAATCCACGTCCTTGTTCGCCGGCCCGCGCCGCCTCTACCGCGGCATTAAGCGCCAGAATATTTGTCTGGAAAGCGATACCGTTTATGACGGAGATGATCTCACCGATTTTACCTGAACTCTGACTTATTCCGCCCATTGTGCTAATCACATCACTGATGATATGCCCGCCGCGACTGGCATTGTGTGACGCGTCGGTGGCCAGTTGGCTGGCGTGATGAGCGTTCTCCGCATTCTGCTTAACCGTGGATGTCAGTTCTTCCATGCTGGCCGCAGTCTCAACCACGGCAGCCGACTGCTGTTCTGTTCGTGATGAAAGATCGGTGTTACCCGCCGCAATTTCAGAGGAGGCGCGGGCGACGTTATTCACACCGTCCCTGACCCGGGAGATGATGTCTCGCAGGCTCTGGTTCATGGTGCCCACAGCAGTCATCAGTTCGCCAAGCTCATCGGTGCGGGAGCTGGTGATTTCTGACGTCAGGTCTCCTTCAGCAATACGCTTTGCAGAAGAAAGCGTTTCTCTCAGAGGGATGGTGATGCTTCGCGTCATTCTCCAGGCAATAACGAGGCTGAGAATAATACAGGCAAGGGTGGCAAAACCAATCTGCCAGAGTGCGGTTTGAATATACTTCTGAGCCAGCTCTGACTGAAAGAACGCGAGGCCTGTAATTGAGTTATTCAGTTTGCCTGCTGCTGCAGTCATTTCATCTGAGGCCAGGCTTTCAGCCCGCACTGAAAGAAGATAATTATTTAACAGGACGGAACCCGATAGTGTTTTTTGGTCTACTTCCGCCAATATTGCAGCGAGTGCATTGTCAGAAGCGCCCTTAAGCTGGTTAACAAGCGGAGAAATCGTGTCGCTGATCCCAGTGAATTTATCCAGCGCGGCAGAATCCGGCTTTCTGATAAAGGACTGGACATTAAATGCAGCCTGCTCTGTTTTGAAGCTGAGAGAAAGCAGGGGCGCAGCAAGTTCAGCTGAGACAGAAGCCTGACTGGAAGCCAGTTTTTCAGCCAGTGAAGCCAGGTCCAAAGTTTGTATTTGACTCAGCGCGAGTGCGGCCCTTTCATTGATCTCAAGAAAGGCCCGACGTTTTTCCTGATACTGCTTCAGAATCACGCCCAGGAGAGAAAGCCTCTCCCCCCCCTCAACTGACCAGGAATATTTATCGAGACTGGTTCGTAAATCAAAGAGCTGATTCATCGCCTCGCCGTTAATGTCGATAAACTTTTTATCCCGTGTGTACTGAAAAAGCGTGCGGTTAAGCCTGGCTTTTGCCAGCGTGTCCAGCATCTGAACGGTGATATCCCGCTTGGCTGAGTTTTCCTGAATGCTTAAAAAACAGCGAAACGCCAGCACCGATATGATAACGGAGGCCATTATGACCAACGTGAAACCTAGTCCCAGTTTTCCGCCTATTTTTAAACCCGTAACTTTTTTTATAATGTTCATCTTAATAATCCCAGTGTTGAGCAATCCTCTGTTCCTGATATCTTCTCAGGATTGAATACTGTATCGGTCAAAAAGGTGCTTTATTTATGCCTTTTATAAATATTAGTGAAAAATGTTTTATTATTGATCGTGATTAATTGTTGGTTTTCAGTAAGCCAGCCCTTCAAATTAACGAAATTGATTATACTTACAGTTATCGTTTGGTATCTAACTTGTTTTTTTAGCGAAACGGTATTTTTTAAATTAACTTAGTATGCATTGTGAAATGTGCCTGATGATATTTACTCCATAAACTTAAGCAGGTATAAACAGTTAAGTTCGGATGAAAAAAAGAAGACAGGCATTAATCATGCGCGCCAACATTTTTCACCAGAAAATCCACCGTTAACCAATTGAAATAAATAGTCAAGTCACATTGATATTATAGCCAGCCCCTACTCAATTACCGCTCGGGTTGAAATCGTGAATGTCTGTAATGTCAATATCATCGCGATATTTTCCTTTATACATACACAAGCCTTTTATAGTGATAGTTAAAAACGTTGGATTTACCTTAAAGTATTGAGGGGGTTATGACGATAAATTGTTAGAGATAGACATGAAGCAGGAATCCTGATGAAAAAATCAGATAAACAGTTTCATTCATACGGTGCTTTCTTGCTCCTTTTTTAAACACATGACTCCTTTATTTCCGAAAGAGAGTTTTTTATAAGTCAGTTCCAGAGTGTTTAGCGAGAAACATGCTGAAAATAGAGCAGGCTAATTAAGCTAATCATTTTCAATTTGTATGAATTTCCAAATGCTGTCAGGAAAAAACATTTCCGTAATCATGACGATGAGTAAGGGTATTGCTGAATTTAACCTGAGGAGATGACCATGTTACTAAGAGATGAAGACAGAGGGCACGTCATTATTAGCGAAGCCGCACTGCATCTGGCTCTGGCTGAAAAGGAAATAAACATTAATTCCCTTTTGAATGAACTGAGACTTATGGCAGCAGAAAACTGCCAGGACGACCGCCTGACCAAAATCTGTGCAGCCAGAGCATGGCTGAGAGAATTTTTTATTCCGGAATTTGCGAAACAGCGTGCACTTTACTTGCAGCTCCTCACTGGCCTGAATGAATAAATGAACTGTTAATAACGCTAAATCCGGTTCTGGTACTATGACACCGGGCAGAAATGATTCCATCCGACTCAGGCGGCTTTACCCTGACACGGGATAAAAGTGTAATACTTTTGACGTACACTCGCCGATTAGAACATCCCGGTTTTAGCTATGTCCGCTTCTGGCACAAAGCGGACGTTGTTGTTCAGTGTCCGCTATGAACGAGAAGCGGATATCCGCATTTCTTGATCTGCATCTTTGAAACTGACCTGGCATTTCTTCTGAGGCGCCATACTCTCCTTGCGGGGCCATCTCAAATAGTAGGCAATAAATCTACTATAAAGTACTAATTTCTTATCCCACTGGTAAGACTCAGAGGAGTTAACATGGCTTCAGCACTAACATTCCTGATGCTAATTGCCGGAGGAATTGCGCTGGTTATTCAGAACACGTTGATGACCAGGATAACTTACTCGGCTTCAACTGTACTGATAGCTCTGGTGCTGAATTCTGCTGTAGGGCTTGTTTTACTTATCAGCTTACTGGCGGGAAAGACGGGGACATCAGGGTTTTATGAACTACTGCAGTCCTTCAAAGGCTGGATGCTTCTGCCGGGCATTTTAGGTTCTTTTTTTGTTTTCACGGTAATAACGGGTTATCAAAATATCGGTGCTTCGCGGACAATTGCGGTACTGGTCGCCAGTCTGCTTGTCGCAGGTCTCGGATATGACATCTACCGCAGCGGTACGGAAGGATTGCTTAAAAATACGCCAGCTATAATCGGCGCGATGTTACTGGTTACAGGCGCTTTTCTCGTTGCATCACAAATGTTTTAGTCTTAAACGCTGTCACCGGCACGTCCGTGTGACTGTGATTACTTTTACTGTGACGTTCTGGGAATATCCACTATCAGGGATGTGCCCGGGTATCAAGGCGTAGCTGCAAGAATGTCAGATCCAGCCAGTGTCCAAACTTGTTGCCCACCTCTGACAATCTGCCAGCCTCTGTAAAACCGAGCTTTTTGTGAAGCGATATGGATGCAACGTTTTCAGATTCAATGCCAGCTACCATGACATGCTTACCCTGATCAGTAGCCAGTCTGATCAATTTCTCCATCAGAGCTTTACCTGCTCCCTGTCCCCGGGCACTTTTGTGCACATATACAGAATGCTCAACAGTGTGGCGATAACCATCCCATGGACGCCAGTCACCATATGATGCATAACCCAGTACGGAATTGTTCCCGTCAACAAAGACAATGACGGGAAAACCTGCCTCACGACGGTCTCTCATCCATTTTATTCGGTTGAGAAAATCGATCTTACTTTCATTCCAGATCGCCGTGGTATTAAGCACAGCGTCGTTATAAATCTCGGCGATGGTTTCAGCATCGCGTTCTGTTGCAGCACGAATTGGCATAGTAGACACCCCACCTCTAATTTACTAAAGTAGACTAACCGTACACTATATTATTTATCCATTATGTTAGATGAATTGTCCAGTAAAGAAGATGACCTGAACGCTCGTATCGGCCTGAAGGTAAAGGCTGAAAGAGAAAGACGTGGCTGGTCACTGACCGATCTGGCAGAAAACTCAGGCGTATCACGGGCGATGATTCATAAAATTGAGCGTGGTGAAAGCAGCCCGACAGCAACCCTGCTTGCAAGACTTTCTGGCGCTTTCGATATGTCTATGTCCCAGCTGCTTGCGGAAATGGAAGTTCGTACCGGTGTGCTTGTCAGACATGAAAATCAGGCTGTATGGCAGGATCCTGAAACAGGCTACATTCGTCGCCATGCTTCACCGGGGCAGATACCTGTAGATCTGGTTAGCATCGAGCTTCCGGCAAATACTGCCGTGCCTATGCCCGCTATTTCCTATCTTTCACGACGTCAGCTCATCTGGGTCATTGAAGGTAAGCTGACATTTATTGAGGGCAGCACAACATTTGAGATGTCACCGGGTGATTGTCTGGAGCTGGGCGATCCTGCTGACTGTATTTTCAAAAATGATACGGGTGATCTTTGCCGCTATGCCGTAATAGTCCTCAAGCCATCCTGATTGCATGCATTGAAACTGATTTGATTCAGAGTTAACTGGATGATTATCAGGCGGTGGTTCTTCTACCTGATTAAGCATTTTTTATCAGCTCAATTTTGTAACCGTCTGGGTGGTGGTCATGTCTTTTCCTGGCACATAACCGTCAAGGCAACGTCCGCTTCTGGCACAAAGCGGACGCTATCAGGCCCAATGTCCACTATGAGCGATCAGCAGACGTCCGCTCCATGCCGCTCCGAACTGCTGCACTAACTCGCGGGCCTCGAGCCAGGCGCGATGCAATCCGACATGGCACAGCACGGTGTCAGTGAAAACCATGTCCTCACCCTTAGACGACGCGCGCAATCAGCACATACCCCGGTTGCCTCGCGACGGGTTCCTTGAAGAACGATGAAGAGGGGACGGGGATAACGCCCCCTCTTGCCCAGTCAGGCGTTGATAACCGGACGATCGTAGTTTTTGGCATAGGCGTTTTCCACGCCGGTCAGAATCTCCACGATATCGAAATAGCGATCCCAGAAGGCCGTTTCACGCAGGTCTTCCACCAATAATTGGTAGGAATGATGGTCCGCTGCGTCCCACATCCAGATGTCGGTGACACGCGTGGAATAAAACTCTACGTCGAAAAAGCGCAGCGAGACGTTCGCCGCGTGCTTCTTGAGGATCGGTGTAAAATGCTCTGCCAGGAGCTTGAAGCGGCGTTCGACGGGGAACCCAAGCCATTCAGGTGAGGTCTTGACCAGCATAAAGACGGTGACGGTCGGTTCGAAAGGTAATTGTGAATGGGTCATCATGTGTCCTTGTATAAGCATGTGCAGGACATATAATGCGAGCATAACCTCATATTTAGCTACTCGCATTCAATCCATGGAAGAAACGAAGATTTCGCAGCGCCCACGCCCTCGAAAAATGCCACGCCAGGGCCGTTCCGCCGAGACGGTGCGGGCGATCATTGAGGCAACGGCTCGCATTCTGGAAAAGGGTGGACTTGGCGCTTTCACGACCAATGCAGTTGCCGAGTGGGCTGGCGTCAGTATCGGCTCGCTCTATCAGTATTTTCCAAGTAAGGAGGCGCTGATCGGGGCCTTGATCGTGCGCGAGACATCACTGCTGATCTCCGAGTGCGAGGCGATAGTCGCTGATGCGAAGGGGAAAGAGGCATTGCAAGGTGTGATCGCGTCAGCGGTGAATCATCAACTGCGCCGCCCGGCCCTGGCCAGGCTGTTGGATTTGGAAGAGGCGCGCCTGCCCTTTGATGAAGATACCCGGCGCGTCACACGCCATCTGCACTCGATCCTTTTGTCAGTCCTGGCGCGGACCGATCTTCCGCACCAACCCGATCCTGATTTAGCCGCGCAGGATGTGTTGGCGATCATCAAGGGTATGGTGGACGCTGCCGGACAACATGGTGAACAGGATCGGGACGCTCTTGGCTCGCGCGTGGGCAGAGCCGTCTTCGGTTACCTGGAGAATCCCGCCTGACGATTTGGCGATACTGTCACCAACGGAGGATCGCGACGAAGACCTTTGCTGATATACTGCATCACGCCGGAATCGTTTTCCATTATCCTTAAGCCTTCGTAGTGTGAGTCATGACAGGGTTCAAGTCTTAAACGCACAGTCTCTAAATCCAACTGACCCTCCTTTATACCTGAAGGCACTGCTTTCGCTTACTTCGCCATAAAAAACACTCTCACACGATGTAAAGTTGTATCCGCTTCTGGCACAAAGCGAACGTTGAGTGAGATTAAAGCGTTAAGAAATTACGGACCTATAGGGCGATTCAGGCTGCAATTTATGTTTATATAAATATTGAGAATCAGTATTTAGGCTTTTTAAAGGGGGACATGTGCGCATTCGACCAGCATCTCGATTGATCATTCTTTCGCCTGAAAATCATGTCCTGCTCTTTAGGTTCTGTCATAACGATGATGCTCTGAGGGGAAAAACATACTGGGCAACTCCGGGAGGAGGGCTTGAAAAAAGTGAATCTTTCGAGCAGGCCGCTATACGCGAATTATTTGAAGAAACTGGCTTGCTAAGAACATTAACAGGACCAGAAATAGCATCCCGAACCTTCACAATGATGCTAGCAGACGGGGAGAAAGTAGTTGCTGATGAGCGTTTCTTTATGATTGATGCAAATACAGTAGATCTCGATCGTTCAGGATGGAGTAGCAATGAAAAGGAAGTCATTCACGATCATCATTGGTGGACAATAGAAGAGCTAATACACACCAATGAGACAATTTTTCCACGCGACTTAATCATTAACATACTTGAAAGCATGTCAGCCGGATCTTCGACGTTGACTGCATCATGATATCCTGAACGTCCGCTTCTGGCACAAAGCGGACATTCTGAGATCCAGAAAGTCAACAAGGGCGAAATCAGGTCTTAGTGCCGGATTTCACCCTGACTGACAGATGTTCATCAGATTATCTTCTCAACAGCAACACTACTTCGAGGCCCTGGCACCGCTCATTCCAGGAGAACCGTCGTGACCCCCATTGCTACCTCCCTGTTCACCCTGAGCGCCTAATCCGCGGGGTTCCACTTTAACGCCATTTCCCCCGTTATCCGAACCATCACCATTACTGCCGGTGCCGCCATTTAAGCAGCCTGACCGGCCCGCTTCGGGTCCGTAAAAAAAATGTCCATCATTTTTAATGGACATTATCGTGTCCAGCTCCTGACATGACGTCGCTGACGTGCATCTCTTCCATTTTGATTAAACGTTATCCTGTACCGGGCCATGAAACGATAAGGTCTCTCCCAAAACCAACATTAGTAAGCTCTTTATTCACTTCCGGCGTGCTGTTCTGTTAAAGAAAATGGTAATAGCGCAGGTCCACGGTACGACAGAAATGTTACGGATAGAGGAGGGCGGCTGCGCCCCGCAGGACGCAGCCGGATATCAGAAGGTAGTCCAGTTTCCGTCTGCATCAGCAGGCGTTTCTTTCTTAACTGTGGCGGGTACAGATACGATTGCTTGCCGGGTGACTGGGGGAGGTGAGACCGCCGCAAGCGTGAACACCGACACCGACTGCAGCAGCAGGGATGCCTGTTCGCGCAGGCTCTGCGAGGCTGACGTCGATTCCTCGACCAGTGAGGCGTTCTGCTGCGTCACACCATCCATCTCAGTTACGGCGATGCCAACCTGCTCAATACCGCGGGCCTGTTCGGCACTTGCAGCAGTAATTTCCTCAACGGTGTCACTTAACTG
>Ga0157359_1000119_pt1 | contig 23573 bp, 9 predicted proteins | sample AttcapACBM3_FD_111482 | JGI IMG/M metagenome (GOLD analysis project Ga0157359, IMG submission 111482) | Fungus gardens microbial communities from leaf cutter ant in Botucatu, State of São Paulo, Brazil - Atta capiguara ACBM3 | ecosystem: Host-associated > Fungi > Mycelium > Unclassified ...
AGCAGAAATATTAGAACAAGAAGAAGGGATTGGAAGCGTTCAAAGTAAGCATCAGCATAGCGAACAATATGACAATACTACACTTGGCTTGGAGCAAGCTTGGAACTATGCCCCTGCATGGATTGGTGACTTAAAGGGTGAAGATGGTGTAACTAAATCTGGAAATCAACAAGTTGAACGATTAAACCAGAACCTCAACAATTACTACGAGGCACAAGCTAAACGCTTTATTGCACAAACGACAGTCCGTGATGCCTATGTGGGTTACTATTTTGAATTAAATGAACACCCAGAAATAGACCAGCATGAAAGCTCAGATAAAAGCTTTTTGATTGTTTCTAAAAATTTCTTTAATCAAAATAACTTACCTAAAGATTTAAATGACCAAATTAATGGTTTATTAGCGCAAAGTAACTGGTCATTAAAAAACTCCGAGAACAGTGATGAACGCCAAGCGAATCAGTTGATTTTACAACGTCGTCATATTCCTACTACACCAGAGTATAACCCACAAACTCATAGACCAGTTACGCACCCACAACGTGCGAAAGTGGTTGGTCCTGAAGGTGAAGAAATCTATGTAGATGAATGGGGACGTATTAAAGTTCGCTTCCTGTTTACCCGTAGTGATGACCATAGCCATGATGGTGGTGCAGGGACTAATAACAATGATACTGATTCAGCATGGATTGATGTTCTAACGCCTTGGGCTGGAGAAGGCTATGGAGCACGGTTTTTACCGCGTATTGGTGAAATTGTTGTTATTGACTTCTTTAATGGCGATATAGACCGACCATTTGTAATGGGGCGAATTCATGAGGCTCAGCGCCAACCGACCAAATTTGATAACAAAGGTAAGCTTCCTGACACTAAAAAGTTAAGTGGTATCCGCTCCAAAGAAGTAGCGGGAGGTGGTTTTGGGCAACTCAGATTTGATGATACTACGGGACAAATTAGTACCCAGCTACAAAGCAGTCATGGTGCGAGTCAGTTAAATCTGGGGAAACTGAGTCATCCTAAAGATAAAGCGGAAAGTAAAGACCGCGGAGAAGGTTTTGAACTGCGTACTGACCAATGGGGATCTGTTCGCGCTGGAGCTGGATTATTACTTTCAACTTATAAACAAGCCCAAGCAAAAGCAGATCATTTAGATGTACAGGAGACACAAAAACAACTTGAAGTTAGTCAGAAGAACACTAAAGCATTAAGTGATTTAGCCAAAAATCAACAAACGGATGAAATCGAATCTGTAGAGCAACTTAAAGTATTTGCAGAACAATTAGAAAAAGATATTGCCAAGTTTAAAAAATCTTTGATGCTCCTAAGCTCACCTGACAGTATTGCTTTGAGTACCCCTGAGGATATTCATCTATCAGCAGATGGGCAGATTAACCATTTTGCAGGGGATAGTATCAATCTTAGTACACAGAAAAACTGGGTAGGGCATGCTCTAAATAAAATTAGTCTATTTGCAGTTCAAGGTGATTTTAAACTTATTGCTGCACAAGGCAAATTTAGTATTCAGGCTCAATCTAATGCATTGGATATTTTATCGAAGTTAGGTATTCGTATTGCTTCTACTGAAGACCGTATTGAAATTAGTAGTCCCAAAGAAGTTTTGATTACTGGTGCCTCTTCACAAATTGCTCTGAATGGTTCGGGGATATTCCCTAAGACTGGTGGAAAGTTTGAGGTAAATGCCGGACAACATCTATTTAAAGGAGGTGCAGGTGCAAGTCAGTCTGCACAACTTCCAGAAGCAAAGCCGCTAAAAGGTGCACTTGAGTTATTAAAAAGCTACGGTGGCAAGGACTTTTTTAAACAAACTGGTTTTAAAGTTCAAGATTCATTAGGAAAACAAGTTACGGGTACATTGGATAATAATGGTTTTGCAACTGTAACAGGAATTGCACCAGGTCCAGCAAAAGTTGAATTTGAAAAAGATCAACGAAGTTCTTGGGATCAAGGGAGTCATTTTACTACACGAAATTATGCATGGTCTGATCAAGTTATTAGTCGTGTAACTCAAGGGGCAAAGGATGCGATGGGCTCATTAGGGCAAAATATGATGTCGCAACTCAAGAGTAATCTCTTTTCCGGACAATCTTTGAATCTTAAAGATATGGGTAAACAAGCTCTTAATGATTTAGGACAGCAGATGCTAGGACAGGTTAAAGACCAAGCCGTTACGCAAGTCTTAGGTGGTATCTCTTCACAGTTAAATACCCATTTATCACCTGATCAAATGATGATGGGGCAAGTTGGTTTTAATCCAAATCCAACTGGGAATAAAGAAAAAAGTTCACCTGCATTTTAAAAGATAAACAATATTACAGATATGCTTTTGCATAGAGAAAAGGTTTTAGTTTCATGACAACAAATAATATTAAGTCAGCTTCAGAGCAAAAAAAGTCTGCTGTTGAACTTGCTGTTTTTAATTTAGAAAGTATTACTGAAGTTACAGACTTACAATTGATCGCAAAACAAATTCAGCAGTATTTATTTGTACGCGGTAAAACTAATTTAGAACAAATACAAAATAGTGCTTACACTCCGACTGTAGCAAATATTTTTGCTTTAACTGGAAGTGTTTTAGATCTATTGCTCTATATAACTGATAAAAAGACTGGGGATGCAGGGACACAGCAAACAGCCCTATTGGGAGCAAATCTGATTGGATTATTTTTAGAGCCGAATAACCAAGCGCATGCCCGTATGGCTTTACGTCCTATGTTAGGACTAATGGCAGAGTGTTTATATCCGGAAAATGGAAAAATAAAGAGTACGGATATAAAACGTTTGGGCTTACATTTAAATGCCATGATTGCGGGAGATTTAGAAAAATTCTTACAAGAAACTCAAGCTAAACTCCCAGAACTTTTAACGAATGCCACAATGTTGGGGCTCAATATTTTGCGCGGTCTTAGCACACCTCTGTCTGCTGATTTTCCTATTACAAGGATTGGTTCAGCAGGCACAAGTGCAGAAAAACGTGACCCTAAATTAAAATTTACCAATTGGGCTATACCTTTAATTGATTTAGTGGCAGCACCTAATCAATCAGATGATTCTGCAAAAATTAAGGTAGAGGCGAGTAGTGCACTTATCCAAGATGCTCTAAAGGCGACAGCTACTTTAAGTTCAGCGCTTCAACAGCAATCTAATGCTGGACAAAAATATACATTAGCTTGGCTTATACAAGAAAGTTTAAAGGCGATTAAAGAGCAACAAAAAAAAGCGAACGCCAGTGTTCCAGCTAATCAAACTGGCGAGCATGAACAACACACGAAAGGCGATATTTTGGAGTTTGTAAGTCTGCAAGCGAATGCTCTAAATGCTGCACCTTGTACAGGTAAAGATTCACAATCAACCCATAGCATTAGTTATTCAATTGGTGCTGAAAAAGTAGAACATATTGATTTTTATCTACCTAAAATTAATTTTTCCTTCAGTCGTAATTATCACTCACAACGAGGTGAGTTTGATAACGGTATGATCGGTGCACGTTGGATAATGCCTTTTTCCAATGTAATTAAACAAAGTCCTAAAGGTTATATATTTATTGATGCTCAAGGACGAAAACATCAGCTTCCATCTTCAATAACTTACCAAGTTTATGCTGCACCATTCGAAAACTTCACAGTTCAACCATTAGAAGATGGAGATTTAATTCTAAATTTGGGCACAGAATGGAATCTGCAGTTCCACAGCTTTAATGAAGGTAAAGACTACCAGTTAATCCAACAGATTAATGTGATTACCCAAGAAAAAATCATATTGAATTACTTGTTAGTAGGACCGAGTGCTTATTTACAGGCAGTCAATTTTCAATTTAAAAAGGCAAAGCATACCCTTAAATTTGCTTTTAATGATCAAGCGAAAATTATTGCCATCTTTGTTGATGAACAAGTAGAGCCTTTAGCTAAATATGAATATGATCAATATGGTAACTTAATTAAAGCCTATGATCAAAATGGTCATGTTCGCCAATATGAATACAATCAAGTACATCAACTTACACGTTATACAGATCGTACTGGGCGAGGACACAATATCCGTTATGATTCAGCAGATGTAAATGCTAAAGCTGTTGAGGAATGGGCGGATGATGGCAGTTTTCATACCAAATTGAAGTGGCATTCTCGTTTGCGTCAAGTTGCTGTTTATGATGCTTATGACACCCCAACGTACTATTATTACGATTTGCAAGGTTTTACCTATCGTATTCGTTTGGCAGATGGACGAGAATCATGGTATTCCCGTGATAAATACAAACGAATTACAAGACAGATTGATTTCAATGGTCAAGAGACCCAACAAGAATATAATGATAAAGGGCAATTAATCAAAATTGTGCAACCAAATGGTGGCGTGATTCGTTTTGCATATAACGAACAAGGACAGGTGATTGAAGCTAAAGATCCAGAAGGAAATATCTGGAAATGGGAATATGATGCACAGGGTAATATCAGTAAAGAAATTAATCCTTTAAAGCAAATAATTCAATATAAATATAATAATGATAATCAATTGATAGAAGAGATTGATGCTAAAGGCGGTGCTAAAAAAATCCAATATAATGACCTTGGACAAATACTTTCTTATACAGATTGCTCCGAGAAAAGTAGCACATGGGAGTATGATGAGAATGGTATTCTTAAAACCGAGCAAGCTGCTGATAAAAATGTCACTAAGTATCAATACAGTACACAAGGTAAGAATAAAGGACAGTTACAAAGCATCATTTATGCGGATGGGCTAACAGAACATTTCGAACATGATGAAGAGGGGCGTTTACTTAAGCATACAGATACCAAGGGTTTTGTTACTCAATATCAATACAATTCTGTTGGATTACTGGAAAGACGAATTGATGCTAATCAATCTCAGGTTAGTTATCAGTGGGATAAACAAGGGCGTTTGAATAAGCTTATTAATCAAAACCATGCTGAGCACCAATTTGACTATAACCATTATGGACAGTTAATTCGCGAACAGGCATTTGACGGTGGGGAAAAATATTTTAGTTATACTGAAAAGGGGGATATATCAGAGATTCGACAATCCAATATCTTGAGTCAGTTTGGCTATCATGATGATGGTCAAATCGCATCAATAATTTATACAAATATAGAAACAAGACAGAGTCAAACACAAGAGTTTGAATATAACTTAAATCAACAGCTTATTAAAGCAAGTAATGAAGTAAGCCAGATTGATTTTTACCGTAATGCAATGGGACAAGTGATTCGGGAACATCAACATTATAAAGTCCCACATTCTGTACCACTAACGGCAGTGTTACGTTATGAGTATGATGAACTCGGTAATTTAAGCAAAACGATTCGACCCGATGGGCAAGAGCAAACTCATTTGAGCTATGGCTCAGGGCATGTTTATGGTGTTGGTTTCAATCAACAAGATATGGTTGCTTTTCATCGAGATGATTTACATCGTGAAACAACACGGATGCTGGCAAATGGCCTAATCCAAACCAAAAACTACAATGCTATCGGTTTATTAAGTTCACAAATCGTACATCCTGAATCGGACAGTCAAATACCGTTACAAATTTTGAAATATCAAACAGAGCGTCACTACCAATACGATAAAAACTATTTATTGACTCAAATAAAAGATAGTCGTTTAGGGCAACTGAATTACCAATATGATGCAATTGGGCGAATAGTGAAAAGCCAAGGGCCACAACATAATGACAATTTTTATTTCGATCCAGCAAATAATTTAATAGACTCCAAAGCCACTCAGTCTACTGATTTAACAAGCAATTTAGTGACTCAATATCAAGGTAAGCATTATAAATACGATGCACATGGTAATGTCACCGAAATAAGTGAAACGGGAACAATACTTAAATTAACATGGGATAATTTGAACAGACTCATTCGTACTGACCTAAATGGACAGATTACTGAATATGGTTATGATGTATTTGGACGACGTCTTTACAAGAAATCATCCCAAGAACTTACACTGTTTGGTTGGGACGAAGACTTAATGATTTGGGAGTCTGTGCAATATCAAAATAGTGAACAGAACTATACTAAGCACTATGTGTACGAACCGAATAGTTTTATACCGCTATTCCAAACGGGCTATAGAGGTTTTATTCAGTTAATTGAAACCCCAGACTATTCTAAATTTCAAACAGAGGCTTATTCTATCCATAAAGATCCAGTTTGGCGTGATGATTCGAGACGTAATAGAGCTGAACTGGAGCGAGTCAACTTTTACCATTGTGACCAAATAGGTACACCACAAGCTTTGAGTAATGAGTTGGGAGAACCAGTTTGGGAAATTACTTTAAATACTTGGGGTAAGACTCTCGATATAAAAACAATAAATGAAAGTAATCCATTTGAGCAAAGTAACCTGCGTTTCCAAGGGCAGTATTTTGATTTAGAAACGGGTTTACATTACAACCGTTATCGCTACTATGATCCGCATAGTTCAAGATATATGAGTAAAGATCCGATTGGACTAGAAGGTGGGCTAAATACTTCAGCTTATGTCAGTAATCCAACTGGTTGGGTCGACCCTATGGGATTACAACCAGTAGGTGGGAAAAAATCAGGATTAGGTATAGGTCTATTATTACCTAATACGATGTCTGCTTTTGCTAAAAAGCCTGAAGATGCGAGAACTTTGAGATCAGTAGGTGCGATTAGAAATAATAACCTAAAAGCAGTGGCAGTGGCTGGTTATGGACCATATGCTGTAGGTGGAACAACTGCTGCGGGATCTGCTGTTGCACCAGTAGTTGGAAGATTAGCAGCACCATATATGGGGACTGGAGCCCAATTAGAAGGAGCCGGTTTAACGGTTGGTACAGTAGCTAAAGCTGCTGGAAAGAGTGCTGCAATTGGTGGTGGAGCAGATGCAGGTATGCAAGCTTTAAAATGTAAGTGTCTTAAAGATATTAATCTTGTGCGATCAGGTGGCGTTGCTGTAACAAGTGCTATTGCTGGTGGGTGGGGTGCGGGAACATCGGCTGCTGCCGGTTTTGGGCAAGTTGGTGGACTTAGTATTGGTTTAAACTTACCTAAAATGGGGCAATTTGTAAAAAATAATGCTTCTGGTCTTGTTATATTTGTCAATGAACAATTAATTGGTCAAAGTGGATCCAGAGCGGTTAAGGCTGCAACTGAAAAAGATAAATCGAGTAAGAAATAGGATTGAATATGTTAACGATGCTAGTAGAAGTGATCATGAGTGTTTTTATAGCTAATTTTAAAGCTTCGGAACATCCTATTGTTAATATTACAGTCAGAGGTGTGCTGATTGCGACTGTAATGTTTTTACTAGTGCTGTTTTCGGACATATCTGAAGGTAAAGAGATCACAGTATTATTAAATATAGTATTAGCCTTAGCTATAGGTTTGGCAATTAGTATTGTAGTTTTTCTTATCGATAAGCTTTTTGATTATATTGATAAGAAATAATTTTATATGTTAACGATGCTAGTAGAAGTCATTATGAGTGTATTTATCGCGAACTTTAAAGCTTCGGAACATCCAATTATTAATATTATTATACGAGGTATTATTATTGCTGTAGTTATGTTTTTAATGATGATCTTTTCAGATCTGTCGAATGGTAAAGAAAGTTCTATTGGGCTAGGGCTGGCTATAAGTATTGGAGGTGGGCTAATAATTAGCTTAGCTGTTTTTTTAATTGAGATCTTCGCAAATTATCTTGATAAGAAATAGTAATGCTGACAGTTGTAGTTGAAGTCATTATGAGTGTATTTATCGCGAACTTTAAAGTTTCGGAACATCCTATTACAAATATTGTAGTACGTGGCATTTTAATTATGATTGCTGGTTTTTGCATAGGAGTATTTTCATCATTCAAAAAAGGTAATGAAATTTCAATATCCTGGGCGCTAATGATCAGTTTCATTGTTGGAATTGTCGTGAGTTTACTTATATTTTTAATTGAGGTATTCGCAAAGTATCTTGATAGGAAATAGCAATGCTAAATGCTAATAAAAGTAAAAGGTGGTGACGGTTGTATTAAAACAGGTCATTGGATTACTCCAGCTAAACCTAATACACGACTTTATTTTACGCAAGGTACGGTATTGCCGATCCTTTCAGAAACGGATTGAGGGGAAGTGTACTGGTATTGGGATGGTGAATAGCCTAAATGACTTTATTCCGAGATAAAGCTTTAGGTAGTTAGTTGTATATAAATTTTAAGATACATTATGAACAAGAATTTTTTACCCACTTTTACTATTAGTGAATTACATAACTTTTTACATGTGACATTAGATGAGTGTATTAAGCTTAGGAAAGACAAAGAAAAAATACAATTGTTTTGTGTGCGAGGCATATTAAAAAATGTTGAGCAAGCAGTTGAAAACTCAAAATGGTCATCAGTCTATGATCTGATCATTCAAGATACAACTGGAACGATAGAAGTTGAGATTCCAAAACATCTGGTATCTAGTCTCAGAAATGGTAGTTATGTTGAAATACACGGAGTGCCAACATTTAATTTTTTTAGAGAGCAATGCACTAAAAGATTAAGGGGACACACTATACGGGTTATTGAAGAAGATAGAGAAGTACAAGCATTTCAATCTAAGCTCTCAACACTAGAAGTCTTAAAAAAATACAGACCCAAGAGCCATTCTTTTCCCAACCAGTTTGATCTTTCAGTTGCAGTGATTTATTCATCAGCAACAAAAGACTCTATACAAGAAGACTTTTATGATTCTCTGGAAGAATATCGTGATCAGTTCAATTTTGATGAGAAGCCTGTTAGCTTGAGCAATGTTGAAGCATTATCGCAAGTCATAAGCTCTTGTACAGATCATGATATCGTTGTGATTATTAGAGGTGGGGGAAGTAATTATGCATTTGATATTTTTAATGACGAAAAAGTATTAAATGCTTTTTCTAATTTGAAGGGATACCGAATTGTAGGCTTAGGCCATAATCCAGATTTAACACTTTTAGACTTTATTGCAGATCATTCTGTAATTACTCCAACAGCAGCAGGAGTACACTTAAAAGGGCAGTTTGATGAGCTTTTTGCTAGAAATGACCTTTTAGAGCAACAGAAAATTCAAATTTTTAAGCTAGAAAGTGACCTTAAAACAAAAAGTGATAAGGTGGTTGCATTGTCAGCTAATTTAAAGCAGCTCTCTGATCGAACAGATATACAGACATTGATGAATGAAAATAAGAGCTTGGTTGAACTGAATCATGAACTCAAACAACAAGTGAGTAATGGAAGGAAGGACGACGCAACCAACAAAAGAGGCTCCGTTGTGATGTTTATTATTGCCGTTGTTGCTGTTATAGCAGGGGCAGTATTAGGAAGACTAATGTGAAGACAATAATAAAGCTAAGCTGGTGATAACCTATGACAGAACCTGCAACATTTGAAGAGTTTAAGTCATCTTTAGCTGTTAGAGACTTAGATGGCATAGATTCAGAACATACTTACTCAACACTGGCGTTGGTTAAGTTGTTCAATGCTAGCGGTCCACACATGAACCGTTGGTGGGTAATGACCCCTGTGAACTGGTTATGCCCGTGTTGTAAAAGGGCTAAGGCAGAAATAGTAAGGTTAAATAAAAATAATTATCTAACCTGCCAATTACATGAACATCATGACCACATGAAAGATGTGGTTAAAGGGCTTTTTGAAAAGTATTCGATTCAACAAGATCATATTGTAGCTGATGAGCTTTCCGAAAAATTTGCTATCAAGGCTGCATTCTCTTTATCTGCTTATGACAATACGGTTGTTTGCTTTGATTGTAATAAAGCAGATGCAGATGCCAAAAAGATAGTAAAAGCGCACAAGTATTTTTCTTTCTCCCCACGTGAGATCGCAGAGTTTGTCAAACCCACACCAAATCAAGAACATGAAATTGACCCGCTACTTGCACAACAAGTGTGGGAAAGGGCTAAACCCATTTTTGAAATGAGAATGGAGTTTGCTGAAAGATTCGCAAAAATTGCGGCTGAAAATCAAGATTGGTATCAACCATCAGAAAGAACTGCTAGGCAAATTGAACGACTTGCTAAATGGCATTTTGAACGTCATGGATTACACCAATTTGATAGATATGAACCGGAGAGGTTGCTTTATAATCCAGTACCATTTAAAGGTGCGAACAGTTCATGGCGGTTAAAAGATAACCCTATAGTTAAAAAGAAGCCTTCAAACAATGAGCTTGCCCATCTTGTAGCTACACGAGGGAAGTATTGGAACAGATATGAAGGTGAGTGGTACTGTCCTTGTTGTTTTAGAGATAAATATGATTGTGTGAGGCCTTCAAAGAAAAACTCATGGATATTTGAGGTCAAAACAGCTTCTCTATTTTCCACTAAAGATATGAATTTCGATTCCAACCCTGCTCCGATGTGTGTTGATTGTGTCGATATGGCATTAAATTTTGGGCGGGAAGTGTTGGAGTTAAGCGGAAAGCGTTCGATGATCCACTTTCCTAGTTCTGTTCTTACCTTAAGCGAACTTCGAGAAATTGTAATTGCTAGACCACACTCTCAACACAAGTTTAAGAATGAAGTCATTGATCGTATCATTCCAGAGATTGTACAAAGGATCGTTAAGTTCTGCGATAGTTTGCCATGACAAAGAGTATAGGATATCCATCGACGATGGTGCTGTTACGGTAAGAAGCTCGATAAATGTGCGAACGTTAGAAGGAAATCAATTGTAGTAAAAATTGCAGTAAAAAATTAAATTTGAATGCATATTGTGTTTTATATCAATTGCTTATGTCATTAATGTGACTGACACCGCTTCCGCCAAATTCGAAAAGCCCCTGTTAAAAGCAGGGGCTTTTTTTATCTATGCTTTTACCCCAAAAATAATCCACATCAAAATGTAGATGCATTAATTCTTAGTTTATTAAAGGTGGAAAAATGAAAATAAAAAACTACACACCAACTAAAGGTTTTATATGGATTTTGCTTTTACTAGTTTTTATAGCTTGGATTGTATATAAGTGTGTTCCTTTAACAGAGAAAGATCAAGATGCACTTATTCATTCAAATATGGAACGGGAAAGGATTAGGCTAGCTGAAGAGTTTGACTCTTATACACAAGAAGACTTCGCACGACTACCAAAATTTGACTCTCGTAAATATTTTTTAATAAAGCGTAGTGGTCGGTTTTGGTTAATACCAAGAGAGTATCAAGGAGATAGTGGATTTAAAATCAGATGGCCTACAGATGTTAATAAATTATTGGCAAAAGACTGGAAAAATGATTTTGATAGGGATTATGCATTTAATGTATTTATGTATTCACCTCAATATTATAATCGTACGACAGATTATTGGGGGCGAAAAATTTATAATAATACATCCTGTCAACCAAAACCTTATGTAGGAAAATTTAAATGGAATGGTGTGCTCATAAGAATTTATGACTCTTACCATAGAAATATTAAAGATGAGCAATATTTAGATGTTTGTCTAACTGCATTAAAAATTTTAAATGAAGAAGTAAAGGAATTACATTTTGTTAATTAATATAATTTAATTTTTAGTAAATTTCATCTAAAAATTATTTGAATATATATTGTATTTACTCATCAAATCATTACAGTAGATATTGTTAGGCTCTAATTTTTTACTATTTCAGGCTCAGTGTTTTTCACTAGAGCCATTTCAAGTTTTTGGAATGGTTTTTTTATTTTAAAAATATCTTTTTAAAATTTATTTTGTCTCAGCCTAACTAACTGGTCAGACTCTTGTTAAAGGCTGGCATGTTTTATTTTAAAGATGTATTAATTGTATTGAATGAATAGGTGGGTGACGTGCATACTGATGGGTTAAAACACGCTGATTATCAACCTGTGAGTGTAAAAAAGACCCTCACTTACTGCGTGAAGAAACCGTACTGAATCATGCCCGACGCAGTAACTTACAAGAATCGATTAGTGGGCTTCAACATCCACTGAGATTGTTAGAAACTGAATTATCGATGACTGAGCTATAGGTTGCCAAAGGCGTCGCTAGTGAATTTGATGTATTGCGTCTACAACGACAAGCGGCAGACTTAAACAATCAAATTCAAGATATACGTCATCAATATGAAGTCAATGCTCGAGAAGAATTAGCAAAAATCAATACCGAAATTGAAAGTTAACAATCTGTGATAAAAGGTCGCTCGGACAGTTTACAGCGTACGGTGCTCAAGACTCCAGTAGGGGAATTGTAAAACAAATCGATACCGTTACATTGAGGGTGTTATCCCACAAAGTGGAAAACTGATGAGTATTGTGCCGATTGATCATACATTACTAGTGAAAACGCGTGTTTAACCACGTGATATTGCATTTATTTATCCAAATCAATCGGCTTTGGTCAAGTTTACTGCTTATGATTACTCGATCTATAGTGGCCTTGAAGGTAAGGTGATCATTATTTCCCCGGACACGATACGGGATGAAGTCAAGAAGGATCAGTTCTATTACGGTATATATTCAAACTGACCGTGATCAATTAGAGAATAAGGCTGGGTAGAAATTTGCAATCACCCAAGACATGATAATCACGGTCGACATTCGTACTGGTGAAAAAACTATTCTCGACTATTTATTAAATTAAAGTCATTTAATAAAGCTAACGAAGCATTACGAGAACATTAGAATTGATTTTGAGATCAGATCCACAAATTTTTCATTTTATGAATATTTAACATGACTAAGGCTAGAATAAAGATAATTAAATCATGGGCATAGTATTACATGATAGCTGGAATTTTAAGCATGAATGTATAATTTAGGGAAAAAAAGCAATCAGAATTACGGTTATAATATTGGGGTTTAATACTTTCGAATAACAACAATGCACATTCAGTTTACGGTAGAAGATCGTGACCCTAGCACAGCTACGGGTCCAATTCAGGTGGGTTGGTTTTTAACAGAAGAGAAAGCCTCCATTCTATATGAGCCACCTTATCGAATGCGTTCGCAATCACAAACCAAACATGCAAAATCCGCCAGTCGCTGTCCAGCAGTATTGCAATTAGAGAGTCGCTACTTTGTGGTGAATTGTCCATTTGACTTTCATTTACGCTTTTCACGAGATGCACAGGGCAAACCGAGTATCGTGAATGTATTGGGGGAGCAGTCACCTGTGCGGACCAATAAATTGCGAGAACTGATTACACTGGTGAATGAAAATGAATGGCGTACACCTCAAGTCCCCATTTTACAACTGAAACTGCCGTATTGTTTTATTGCAGATGAAGTGGTGTATATCACTCAATTAGAGGCCTTTGGATATTATCGTAAACACCCTTTACCCGGCACTATCTTTGGAGGTCGTTTTCCGATTCACATTTGGCCTCGACCACTAATGTGGGCATTTGAATGGTATGACACTTCTAAAGATTTAATTTTAAAACGAGGTGAACCTTTATTTTACTGTCAATTTGATGGTTATGATCCCTCACGCACAGTGAAACTGATTCAGGCTGAGAAAACCCCAGAATTGATGCACTACATGGATCAGATTTCAGGTGTAGTGAATTATGTGAATCAGACTTTTTCTCTATTTTGTGAGATAGAAAAAGTAAGACCAAAAAAATTATTAAAAATAGATAAATAATGATGAAAATAAAAAAATATAGACCATCAAAAGGTTTTGTATGGGCTTTGCTTTTAATTATTTTTATAGCATGGCTTGTATATAAATGTGTTCCTTTAACAAATGAGGAACGTGAGGGAGAAGTTCGGCGACTGATGGAGGCAAAGAATAGAAGATTGGCTCGGGAATTTGATGCTATTACAGATGCAGATAGAGCAAGATTACCCAAATATGACTCACGTAAATTTATTTTGATAAAACGTAATAAACGCTTTTGGTTAATCCCTAAAGAATATTATGGAGTTGATGGATTAAATGTAATTTGGCCTGATACTGTAAATGATCTGCTAAATAAAAAATGGAAAAATGAATTTGGTTATGGAACTTTTTTTAGGATATCTATGTATTCAAAACAATATTACGATGGGGATTTGAATACATTTAATCATGTTTCATGTACGTCTAAAATAAATCGATTTAAATGGAATGGGATTCTTATTAGGATTTATAATGCTCATTTTATTAATATTACAGATGAACAATATCTAGATGTTTGTTTAACCACTTTAAAAATATTAAACGTAAAAATAAAGGAATTACATTTTGTTAACTAAATTAAGTCAAAATCATATGAATCAAATTTCTGCTTTACGCATACAGGCAGAAAATGGACAAATTGGTTATCATATTATTTATTCAACATTAGCTAGTTTACTACAAAGTGACTATGGTTATAAATCATCAGATCCAACTGTATTATGGCTACGGGGTGCAACTGAAGCGAATGCTGGGCGTGGTTCTTTATCTGAACTTATTCGAGTTTATAGTAATACTCAAGCACAGTTACGTTATGGGGAGAATATTTCAAATAGTTTGATGCAGCAGGCATCAAATGAAGTAGCTAAAAATTTATTAAAAAACCTTTTTGGTGAAGGAGATAATGGTGTAGCAGATTACGCCATAATCCCTGATATTAATAAAATTGCTGCGGATGATGCGACGGCAGTCGGAAAAATCATATTTAATCGTGATTTAGGTGATACTAGTGCTGAAAAGCAAGCAAACTCTGCATGGTCTGGGACCTTACTCTTTACCCAATTAACTAGTGATCAAAGTTTCCGTTTAATGAGTAAAGGGGAAGATGGATTAAAAGTAGATTCACTCAACGATTGGCGAGATGTTTTATATGCTTATGTTAGTTATGAAGCTGGGCTCAAAGCAGCAAGATCAGAATTTATTTTTGAAGATTTAAAACAAGAAATAACAGATATAAATATTTTAGGCAATACATTTTATGGCTATGTGACAGGGGAAAAAACGTTTATCGATTATCTTTCTACTTTAGCAACAGGAAGTGATAGTCAAGGTTTATTAGCTGCTTTTAATTTAATTAATAGTGTAGGCGTAAATAAATTTCTTGATATGTTAATGGGAGTAGTGCTAGGTGATTCAATAATCGGAACAACCAATGATAATAATTTCTTTGCAAATGCGAAAGAGTTTTTCAAAAATTCAGTTTTAAGTTTAGAAACTCAAACATTAAATCAATTAACCTTAGATAATTTAATTGATCTTGCAGAAAAAGATGCAAATATCCGTGCTGCGCTTAATGCACTTTCAATGGTATCAATAGAAACCAGCCCAGCTGTTAAGGAAAAATTTGATTTATATGATCCTATAATTGGAGATGGCGATATTACGCATGAATGGATAGTGGATAGAGCCAAAGCTTTACAGTATTTTTATGAATATAATAAAAATGCAGGATTATATGATCATCCAGAGTTTAACTTTATAGATATTGTGACAGGAATAGAATTAAAAAATCCATCTATTTTAGGTGTATCGAAACCTAGTAAGCATGATTACATTTTTGGCTCTGAAGATAATAATATTGATATCCAAGGTGGGGATGGGAACGATCATATTTATGGTGGTGGTGGTGATGATGAAATTTATGGTGGTGAAGGGGATGACTATCTTGAAGGCGGCCATGGAAGTGATGAACTTCATGGCGGAAATGATAATGACAAACTAGTCGGAATGGATGGGGACGACTATCTTTATGGCGATGATGGAAATGATCTTTTATTAGGAGGAGCAGATAAAGATGAACTTTATGGCGGTTCAGGTAATGATTATCTGAATGGCGGTTCAGGTGCTGATTTATTAGATGGTGGTACAGGAAACGATATTTTAGTTGGAGGACCTAACTGGTTAATTGCAGAAGGTGGCGAGGGTAATGATATTATTTTTGCGGACCCTAATAAAGTAAGTAATTTAGAGCGAGTTGACGAGCTTAGTGGTGGTGCAGGAAATGATATTTTCTACGGAGGTATTGGACGTTCAAATATAAAAGGAGCTGAAGGTAATGACATTATATATTCTGCAAATGGTCAAGATATTATTACAGGTGGTGATGGTAATGATATTATTTACGGTTATTCTGGAGAAGACACAACGGAAAGTACGGTTAGAAATGATTTGTCAGGTGGTACAGGAAATGATTTAATTTATGGAAGTGTTAACTCAGATTTTATTGAAGGTGGGGTAGGAACCAATATATTAGAAGGAAAGGAAAGTGTTGATAATTATATCATCACTGAAAATGAAGGATTAGGACTTGGTACACAATATATTATTGATCAAGATGGAAGAATTCAGATTAACCTAGCTACATTAGCTGTTGGTACTTACGATGAAAATATACGAGCTTGGTATAGTTCCAATAATCTTTATATTATAAGAAAATTAGGTGAAGGTACAGAGAAAGAAATAATAAGTATTCATAAAATTGGTGATGAAAAAAATACAATTTATATAGAAGGTTGGGGGAAAAATGGTGATTTTGGTCTAGTCTTCAGCGAAATTACCCCTACAAATTTACCTTCTTTTGATAATTTATCTACATTAAATAATGGAAATAATATTGCATACAATCAAACTAGTATTAATGGTGCTAGTGGTAATGATTATCTAAGTGGAACGACTGGAAATGATATTATTGATGGTGCCAATGGTAATAACTTTATTAACGGACTAGACGGTGATGACACCTTAAAAGGTGGTGATAATCAGGATATTATTTTAGGTGGAGTGGGGAAAGATACGATCTATGGTGGCGATGGTGAAGACTTACTGATTAGTTCAGGTAAAGACACAATAGTAGCGTCCTCTTTTGCTACATATCTATTGGAAAAATATAATAATCAAGTCAATCCGAATGCAACTTTAGCGGATTTAACAAACCTTATCACGAATGACGCATCTTCGCATTGGGATATCAATTTTAATTTTACTAAACAGTGGAGTGAAGAGACTCAATCGTATACGTATTTTTTTACTGAAAATGGAGTGATAACTCCATTTTTATTACCAGGAATAAACATATTCTCAGACATTGCGAGTAATACATCAAATTTGACCAGTATTTATTCGTTGTTAGAAACTGATGATGGAGGAGCGTTGGGAGCAGATACGGTATATGGTGGTCTTGGTGATGATTTTATATTAGGTTCTGGCTCTGTCGATAATTTATATGGCGATGAAAACAGTGATCATCTGTATGGACGAGGAGGAGATGACTACTTATATGGCGGGACTGGAAAGGATGTGGTCTATGGAGGAGCAGGTCGAGATTATATTAGCGGGGGAGATGATGATGATAAATTAATTGGTGGGTACGAAGCCGACGTCATTTACGGTGGTGAAGGGAATGATAATATTACAGGCGATCTCCCTAATCTGTTCGGTACCACAGCACCTCCAACTTCTGCGGATAGTACTCGATATGGCAATGACCTCATTTTTGGTGGAAAAGGTGAAGATCAGATCTGGAGTAATGGTGGGGATGACATTATTTTTGGGGGAACGGATAAGGATTACATCGACGGTGGTGAGGGTAATGATTACCTATATGGGGATAATGAAGACCAGCTAATTGATATCGATGGTAAAGAAAAAGATGATTTGTTTGGCGGTAAAGGTGATGATTTTCTATTCGGAGGGGCAGGCAATGATCAGCTTTATGGCGGCAAGGATAATGACATTCTGTATGGTGGAGCCAATGATGATCTGATCAAAGGCGAAGATGGAAATGATATCATTTACGGTGGAGATGGTAATGATATATTTCTGTTTGGTGGGGAAGGTAACGATATCCTATATGGTGAAGACGCTAATGACAAAATCCATGGTGACAGTGGAGATGACATTATTTTTGGTGGGAGGGGTAATGATAATTTACAAGGTGGGCAAGGTTCCGACTTATATGTCTTTTCAATAGGAGATGGGACTGATACGATTGTTGAAGAAGTCTCAGACATAGCTTCGCTTAATTATCAAAATTTTATTTATTTCACTTTTAATTCAGATCAGATTCGAGGTGTTATCCGCGATGGATATGACTTGATCATTAAATATGATCAATATAATCCAGATGATCAAGTGATAGTGAAAGATTATTACAAAGTTAGAAATACAAATAATCATAGCTACTTAGATAGCAAAGGAATATTCGATCAAATTGAAATATCAGAGGTTCGATTTGAAGATGGTGTCGTGTGGGATACGGCAAAAATTATGGAAATGGCCCCGCCTCCTAGAGAGAATGAATTACCTCCTGATCCACTGGATGGTGTTGCCTATTTTATTGATGCACTTGTGACTCGTGGAGATATTACCCTACAAGGTAAAACGACAATAACGTATGCATTTCCAGCAAACAACTTATCAAATCATCAATACTATACGCCAGAACAAGTCATAGCAGTTGGAAAAGCTTTAAATAAGTTTGCTGAAATTTTAAATATTCAGTTTGTGCAATCAGAGATGGGCAGTGGAGATTTAAAATTCTATTTAGATGATTTGTCTAGTGCAGATGCGAGTGCGGCTGCTGGTTATGCAAGTGCCCAGACAGGAGAAATACATCTCAATTCGTTGATTTTTGAAGTATCAAGTGATTTAGGTGAAGGTTCAAACGGATTTGAAGTCTTACTCCATGAAATAAGCCATGCTCTAGGGTTAAAACATCCATTTGAAGCACCAGTTTTACCAGAATTAGAGAATAATCAAAATAATACCCTCATGTCCTATACCAGCAATGGTGTTAATGATACGAATCTCAAACTTTATGATTTGGCAAGCCTACAATATTTGCATGGTGTTAATCAAAATGTTCATGTGGGGAATGATACATATACCTTTGCCGATAAGTATATTTGGGATGGGAATGGGATAGATACTTTTAATGCATCTACTCTGACAGAGAATGTTTATATTGACCTGAATGCGGGCGGATGGAGTTACATTGGACAAAAATCACAGAGTATTTTAGATGCAGGTCAGACCTTCATTGGTTATGGTACGGTGATTGAAAATGCAATCGGAGGAATAGGCGATGATACTCTGATTTCAAATGCTGCAAATAACCTCCTGCAAGGCGGAGCCGGGAAGGATACCTATATCTTTAATGGAAACTTTGGGCATGACCAGATCATTGATGTAGATCATAATAATAAAATTATAATATTAAACAATGGATTGGATAACTTAAATCTGGTATTAGCTGAAGACACTATTTTATTATTAAATTCTGATAGTTCTATTAAATTGGATATCAATCAATTTGAAAGCATTATTATTAATGGAATTACATATTTAAAAAATGATTTTATAGCGAACTTTGGTGGATATATTTCTGTTAATCATGATTATTTTTTAGACTCAAATCAGAATAATGTTGTAATTTTAGGTACTGGAGATTTTCACATTGTTGGGAATGACCTAGACAATAAAATCATAGGAAACTCCGGGAATAATACAATATCTGCTGGTGATGGTAATGATACTCTTCAAGGTGGCTTTGGTAATGATGAAATTAATGGGGAGACGGGAGATGATACACTAATCGGGGGCTTGGGTAATGATGTGCTCTATGGTGGATTAGGCAATGACCAGTATATTTTTAAAGATAATGATGGGGATGATGTTATTGTCGATTCAGATGGTTTAAATAAAATTTATTTAAACCATAGTTTGTCAAATCAGATCTCTCTGCATGTTATTTCAGATGGTGATTTAACAATTACCTATGGTGAAAACTCTAATATTCTTATCAAAGACTATTTTAATTACTCAGAACAATTTGAACTGGTCTTTTCCAACAATGAAGTTTGGTCAAAAGATCAAATTGGAGAAAAGTTAAAATCAGAAATTTTTGGAACTGCTGATAATGATGTATTAGCAGGGGAAGTTTATCTCAATAATAAATTTATTGCACTTCAAGGCGATGATAAAATTATCGGTGGAAATAAAGATGATCTGATCTATGCAGATATAGTTGATAACTCAGATAGTAATTTAAAAGGAAATTATAATCTTATTAATGAAGATGGAATTGTTTCATTAATGTATTATGAAAAAGGGAATGATATTATTATTGGTGGAAAAGGAAATGATAGTCTCTTTGGTGGTCGGGGTAATGATACATATATCTTTAATAGAGGAGATGGTGTAGATAAAATATATGATTTTTATACTTATTTAGATAATTCTGATGAGATGAATGCAAAAGTAACAGAGTTAAATTGGGGAATAAAATTATCAAATGGTGTATTTGAAGACTTTGCTAGACAAGATGGTAAATATAATAGAATTAAATTTCAGGATGTTTTAAAAGAAGAAGTTTTATTAATTTTAGTTGGTAATGATTTAGAAATTACATATGGAATGAATGATAAAATTATCATTACAAATTTTAAGGATACTATGTCTACTAGATATGGTTTCTCAGAAAGTTATTCTATAGCTGAGCTTGAGTTTTCAGATGGAACTATCTGGAATTATAAAAAAATTATAGATAATATTTCAAAGGTAGAAATTTTTGGGACTGAAAATAATGATGAAATACATTCAGAAGATATATTAAATACCATATATGCCAAGGGTGGTAATGATAATATCATTACAGGAAATAAAGGTAGTGTTACATATGGCGGTGATGGTGATGATAATATTTCAGGGGGTTCCGGAAAAAATATAATATTTGGTGATAGTGGTAATGATAATATTTATAATTACGGTGAGGGATCATTATTTGGCGGTGATGGTGATGATAGGTTGAGTGGAGGAGACAGAAGTTATCTAGATGGTGGCAATGGATATGATATTTATAATATTAGCGAAGACTCTAATGTTCATGGAAATTATAAAATTACCGATGCAGATGGCTTAGGATTAATCTCTTTAAATTCTAGTGTACTTTGGGCATACCTTAGCAATAATTCAGGTAGTATGTCACGAACGCTATTACAGGCAAATTATGATATTAATTCAGGAATATTAAACTTCACCAAAGACGGTCAAAATTATTTTTCAATAATTGGATTGTATAACAAAAGTGATTTTGAAAAGATTGGAAACTTGGATATTTATATTCCTGGTGTTCGTTATTATAATATGACTACAGGAGAATTTTCTTTTGAAACCTCAGTAACAAATACAAAATTAAAAGATTTAATCAATGGAACTTATACTCAGTATAATTATACAGATTCAAATGACTCTATATCAGATTTGATACATAGCAGTAATATATCTGGATATTATAATAACCACTATATTTATGCGAAAGATGGAAATGATACTATTGAAATTATGGAGGTAACAAGTACTGTCTATGGTGGAAATGGTAATGATTCAATCACACTAAAATCAGGCGATGCTTATGGTGGTGATGGGAATGATGCAATAGCAATAAATAATGGAACTGCTTATGGTGAAAATGGGGATGATTTAATCATAATCCAAACAGGAGATGCATATGGTGGTGATGGGAATGATTCAATAACTATATTGACTGATGCTTCTTATGGTGGCGACGGTAATGATGTCCTAATGGGAAGTGGACAGTTTTATGGTGGTAAAGGTGATGATACCTTAATTGCTAACAATGATAGTGCTTACATGAATGGAGGTGAAGGTGCTGATATATTACAAGGTGGCTCAGGAAATGATACTTATATTGTAGATGAACTAGATACACTCCAGTTAGAGAATGAAACTGGGGGGTATGACACAATTATCTACCAATATGATGTAGGAAATATTGATTTAGCAAATAGCCAATTTGAAGCGATTGAATTATTTGGTTTTAGTGATAGTTATTTATTGGGTAACACAGCTAATAATAGTTTGATAGGCAATAGTGGAAATAACTACCTAGATGGTCGTACAGGTAGCGACTATATGGCTGGTGGTGCAGGTGATGATTATTATGTCGTTGATGTGACTGATACTATTATTACTGACGAAGATGGAAATACCCATATCATTGATGGTGATCAGGTCGCGGAAGATTTTGATGCAGGTGTAGATACCATTGAACTTTGGCAAGATGCACGATTCATTGGTCAGGATGAAAATGGTAATCTAGTACTCACAAATAACTACCGATTATTAGAAGATAATATTGAAAACCTTGTTTTAAAGGGTAGTGCTAAAACTGCGTTTGGTAACGGATTAGATAATATTATTACCAGTAATGCACAAGACAATTATATTGATGGTTTAGGTGGAGATGATACCTATATCTATACCAAAGGTGGTGGAACAGATACTTACAGTTTCTATGATGATCTAAGCGCAACGAATACATTACAAATTCAGGGCTATAATAGTAGCGATGTCTTTGCTCAAAAGTATGGCAATAGTGTTTATCTTAGTTTTAAAGGAACGAGTGATCATATTTGGCTATCTAACTATTATGTCGCGGATACAGTGAGTAATACCTATAAAATGGATCAAATTGAATTTGATTCAGGGACTGTCTGGACCAGTAGCGATATAGATACTTTGGTCAATCGTGCTGCAAATAACCATGCTCCAACTGTTAATGCTGCAATCCCTATGATTACCAGTAATCAAGGAGCGATTTTTAGCTATAAATTTGCAAGTAATGTGATTATTGATCAGGACGCTTGGGACTACTTAAATTATAAGATTACACTCACAACAAAAGACAGCAATGGACAATATGAGCCAATACCATCATGGTTAAGCTTCGAGGCTGCCACGCAAACCTTGTCAGGAACCCCACCATCGTCTGTGGTAGGTAATTTGTCCTTCTTCTATTGGGGTACAGATATGTATGGTTATGGAACAGGGACTTCCTTTACGTTAAAAGTGAATCCGCCGAATCAAGCACCAACTGTATTGAATCCAATTGCTGATCAAAGTGTTACAGATGCGAAAGCATTCGGTTATACCGTTCCTTCGACTACATTTAAAGATCTTGATGGTGATACTCTAACCTATACTGCAACCTTAGAAGATGGAAGCCCGCTACCACTATGGTTAACATTCAATGCGAGTACAAATGTCTTAAGCGGGACCTCTCCAGATTATGCTGGGGCCTTGAATATTAAAATTACAGCCAAAGATACCGCAAATCAGACGGTGTCAGATGTATTTAAACTCACATTTGTGGTTCAGAATTTAACTGTAAATGGAACAAGCAATATAGATACACTCTATGGTGCATCAGGGAATGATACGATTACTGGACTAGCGGGTAATGACATACTGTATGGCCAATCTGGAAATGACACCCTCAATGGTGGTACGGGTAACGATACCATGTATGGTGGGAAAGGAGACGATATCTTTGTCATTGATAGCTCTACGGATATTGTCAATGAAAATGCTAATGAAGGAATAGACACTGTTCAAAGCAGCATCACCTATAGCTTAGGCAATAATGTCGAAAATCTCACCTTAACAGGTACAACTGCCATTAACGGAACTGGTAATGCACTCAACAACACTTTGTTGGGAAATAGTGCAATCAATACCTTAACAGGTGGGGCCGGTGATGACTATCTAGATGGCGGTGCTGGAAATGATAAATTGCTGGGCGGACTAGGTAATGATGTTTATGTTGTTGATAGTACAACTGATACGATTACAGAG
>Ga0157359_1000121_pt1 | contig 23568 bp, 24 predicted proteins | sample AttcapACBM3_FD_111482 | JGI IMG/M metagenome (GOLD analysis project Ga0157359, IMG submission 111482) | Fungus gardens microbial communities from leaf cutter ant in Botucatu, State of São Paulo, Brazil - Atta capiguara ACBM3 | ecosystem: Host-associated > Fungi > Mycelium > Unclassified ...
TGTGAAAGCACCGTCCTTTTAGAAATCGACCTTGCCAGTGGTACAGACGATGAAATTGCAGAGTCTATCAAATCAGCTCTTCCGCAATGGAGACGCGTGAAGGGGATTGAAGCTGACGAGTCAAGAGCTGTGCGCTTCGGCTACGGCACAATCAAGAAGGTTATCTCTTACCGGCTCATAGCAATGCTCGACGTGCTTCTGTGGGCAAAAATGAATGACCTACGCCTTTCAGACGACAGGCTGTCGAGACTTTTGTACACAGACGAAGATGATGAGGCAGTTATTCGTCTGCACTACCATATCAAAGACGCAGACAGACCCCTTGCGATGAAAGCTGCGACCATAGATTTTATTAGGCAGTTCAACTTCTTCATAAATCGAAACCTACACCTGAAAAACATGAGAGTTTCGGAGGTTATGAAACTCTCGGATTCTAACTGACCTATCCTTCAGCGGTTCTGTTGTCTTGAGTCGCACTAACCCTCCTCTCCATATCTCCCTTACATTTGCTCTCGTCGAAACTGCACCGAGGAGAGCAACATGAAAACACAAAATACGAAACTAATGCGTTTACCTGCTGTGATTGAGAGGACTGGTTTTAGCCGTTCCTGGATCTACGAGTTGATCAATCAAAAGCAGTTTCCTCAACCTATCAAGATTGGCTCTCGTGCGGTGGCATTTATTGAGGGTGAAATTGATGAATGGATTGAAATGTTAATTTCTAAATCACGCAGCGAAACCATTTAGGAGGGCTTTATTATGAAACTGAACGATTTTATCAGCACTAATAAATATTTCGCGGACATGAATAAACAAGCATTTGATGAAAAATTCGAACATGACGAAGTTGTAGCCATGTGTAATGATGAATTTTCTAAAACCATTGCTTTCTGGTTAGGAGAATATCTCTCAGGGAATATAAAGGGGGCAGTATCTGCTATTTTTGAACTTGAGTTTAAAATACAGTACGCGGTATTTTCAATATGGATGACTTTATTTAAACAGAAAGTAGATGTTGAAAATTTGGCCAAAATGATCCTTTTGTTTAAATCTGAACATGAATTTAAGAATTTTAATTTGTAAAATTTTCATTAAAAAGACCTTATTGGCATAGGGTTAATATGGCAGTAATAGGAATGGGCCATGTATCATATGCATGGCCCTTCATATATATGAATTACAATCTATCTGGCTTTTTTATGGTTTCTGATAATGGTTCAATCTTCGAATCCAACACTTCCTGTTCATTTTTAATTCTTTGAGTTAAATGTTCGCTTCTAAGATCGACAACACGTGATTGAATAGACATAAAGTTTTCGAATTGCGGTTCTCCGTCGAGAGTGAATTTCTGACCAAATCCATAGCTAATGAGTTGAGATACTGAATGTTTATCATCAAGATTATTATCGATTTTGTAGTCTGATAAATATTGGAAGAAATCAAGGAACTCACTTGCTGATAACTCTAACAGGTAGCGATCGTAGAACTCGAAGGCAGATGATTCATTTAATTCTTGCAGGATCTCGCTTTCATTCTCAGGAAAATATACCCACATAATTTCTAAGTTATTTTTAATATCGATCATAGGCTCTCCTTGGTTTTTATTGATATATAACAAATGATAAAGTAAAAGCAAGTATTGACTAGTTAAATACTTGTGTTATTAAAGATTAATGCCGTGAAAGTTGTCGATAAAATGGAAAGAATTAAAAGCCAAAACAGCTTAAATTTTGCAAAATTCTTTACGGAAATAAAGCGAAGATAGTTGTATCAAGCTGCGCAGAGTGTTTTTAAGGTATCAGGTAAATAGAAAATACCTAATATATACCTTATTAACATTTGGAAAGAATATTTAGTACCATCCTTTATTGACAGTTATTAAGCGGTATATTAATAAAATATTCTTGCAAAATTATTGTAGGTCATTGTTTTTGAATATTTAACCTATACCTGTTTTGCAAAGAATTTAACTGAAAAAAAGGAAAGTTTATGGAAAGATTTGGTATTAAAACGTTTAAAATGAAAAATGGTGAGCGCTATTGCATTATAAAAAACAAGAAAACAGGCATCCCGTTATTTTATCCATGTTTATTTATTACAACACAACTTAGAAATAGCAATGAATCGATAAAAACAATTGAGACTCAGGCAGGGTGTATTGCACTTTTTTATCGGTTTCTTTTTTTACGCAATATAGACATTGAAGAGCGAATTCAAACAGCCAGATTCCTGGATAACAACGAAATTGATCTTCTGCGCGATTTTGTCGGGAAGAGGATGAGAACTGCGAAAGTGACTAATATCAAAGATCATCATCCTGGAGTATGCAGTGCGACAAAGTACATACGGCTTACAACAATAGCAAAATATCTCGAATGGTTGTGTCAGCTAACTATCAAAAATATTGGCGACGGCTACAGGAAAATTTTCTACTTTGTGAAAAAGATAAAAGCCAGAAGGCCGAAGATAAAATACAGAAATTCAGAAGGCAACGTTTATAAAACAATTGAAGAAGAAGACCTGGAAATCCTTCTTTCTGTTATTGATCCGCAATGTGAATTCAATCCATTCGACAAAAAGGTTCGGCAGAGAAATCAGCTTATAGTCACGATATTACATTCATTAGGGATAAGGTGTGGAGAGTTATTGAACCTGAGAGTAGAAGATATTGATTTTGCGGCGCAAATGCTTTTCATAAGACGAAGGGCTGACAGTATTGAGGACACAAGAGTCAATCAGCCCCTCGTAAAAACGCTTGAAAGAAATTTACCCATGTCTGACGAACTTACCAGACTTCTCCATTCATATATTACAGGCGAAAGAAAAGCCAATATCAGAAAGAAAAAGCACGGATACCTTTTCATTACTCACAAAGAAGGAGAGACACGTGGCGATCCTCTGTCCGTTCCTTCCTACCATAAGATCATTTACAGACTGAGAAGCATTGACTCAGGTTTAAGCCAGTTGACTGGACATAAGTTCAGACATACCTGGAACTATCTATTTTCGAAACTGATGGATGAAAGCACCGAGCATGTGAGTGAGGAGATGCAAGAGAAAATGCGTTCAAACCATATGGGGTGGGAGCCGGGTTCTGGAACAGCACAAACCTACAACAGACGATTTATTGTTAAGGAATCAGTAAAAGCAGCATTGCAACTCCAGGATAATATTTTTAAAAAGCGCAGTGGGGTGTCTTATGAATAAATTAAAGGTTCTGAACGCGCATAGAGATATCTTATATGCAAAAAACGAAAGTTACACATTCGGGTTGGATGATGAATTCTGGGAGCTAAGTAGAAATATAAAATTGAATGTAGGTGAGGCCACTGAGAAGTTATCAGAAAATCTCAGGTACGGTTATGTGAATACACTAAAATATTTCGCAGAAGAAATCAGCCCCGGCTCTGTTAAGCAAATTAACCGGGTTTTTATGAAGTTAATTTCAGTTATGAGCTTTGATACATTAGATGAAGCCGTAATGTTAACAACAAAATCAAATGATAAGTTCTCAAACCAGGATATCATTTGTTTAAGGATCCTGATTAAAAAATGGTATGAATTAGGTTTTAAGGGGGTTACCAAAAGCTGTGTAGACCTCGTTGATAACTGGACGATTAAAGACAATAAAAAAGGTGAGGTTGTTAAAAGACGAGACCCTTACCAGGGGCCTCTGACAGACATGGAGTTTGATAACTTTTACGATGCCGTCTCACGTGCATACCAGAAGGGTACAATATCCTATTCTGATCTGGCAATGGCTTTAATCACTATTCACACGGGCAGAAGAAGTTTACAAATCACACAGATAAAAACGAAAGATATCATAAAAGAAAGAGCCATAAACGAATGCTATATAAATATCCCCAGAATAAAGCAAGGTGAGAAGTATAGAGCTTCATTCAGGCGATTCAGAATTACAGATGAATTATTCAACATATTTAAAAAGCAGGCACGTATTGTTTCTGAGAGTTTTAGCAAGCAGCTCGGTAGAAAACTATCTGAGAAGGAGATATTAGAATTACCATTGTTTGTCTGTCAGGAAAGACTTGAGGGGGTTGTTGAGGGTGAGAATTTACATGAGATTCTTTCTTCAGACAGACTTCATGCCTATGCGATGAAGTGTACTCAAACGCTCAAAAGAATAGCTATAACAGAGGACGTGATTTCGGAAAGGACGGGTGAAGTAATAAATATGAATGCCAGGCGGTTTCGCTATACGTTAGGTACCCGGCTTGCCAGAGAAGGTTATGGAGAAGTCGTTATAGGAGAATTACTGGATCATTCCACTTTAATGTATACAGGTGTTTATGTTCAGTCAGGCCCAGATAGTTTAAATAAAATCGAAGATGCCGTTTCCGTTGAGCTTAGCTACTACGCAAAGATGTTTCAGGGAGTACTGATTAACAAAAGTGAGGATAAATATCCCGGCGGCAACATCAGAATCAATACTGGTGAAAAGTCAGGGCAATGCGCCAGTTGCAAATCCTGCACAGCATGTGTCCCCATACCTTGTTACACCTGCATGCATTTCAGACCTTTTGTTGAAGGACCGCATGAAAAACTACTTGAATACTTACTTAATGAGCGTAACAGGATTCAGTGCATAGTGGCTGATCCCATGACTACACAAATACTGGACAGGACAATTATTGCAGTTTCAGAGGTGATAAATAAGTGCAAAGAATTTAAATCAAACCCGGAGGTGTTAAATGGATAATATTAAAAATGACAAGATTAGAGTACTCGAAACGCGCAGGGAAAAATATTGCGCGCAGAAAATAGATGATTTTGTGAGCTACTGTCGGTTCACTCTTAATAAAAACGACCTTGTGAGCTGGGAGGAGGTTAACTGGTCTAAAGTTTTCCTTTTCACTAAAACCCCTGTCAAAGGCGTTAAAAAAAACTCTGTTATTGTAAATGAGTCATTAGACAAGAATTTTATTGAGTTCGCTAAAAGCTATGTCCTTTACCACTACATGAATGGGGGCAAGAAAATCAATCAGCGTCTTAATATCGTTTTCAGAACACTTGAGGCAGCCCTCTTGCAGGTCAATGGGCGGAGTCATATTCAGTACGTAAATCTCACTGTTCTGGACCAGTGCGTTGTCACCTTAAAAAGTGCATACACCAAAGCAGTAGCGCACGCTTGCGGCAAGGTACTGGAAGGACTGGTTTCATTTCTCAGAGAAAAAGAATTCCTGATCATGCAGTCACTGCTCTGGAAGAGCCCACTCAGAGCGCAGGAAGCAAGCCACAGGCTCACTAAAACTGCACAAGAGGCCCGTGAGGCAAAGTTACCTGACGAAGAGTCATTGAATGCTATCGCTGAAATCTTCGCACTTCCAGACGATCAGCTTTCAGAAATGGACGTGTTCATAAGCTCTGTCTTTGCGTTGCTTATGTGTGCGCCTTCCAGAGTAACCGAAATCCTGACGCTGCCTGCGGATTGTGAAATCCGTGAGGCGGACAGGGAAGGAAAGCTGAGGTACGGGCTGATATTCTATTCAGAAAAAGGCTTTGGTGGAAATGTGAAGTGGATACCAGAAGTCATGGTTCCGGTTGCTGAGATAGCTATCAGGAGGCTGAGGACTCTTTCAGAAAACGCCCGGACATATGCCAGAGAGATTGAGATTTCTGGTGAGGGCCGTGGGCTTTACCCAGACTTCCCCTGGTACGATAAAGAAAAGAACGTCCGATACAGCAACGCACTCTGCCTGCTCTTCCGTTATCAACTGAGCACAAGTATAAAAACACAAAGAAGTCTTTTCAGACCAACTGCCACACTTGTCAGCGCCAATCTGGGAAGCACTGAGTATCGCAGGACGCACTCCATTTCTACGATTTTTGACAGGCACGGCTACAAAGGGTCAATGGGGAATAACCTTTCACTCAGAAGTCATCAGGCAAGACACTTACTTAATACGATTGCACAACGTGGTGGGCTTGGAGATTTTGAACTAGCCAAGTGGTCAGGACGAGTGAGGGAGACACAAAACAGGACCTATAACCATGTCAGCCAGGAAGAGAAGGTCCAAGAGTCAGTTAAGCATGGTGTGCAGAATATTGGCATTAAACCAGAAAATACCACTCCAAGAGCTATAGCAAACCCTTCATGGCGTATTGATGTCAAAGATACAGGCCACGCAGCCATTCACGTGACAGAGTTCGGCTACTGCACTCATGACTATGTAATCTCTCCGTGTACGAAGTTCAGGGACTGTATCAATTGCAGCAATCATGTGTGCGTGAAAGGGGACAAAGACTCGCTAGGCAGGCTGGAAGCTACTGCGGCATACACAGAGCAGCTTATTGATAAGGCAAAGGTTGACATGGAAGACGAGGAGTATGGGGCTGACAAGTGGGCGGCCTATCACGAAAAAACGCAAGCTAGACTTCTGGATTTGATAGCGCTACTCAAAAGCAAAAATCTTGAGGATGGGGCGCTGGTGAGACTGGAAGGAGATGATTTTACACATATGAAAAATCTCACTGGCGTGAGCAGGAATGAACTGATTGGAAATGAAAGGATAAATCATAATTAAAAGGAGAGCTATATGGCTAAACATCTAGACAATAAAGATATCAGCATAATTAAAAACACAATAGCAGGTTGGGACAGTGAGAAATCAGGTAAGCTTTCATGGGAATATCTTTGTGACAGGCTTGAACCTCTGATTGGTAAGCGACCAACCCGTCAGGCACTGGGGCTTCACAAAGATATTGTCATGGCTTTCAATATTAAGAAGAAAAATATTAAGTCTGGTAATGATGAAGAAAAACGGCCAGCTAATTTGAAAATCGCATCACAGCGCATCAGTAATCTCGAACAAAAAAATAAAATACTGGCAGAAGAGCTCAGGAATATGGAAGAGAGGTTTGTTGTATGGCAGTTCAATGCTATAAATTACGGGATCAGTTTTGAACAACTTAATAATGGACTGCCCAAGATAGACAGGGAAACGAATGCTGATTAAATATTTAGTTGCGCAGATATTGCGCAATTTAAATTATATGCTATCTTGTATATACAACCAAGGAGTGGTTGATCAATTTTGCAAGGACGCAATCTATGAAAAATAAAGACGCTCTTTCAAGGGAAGAAAAGTTACTTTTGCTTTTGCAAATGTTCATTGAAAGATTAAAAAAATCAGGTTTTACTCAGGATAAGATAATTAGATATATGTGGCTATTCTGTGTTGGCTACTACATTAAGTACTACCTTCCACAATCTAAAACAGATCTCGCTGATCGTTTTACGATCATATCTATGCTCTCAAACGCTCTAAAATCTAGTTCTCCAAGAATCGTTCAACACCTCGGTTATGAACATGAGATCACGTTTTTCTTTCGCTTCATGATTCATTACGCCATTGATAATGAAGAAGAGGCGGAAAATATTTATCGTGAGGAAAGGGTAAAGTATGAAAAAGCTATACTTTTGGAACAGTTAGTTGCTTCAAGAAGGAAACGAAAGGGAAAGAGGATATAAGATATCTAACTGGTATTAAAGCCAAATTCATTTGAAAATTTGGCTTTAATTTTTTTTACTTCCAATTTATATACTGTGAAGATAGGTTTTTAAATTCGCTATCTAAAACACTCTTACCATTATGCTCTATCTTTCCAGTTAGATAATCTAAGCATTCAATTATTCTTTCATTGACTACGCTTTGCTTAACAATTTCTAATGCTATCTTTGCTTGGAGCCTGCAAATTGCACTCCCCAGCTTTGCTTGCAGTTCATAATGAGTCAAAACTGCCATTGCATGAGGAGCATATTTATCCCCCAATTTTGAAAGTATATTGTCATAATAGTCTTTTCCCCTCGGGGATACGCCATTACAATATGTGACACCACGGCCTATCCTACACATGAATATTACTTTGATAAGCTTTTCAGCATTGTTTGGAAGAATGTCGTTTTGTTCTTGTATATATGATGCTAAGGAATCAGCAACAGGAGCTTCGTGATGGAAATTATCCCAGCCATTATGTTTTTCAAGTAGTTGGTCTAATAAATTATCGATAATGATAGTTTTTTCATTTTGCGAGCGGAAAGGATTCCCATTAACTACTTGGAAAAACTGCGCGCCCAACTCATACTTTTCTCTATATAGATTGGTGTTATATCCCTCTAAAGTTATACCAAGTTTATATTTCGGCTCGTCAAGACAATTTTGCCATAGAGCGGGTGCAATAATTGAAATATTCTTTCTGACCTGAGGATCAGTTTGAGGTGATACATAGATACCAAATGTAGTGCGAAGTATACTTCCAACATGGTGACTTGGGAGTTCGGATATTTTGGTTTCGATGTTTTGCCTTGTGCTCGAATCTATAGGTAATGTATAGGATTTTAGATTACTTATGAATGCCTGCACCTGTAGAGCAGCTTCAGTAGGGCGATCATTTAAAACATCTTGAATGCATGTTTGAAGCCAGCCTAAAAGTTCGAAAGCATTTATAGTGTAATTAGTTGGATGAGAAATACCAATATCATTTCTCATATCCAAAATGTGCTTTAACTTTTTATAAGTTGTATCTGAAATTAATTCAAGTTTACGGCAAGTATCTAATAACACAGCGTCCTTCAAAGAGGCAAGGTCATCTTCATTTTTGTAAAATTCTCGATTCTTATTTCCCCCTACCGCTGAATCAAAGAAAATTTCAATGCCATATGCTATTGCTTTTTTCCTTAGATCGAGAACAACTTCGTTCCAAATTGCATTTAAAGAATAATCAAAAAGACCAAAGCCTGCACCAACCACAAATTTAGATAAATAACGAGCGTCTCTTTTAATCTCAGGAGATAACGATTGGATGTAGATAGGGAGATTCTGGCCTATAATTGCACGTTCAGATTGTTCTGCTATAATATTATCGGAAGGAAGCCCAATTTGTTGTAAAAAATCTACAACTCGTTGGGCTTGTGGATCAATGAGCTGAGTATGGATGTTTTGATGCAATGTCCCAGACATAATAGTTCCTTATTAAAAGTTTTTTTGAAAATCACTATTTGTATAGAAAGTAAATTTTAAAATTCTTTATTTCCTTTGATATCCCATCCAGATTGGCTTTCCGCACCTTTCCCACCACTTGCTGACTGTTCCCAGTATTGTGCTTTAACTTTTGATGCCTGGAATTGATAAGAGACCCCTATCAGGTCACGGCTTGTAGTGCCATTGAAAATCACATTGGTGATAAGAACGTCTTCAAGCGTAATGCGGCAATACTCAATTTGACTCCCTCCGGCCTTACATACCGAAAGCTCTACCTTGCCAATATGTTTGCCGTTAGATACATAGCGCATTATTGCTGGAGTAGCTTTGTCTATGAGCGTCTGAACAGAGAGATCACGATACTGAACCTTTCCTGCACCACCTCCGCCTCCAACTGTCATGTTCCCTGGCTGGTTCGCGCCCCATGTGAAAGATTCAATAGCAATCCAGCCTTTATGGTTACTGTCCTGTGATTCACCTGTAATGCCATCAATTTTTAAGAAGAGATCTGTACTCATAGCTGGTCCTTTTGCTTTCCCTGTGATGGGGAATCTGATTAAATAAACTTAACGATACGTATAATGACATAAAGGCACAGCCATGGACTACTGGAAACCAGACCGATTCAAGGATTACTTTCTGACTATGGCTCATGCTGAGGCAAACCAGCTACTTAGTACGACAAATCACGTCTCTTTGATTCACCTGTCTGATGGTTACAACAGGATTCAGTTTCAGGATGAAGTGAAGGTTTTTGTTAATGCACAAATGGATACTATCCGTTCAGGTGCCCCAGATGAAGAATGCCAGCAATGTATACAAAATCTGAAAGAAGAACATCGTAATCTCATGAGACAAGATCAGCTTCTTCGGACTGGTCAGGCAGCATTGCATGCTTCAGTAAAGTTCGTTCAGCAAGGTGATTTCTGGGGATATGTAATCAATGGTGTAGGGGTAGTACTAAGTGGGCTACAGGTGGTGGCTGGGTTTGGAGTCATGGCGGCTTCAGCTGCAACCGGGAATATTATAGGTGTTGGATTTGGTGCAATGCTCACACTTCATGGCGTGAATGGCGTTCAGGAGGGCGTGATGAATGTTATTACTGGAAAAAACGACGCCCAGGGTTTCTTAAAAGACGGTTACATTGGAGCAGCCAAGTTCTTAGGCTTCGATCAAAAAACAGGTGAAATTGCTTACAGCAGTATGGATCTTGCTCTCTCGGCCTATGGCATGTTCAGGCTCATAAGAAAACCCGAAACGTTTCGACTTTTTTACTATGTAAACTCCGATTTTGTCAGAGGTATAAAAGATATGAGCCGCTTTGAATTAGGCGTGGAAATATATAATGACTATTCGGCTCTGAAATCAATATACGATAATAGAAAATAAATCATTTTCTTCTCGAGTATTGGAATGCTTTATAGCCTAACTTCATCGGTGTAAAAATGTAGAAAATTGGGGCTATAATTATCATTGTTATCGAGTATGAAGTAATTGCAAGGCTGTCTTTATATATGAAGGTGTAAGCCCATACAATAGCGAGGATGATTACAAGTATTAAAGCAGCAATAAAACGAATGCTAAGCTCTTTAAGCAAAGCTGGATAAGTAGTCCCACTTTTTTCGGCTTGGATTCTTAAAGCTGCAATATCTTTCGCACTGAAACCGCGCTGAGCAAGTTTTTTTTCGATTTCAAATGTGTTCATATTATCACCAAGTTGTAGGTTTATATCGATCATAACTCACATTGCTAATAATTTACCAGAAAAATTTATATCGTCATTCAAAAAGGAGATGGAAATGTTAAAGGATTCAAAATTAATTTATCCGCATCTTTCAATTATACACTATTCCCCAACGTGGATTGATGAGAGTAAAACTACTGAATTAGCTTTGGAATGGCAGAGCTCATTAGTGTCTTTTTTTATAACTCAACCTCACCGAAAACAAGAGGCCTTTTTGATTGGAAGCGGTTTTATCTATCTATTAGGTGACCATATGCCTTGTATTGTTACTGCTTCCCATGTAATTAAAGAGATGCAAAAAAGTGAATTACCGTTCATATCCATTGACGGAAAAAAATTCAAGTTCGAGCATCTGGAAATATTTTTTAATGATGAACAGGATTACGCTATTATTCCTATGCCTGAAAAAATCATGGACGCAATACCAAATAGCGTGCTTTTTGATACTAAAGTTAATAACGAATTTTTTGAGAAAACATCTTCATTTGTGATTATGGGATATCCATCAAAAGTTAACAAGTTACATAAAATGCACCCTGAGAAAGGCTTGTCGCCTTTTAATATTAATTTTCACAACTTTTTCTATGAAAGAAAAACCGAAGATATTTATTTTCATTTTATTGCTGACGGCAAAGAAAAAAACATCTGTTTTGAGGATGCCAGTACAAATAAAACCGTTACTTCGCTTGCAGGCATGAGTGGGGGCGTAATTGCTCAGTTGATAATTAATAAATTGGATGGGGGAGTATCTTTCAAAGCTATTGGTATATTCAAAGAGCATCGACCTAAAAGAGGTAATTTTCTGGTAGGTTCTACCTTTATTGATTTTGCGGATGATCTTAATTCATACTTAAATAATGACGAGGCTTAGATATAGTTTGGAAAATATATTTTTTATACTTTCTCACACCCTTAAGTAATGTTCAAAACTCATTCATTAATTTGTATAAATTAATAGTGAATGTTACTCACCCCTCAAATAATACTGATCATGATGTGAGGGGTGTTTTTTTGATATATTCCCTGGTGCTACATTTTAATAAAATATATTTACTTCGGAGTCATTATAGGAATTTATGCTGTAGATCAATGGGTTAGATTAAGGTGACACTTTCCAGTTACCATCGTTTTTAGTAAATTTAAATTCAGCTACAGTTTGCTTTTCGCCCATGACTGGTAGCGTTATATCAGTATCCACTTTGCAAAGGTATGTACCTTTCGATTCTGACTCTTTACAGGAAACCTTCTCAGCTTTGTTCAGAGTCGTGAGCATGTCTTTGCTATTCTCACCGAACCGCTGTCTGGCTTGCTGGTTTGTGTGCTCAATGTTGTCCTGCATAGCTTTCTGGATTTCGGAAGAGGAGGGTTCGCTGTCGCAGCCGGTAAGTAAAGCCGCCAAAGACAGGATTGCTGCTGTTGAAAACTTATTCATTTCTTAATCCCTTATTTGATATTGATAATTATTGTGTTGCTGTGGTTTTGTTGAGTGTCTGGTCAAAAATTTCACACCACTGCTTCAACTGCATTTCTGTATCCCGGATCCCTCGTTCATGGTGGAACCGGCCTTTACGGGGATGAAATTTGATCTGCCACTCCGGGCATTCAATATCTTTCACCTGGATAAAGAACCCTGAGTTCTCGAAGTTTTTAAGGCGGGTAAGGTTGTTGTGGCCTTTACTCCCTAACATACCAACCATATCGAGAGCTACGATCTCACCACCATTAGCAAGGTGATATCGCCAGCCTTTAACGTCACTGAACTTGTAAGCTTTCTTGCGCTTACCAGCTTCCAGGGTCAGCAGCTCTCGGTTGGTATCAATGGTCATTTTGCTGTCCTGGAATTCATGGCTCCACAGACCGTTATCATTGACGTTCAGCAGGTCGATAGTCGACGCGTTTGCTTTTCTATGTGTGTATGACACATATGCCGTAAGGAGTAAGAAGAAGGCAGGTAACGTCCACATGAACAAAAATCCTGCTGTGTCCTTGGGATTTGAATCAGCCAGTATCCAGACAATCACCAGTACAACAATCCAGAATCGGATTGAACGGAAGAACGAAGGTTTACGTATTTTCTGAGCCTTCAAAGCCACTGTGTCCATTTTATATACCTGTAAGGTTATGTGATTCATAACTTGCTGATTGGTAACTGCTTTTACGACGCATTTTTGAACGAGTTCAAAACTTAAGCAAATCACTTGTACCGATCGATGAGCTTCATTTGATAGGTATTTGCTATCATATTTTGTTTATCGATCTGTAAAAACGATCAATTGTCTGTGCAAATAAGAACTTAGGCTGGAAAATTCCGTTGTAACAGGAGGTTATCGAAAGGGCGCTGCTGCGCGCTCAATCTGAGTTTGGCTATTACCTGATGGCTCAGATAATTCAGGCTCAGCCGAGAGAACTTTATGAATTGTTGAAAATGAGGCTTTTGGGTGGAGAAACGTCTTACCTGCCTTTTTGAGCAGGTCTGTGAGAGCGGACAGGTAAGGAATGCTCAGCAGCCATCTCAATATCCTTGTCATGAAGAAGTCAGCGCTTCTGGTTTGCTCGCTTGGCATACGCGTCATGTCGAGCAGTGTCTGCGCTTCGGTTGTCTCTGACGCTTCAACTCCATGTTCATACATAGGAGGAGACGTAAGTTCGGATTCTAAAGCAGATTGTAATGACGGTGTAAAAGCTACCTTAGTAGCTTTTAACTCTGAAGCACTCGTCTCATTATCTGCTATGGACGAAGCTTTCAAAGCAAAGAGCAGAGGATTGTCACGTTCGGGTTCGTAGCTAAGCTTGTCTTGCAGGTTGGCCCATGAGTAAGACTTTCCTAGTTGAGAAGCTTTGAAGGCGATCCCGGAGTATTCGAATGAGAAACCATTCATACGACCCGTGGAGGAAATGTTTGGTAAGGGCGTTATGCCGTGCTCGTGAAGTGCTTCAACGAAGCTAGGAATATCATTGGCAGTTACAAGTAACTCATCAATCGTATGCTGCAGAAAAGTTTTAGGAGTTGGCTGACCTTCGCGCTTCTCTTTCTGTTGCTCGCCGCGTGATAGCTTCTTGCGTCTTCTGGCAGGGGAAGGGCTGTGTGAAGGAGAGGGGCCTTTTGTTCTGGTCAGTTCATGTGTTAGCTCCAGCTCCTGAATTATGCGTGTACTCGCAAGGTTTTCATTCCTGCCCAAGTAAAGCTTTCCTCCAATGAGATCCACTCTGCTCGCAATGATATGAATGTGCTGGCCTGCGTCGTCGTCATGTATGACATAGCAGCGTAGGTGCGTCTCACTGAACCCCATGCGATTCATGTAGTCGTCAGCAAATGACACCCATTGTTTTATCGTGAGTGATTCACCGATAGGTAGGCGAAGCGAGTTGTGCCAAACCGGTTTGGCAACGTCAGAGCGAAGTGAAGCAGAAGCGCAGAATTCAGCAATCAGGTCGGTTGCTGAAGCGCCAAGCATGTTCCCGCCTATGACTACGGGATCAGTTTTATGATGTGTTCCGGGTTTCAATGCGTATAGGACAACACCTGCGAAGCTCTTACCTCGTTTGATCTTCTGCATGCCCTTCATGAGAGGGGATACTCCAAAGATCGGTTGTCATAAGGCGTGAGCGAAGATCACTAATTTGACGTTTCACAGCAAAGAGTTCTGTCTTAGTCAGAGGGCTGCATGATTGCTTCAAGTTGAGGTGATTAACAATCTCGTTTAGCCTGCGGTTTATTTCGCCAAACGTTTTCCATGCTGATTTGTTGATCTCAGGAACGATAACAGGTTGGTTTTTCATGAAGCAAATGCGAAGCCATTCGGCTTTTGAATGGTTTTTTCTTAAAGTATTAAGCTTAATCAATTCATCATCGTTGAGACGAACACTTACACAATAATTCCTCAATGTTTTCTTAAACTCTTTCATATAAACTCCTTTTTATATGTTATCCTAGAATTAATAGTATATTTAAACCTCCTTGTCAATTTTCATAATGTTAATCAGTGCGCTATTTAAATATTTTAAAGCTTTAGTGAGTTCATTAAACATTTAAAACGTACTTTCTACTGTAAACTAAATCTATAAATTTTTGAAAGTTTTCATGTTCACTGCTTAGTGAATTTAGCATAACACCTCTCCATGAAAATTCTCTTTCATAACTAAATTCTTCATTGAGAAAATCTTGAACTTCTTGATGGTTTTGCAATCTTTTGTTTCTAACTTTATTTATAAAATACTCAAAATCTTTTCTGAACATATCTGCATTATCAATGGTGATTTCGAGTTGCCGAATGTGCCAGTTTATAACATTTTTAACACTTGGGTTGACCAAGTTAGGATTGGCAGTAAAATCGAAATTAACTAAAATCGCATTTGCATTTTCGGTAATTAATATTTTCAAAAAATAGCTTTCGTTTTTATCATAAAATTCGTCAAAATAAGGATGGATAAATCTTTGTGAAGAGCTAGTAATACGAGTGCTAAGTTTTTTAAAGTTGCAATCACCACACGTTGGAACTAAATTCCATATATTTAAGGACAGTTCTGAATAGGAAACTTTGTCAAAATAATGGTCTAGAGTTTTGCAGTTAGAACGTAAGCAATATGGGCATAATAATTGACGGTGCAACTTTCTCATTTTTCCAATATATGCGCGCTCATTATCAGTTGATGCACTTTTGTATAGATTATTTAGTGATTTTTGTACGGCTCCATAATCTAATTGGCTATTTCTGTAAAAGTTGGAGTTGGAAAACTCCGTATAAAATCTATCGTTATCGTCAAGAAAAGCATTTTTATTTTGCGAAAAAAAATTTTTTAATGTGCCACTTCTGTGTGAACACACCGTTTCAAGTAATGTTCTTTGAGTTATATTCCCAATTAAAACTACTTCATCTGGTTTATTTATTTTCATCGATTTTATCCGCTATCCTGCTCAGTAGTCCATAAGAAATGTCCCCGTCAAGATCATCAATTAAATCTTTTTTATTTTTATATCTTTTGGCAATGCTTTTAATCTTCTCATTATATTTTGACTCTCTATCCTTACTGAAGAATACATATGCGCTCAGCTTTTGTAGGTCTTCACCGTAAGTTTCTATAGTAGGATTGAACGTGTAAATTGAATTATCAAACTCTTTTTCAAAAATGTGAACACCAGACCGAGGTATCTCTCTTGCTACATACAGCGAATGTGTTGCAATCAAGCAGATAGAATTAGTGCCGATCAACAAATCTGATAAGCTTGATATCAATGAAATAATAAGATTAGGATGGAGAAAGTTTTCAATTTCATCTATAAGGATAATACTATTATTTTGTATAGAAGCTAAGATATAAGCCATCAAAAAGAGAGCGTAATGTTGACCTGAACTATAAATTATCTCTCTAAGACCTTTCGTTTGTTCAATAAACCAAACTTCTTCAAGTCTTACTGAACCGTTTAATGCAAAAAGCTTTAAGTCTTTTAGAGAGGAAAGAGAAACTCCGCTATCGAGAGTAAACCTAGAGTCTGTTTGATTAAGAACTTTTTTTATGTGTTTTTCTAATATGACTAAAGGATCAAAAGGTAACTTCTCACTGTTTGATCTGTCTATTACTCTACTTATTAAAGAATGTAATTTAGGGAAAGTAACACCGTTTTCATCATTAAAAGATTTCTTGGTTATTGCTGAGTAATACTCATAATCAACAGGAATACCTTTACTTAATTTTTCGAATTGCTTTCGATTTTTAACGTACTGATCATGGATAGTATTAGAAATGACAATAACTTTATTAATGACATTTGAATGATTTTTTCCAGAAATAAATTCATTCGATATGTTTTTAAGCGCAAAACTTTTTCCGGTGGCATTTTTCCCAATGAAAACATTTATTGGTATTCTACCTAATGTACTATTATTAAAATTGAGATCGACTTGATATTCATCTATAGGGTGCTCTATTTTATATGATACATTATCAACAGCAGTTTTTGCTATGTATGATTTATCGCTACGAGATGAAATGTATTTTATTCCTTTAGTATAAGCGTACTTTTGTTTGTTTGAAAAAAGCAATCGATCATATATATTTTTATTTACCTTCACATTGCTATTGTATTCTGCTAATGCTCCAATATCTCTAACTTTTAGGAGAAAGTTTTTTGTTTTGTTTTTTAAAACATCTTTTATCCGATAATATGAGTTATCAGAAACAACTTGGCTGAAAAAGTAGTTTTTATTCACAATGGTCAGTAAATTCGATAGCTCCATTGTTCCATTTTGTGACAATTGCTTCATGGCTTGATTATAGTTGGGACTATTCTGACCAATTAAAATACGAGTAAACTCTTTTATTAAAATATAGTCATGCCCATTGACTACAATCAAGTCGCACTCTGACCCTTCAGATAGTAGGTTTAAGTTATCTGAAATTTTTATGAATACAGATATATCACTGCCAGTTTTTAAATAATTCTTATATGACTCATCTAAGGTTATGTAGATCTTCATGATTATCCATCCATATGATTTTAGTGAAGGAAACTAACTTTTTTATCCTGTATGTTTCTCTTGTAAAGTTTGCAGAATTTTATTCCTAATATAATACATATTAAATCAAAATAGAATCAAGTGCCTAATCCACCTGGTTGCAAGCTTGGCAATAATTGATATGAATGAAAAATACTAAAGGAAATTACACTAAAATAAACCAGAATTAGATATTTCATTATAATGCTAAATGATTTTTTCTCCTAAATGTTTCGCTCTTTACTTTTTAAACCGGAGGGAATAAAAAGCAAGGCAACTCGGAGAAGCGGAGCTTCGGAGAGTTAGCCCTTGCTTCCATAATTTATAAAGTGATGACTATTGACATTAAAATAAAATATATTATAAAAAATAAATTAAATTTATGCAACATTATTGAGGGTATATGAAAATTAATTTGATCATATCTAATGGTTTGACGCCAGAAGCAAAGAAATTTGGTAGATTTGTTCCTTCGAGTGTTACTGGGATAAATACGTTAGAATTGTTTTTTATTGATGAAAACTATCAGGGGGTTATATATAAATCCATAATTAGAGTGCCATTTTTTAGCAAGTTTTTTAATGATCAAGATGTGCTTTTAGTTAAGAAAATTGGTAATAACAAATTTTCTTTTGAAAAGATAGAAGAGTTTTCTTTGGAGAATAAATTGGTAATCATAATGCAAAGTAAACTTTATGGCTATCTCCACGATAATAACCTAAATTACACTCCTTGTCTTTTTGCAGCCCCGAAAATTAATGAAGTTTATGATAGCCTTACAGATGAGTTATCTTTGATTTCCATCGCAAGAGATTTTTAAAAAATCTCTTTCCGCTAAGGTTGAATTAGTGTATGGACCAGAAACGATTTCTCCAGAAGGTAACTCTAAGATTATGTAGACTTCTGTTAGAACTTTTTTATTACTAGTATCAACAACGAGTAGCTCTTTATCATCAGTTCCAATCGTAAGGAGTTTATATGATATTTTTGAATTCTCATCACTTTGGCCAGAATTTTTTTTGATGGGATTCATTATTCTGTTCATCTTGGCTGTCATTTTATGATCCATATTGTAAAATAGAAGCTTGCTTACAGTAAAACTAAAGAGGTTTTCAGTCAACATTTTTATCCATAAAAAACTAACTAATAAAATGTTACTATACGCATAGAATGTCATACCCAGACTAATCTAATCAAAAATCCTATCCAATAGCCAAAACCCTGAATAATTTGCCTCCAAAAAATAGTGTATTTTTTCAAAGAAATAATGATGGCATGGTCAAAATTTGTTCAAGTTCACAAGTTATTTGAATGCTGAAGTAATAAGATTATCAGCTAAGTTCTAAACTATCTTAGCTGATATTATTCTACTTACTAGTATGAGATTGCATGTTGAAAGGTTTTTGCGTTAAACCTGCACGCATAAATCTAAACCTTAAATATGAAGAAATATTATCTTCATGTGATGATAGTATTAACTGTCTATTACTTAACTCACAGCGTAGCAAATCACTTAAAGAAGCGATATTTATCTCGTCAAGAGATTGAGCTGGATCATCTATCATAACAAGAGGGGACTTCGCATATACTTTATTGAGTGATAGAAAAAATGCTAAGCTTAATGCCGATAGTTGCCCAGAACTCATTGACATTGTTGCGTCATGTTCTGATTTTTCTGCTGTACAGAACCTAAGTCTGTCTCCATTCCCTTCATCTATAAAAAGTCCTAAGCCGCGTTGATAATTTTGGATAAGTCTTCCGCTATAAATATGAAATGTCAACTCAATATCAGCGATGGTTTTTTTAGAATAATCTCTGTTTAGTTTAGTAAGTTGTTCCTTTAACGTTGTAATTTTAAGTTTGGCGTTTGTGATGGCTTTATTAAGATCTACTAAATCTTTAAGCTCTTTTTTTAAAGCTTTAAGTCTAAAGTTGTTTGCTTCACTTTTTTTGTATAAGAAGTAATTTTCTTTCCGATTGATCTGTTCTAAGTCTATGTTGAAAACATCATCTGGTGTAGAAAATGATTCATTTAGGATTGATTCCCAACCCTCAAGAAGTGTAATCAGCTCTTTTTTCTTTCTATGACGTATTTGCGATATTAATGACTGTTTTCGCAATTCTATTTCTTCAGGCGAGTCTGTAAGTGTCTGAGGGTAAGATATCCCAATTAATGTTAACCTGTCGTTGACTTGGTTAATTTTTTCGAAAGTGCTTTCCGATTTTTGTAAACTTTCAAACAAATTTTTGTCAAATTTAAGCTGTGCTTGTTTTTCAACTAAATGCTGTATTTCAGCATTTTTATATTTATTTATTTCATTAAGTTCGGCTTGTAGTAGTTTTCCGATTTCGTCTAGTGAGCTTTCTAATGATTTGCCTTTGATATCAATGGCTGCTAGTAATAAATCTTTTGTTATCCAGTCATGTCCGCAAAGCAAACAAATATTTTCTGATAGCGATGTGGCTTTCTGATGTTCTTCTGTTAATTTTTTTCTTGCCTGATTAACTTCGACAAGAATATTATTTTTCTTACCTATTTCATTTTTATAATCATCTCGAAGTTGTAATCTCTTTTTGAAATATGTGATATCCAACGTTACATGAGATTTGATTTTCTCTAGATCTTCCTGAGTTATTAAATCTTCTTTTTTACGTAAAATGCCTAAAGACAAATTAATCCCATTGTTAATATTATTCTTTTGAGTCAGTTCCGGGTAGGATTTTATGTGGTGTCCTATTTTTACAACCTCAGTTAAGAGATTTTCGTTTCGCGTTATGAAATTTTCTATTTTATTATTATCAATAATTACGCGAAGCTGTTCTTTATTTATAATCAGGCTTTTAATCAGTGAAATTTTACTCTCGTTTATTTTTGTTGTTTCAATGTCAGAAAAAAAAGAAGGATTTTCAGCATCCCATGATGGCATAATGAGATGGGTTGATATTTTTTCATATTGAACAGGATGATCATAACTGGTTACTTGTTCATTTAATACTTTAATTTTAGATGTGATGGATTCACTCTTTTCAATAAAATTTAGACCAGTCGTTTTTCTTGTCAGTGCACTTTGAATACGTCCAAGCAAACCTATATTTTCAGTTAGTTCACTTACGTTCATTAAACCACTTATAGCATTTTTTCTCTGCTTGATACTGTTGGCAAAAATAAACGAACTCTGTCCTTGTTCAAGATAGTTTAGAAAGTTATAGTTCTCAGTAAATTTTTCACCTAATAAATCGTTAAGGTGATCTTGATTAATTAATTTGCTGTTTTCATAATATTCTAATGAATCTAATTTATAAAGTTTGAATATGCTAAAATTATCTGCTTTATTGTTTTGTGTTATTTTTAAATCGTCTGCAAGTGCTCTTCGTGAAAAGTAAAGTTTCTCATCATTATCATTCGACATCTCGACAGCTATTTCGATATCTTCATCTCCGTTTGTTTTGTTCCAGAAAAGGTTATCACTATAGTTTCTTACACCTCCTTGCATAACTATTTCACATAGTTGTTCAATTCTCTTTATTTTTCCTGTAAACAATAGTTCTAGAGCATCGTATACGCTTGTTTTGCCATATCCATTAGGTCCTTCAAGTGTCAACAAAGAAGAACTCTCAAAATTGAATTCGACTTTATCAAAAGCCTTGAAGTTACTTATCCTCAGATTTGAAAGTTTCCAGTTCTTCATTTATTAGTTCCTCAATTAGCGTTTCTAAATTTATATCGGTTTGTTTATTTTCTGTATTGATCTTATTATATGTTTCAGATAAATTTAATGAATCTACCAGAGTGTTGATTTGGAGATCAATTGGAACAATATCTTTCTTTATTTCAGGCATTTCTAGAAAAGGAAGTTTAATAAACATTCTAGCAGCCATATTATATAGGCTAGGGCGTGGTGGATCTGCTTTATATATAGAGAATTCTTCATGATCTGAAAGTACTGCTTTGATATTTTCAAATTTTTTTCCAGAAACCAATTGATTCTCTTCATTTGAATAATATAAAACGTATTTTTTGAAATGATAAGCATTTTCTTCTATATCAAAAATATTTTTTTCATATTGCTTGTAATTTGAAAGTTTGTCGAGTTGAAATATTATTATAAGGTCAGTGTTTTTTGCAAAGGCTGGAGCTTCTAAAAGTTCAGTGGGGGTGTTATTAATTACTAGTTCATTAATGACGGTCGCATCTTCAAGTTGTTCGATCTTGTAGGTTATTATATATCTGCGTAATTCACCATTTTCCTTTTTAAAAAAGGACATTTCATTTGACTTGCTTTCTATTTCAATGAAATTATGCTCTTCAATAGCCTGTTTTATAAGTTCATTTAGCATTTAGTTCTTCCTCGGCCTTGTCTGAAGACAACACCCTTATGTTAAACTCTTTTACAATGTGATTATTATTTTCTTGAGTACTTTTAACTGTTGTAATCTTTTCAGATGTAGCCGATATTATAGTATCTTCTGAGATCTCATAGGCTATAATATTATTATATTCATAAAGCAATGAGGCAAGGGTAGCATTATCTCTTATGTGTTTTTTCAGATCTTCTTGGAATGAGGTGTTTCTTCGCTTTCCGTCTCTAATTGCTAATGCTGTTGGAAGATATTTATTGGTTTTTTTTGAATAATGCGGTAAACCAAATAGTTCTGGAATGTGAGATATAGCCGAAATTACATCAAGATAATCTCTAATGTCATCCTTATTTATGACATTATTTTCCCTATGAGGCTGTAGCGATGAGTGCATTCGTATAGCAGAAGTGTCGGTCAAGCTATAAATAAACCTGAAGACGTTTGAGATTGATTCAATTTGCTTCTCATTAAAATGATCTGAATTATTGTAGAATTCAGTTTCGATAATTGTTGTTATTTTTTCTTTGGTTAACAATGCTTGGTATATTTCGTCCGTTTGATTAAGAGGGTGGGATGTTAGTAACTCTAAAAAAATACTACTTGCAATTCTATTGTTGTATGCGGCGTAGTTTTGAGTTTGTCCATTATGTACCAAATTATGGATTAAAATTACTTTATTAGTTACTAACTCAGAGAGCAAAGTGGATTTTTCTATAATTAAATTGCTTGACCTTATTAAATTATTTCCATCTAAAAACTTTTCAATTTGTTTACCAATTAAATCGTTTATTTCTGATAAAGCACAGTATTTATTATCTCCATAACTATAGAACTCTACTGTTTTTCCATCCTTGCTTGTATAGTTCTCAAAATTGTTTAATTTTTTTGCTACGTGAAAATATCGGATTGTTGTTTCATCGCAATCAGTATCAACACATGCAGCTTTATAAATAGCCTCGATATATTCAGAGCGATATTGTGAAAGCTTTGCTTTCACTTGATGTGTTGAAATCACCCTACCATCGCAATAAATAGCAAAGTCGTCAGTGCTATCTAATTGCAACTCAAAATTATCAATTGTTCTCTGTTGAAATGATTTCTCTGTTAATAGTTTTAGACAGTGATAAAGAGCAACCTTTCCTTGGTAAACAAAGCCCCCCCAAGAACTAATCGCACTTCCAGGCAGTGTTTCCTCTATGTCAGACATTTTTTATCCTATGAAATTTTTACTAAGCATAGCTATAAACAAGAATCCTTCTGTAGACATACTAATCATTTTTATCGCAATTGAAATGCAAAATGTTATCTATCTTGCTCATAACTGTGATAAAGCTCAATTTGAGAGTAGCTAAAGATATTAATCGGTATAGGCTTCTGTTGAGGTAAACTTACCAATAACACTGATTAATGAGTTTCCAAAGGATGCTGCCTCTACGCGTGCACCCCACCACGCCATCATATCTCTTCGTTGCTCCAGATATTGAGAACGGTTGTAAGCTCTCCTGACCTCATTAGTATCAATGTGTGCCAGTGCTGCTTCAATGACGTCAGGTTGAAATCCCTTCTCGTTGAGAACAGTTGAGGCTATGGATCTCATACCATGCGCAACAAGGATGTCTTTGAAGCCCATGCGTTTCAGCGCCATGTTTGCCGTCTGACTGTTCATTGGTTCCAGGGGATTGCGGTAACCGGGAAAAACGTGTGGTCTATGCTGGCTGATTGGCTTCATAACTTCTAGCACAGCAAGTGCCTGTTCAGACAGCGGTACAATATGCATACGTTTCATTTTCATGCGCCCAGCAGGAATGTGCCATTCCTTTGTCTCGAAGTTGATTTCATCCCAGCGTGTCATCGCCGCTTCTGCCGGTCGTGTCATTGTAAGGAGCTGCCATTCGATAAGACAGCGCGTCTGTCTGCCAATACTCGCAAATGCGAGATTCTTCATAAGCAGAGGTAGCTGTTCAGGTAA
>Ga0157359_1000122_pt1 | contig 23525 bp, 18 predicted proteins | sample AttcapACBM3_FD_111482 | JGI IMG/M metagenome (GOLD analysis project Ga0157359, IMG submission 111482) | Fungus gardens microbial communities from leaf cutter ant in Botucatu, State of São Paulo, Brazil - Atta capiguara ACBM3 | ecosystem: Host-associated > Fungi > Mycelium > Unclassified ...
AACGTTTTCCGCATACCCTTCAGTGCCGAAGTGGCGAAATCGGTAGACGCAGTTGATTCAAAATCAACCGCCGCGAGGCGTGCCGGTTCGATTCCGGCCTTCGGCACCAGGTATACGAATTAAGTCGCTTAAGGGCGGCTTTTTTTGTGTCTGGGATCCCACGTTGTTCAAGCCCTTCATCGCTTTTTTACTCAATATCAATCAAGGTGATTTAACCAATCTACGATTACTGATGAAGACATTAACAACATATCGTTGTATTGCTCAATTGATAGTCGGTCAACCAATATATGATGTATTTACTTCTAATAGCTTAAATTTAATAAATAAAGGCTTTCTGATTGCTAAAGGGAAGGATAAAGTGAAAAGCATCATTTCGATACAAATGACATCACTTCGCTTTTAAGAAAAAAGCCTGCAAATCATCCTCTATTTTTTTTACGGCAAAATCAATTAGGTTCGTAATGTCCTGGCTTATTTCTTTTTTAGATTGTCTCCGGAATAAAAGAACGGACTCTGAAATACTATCAACACTTTGCCAGTAGTGAAATTCAGTCATCTCAATTTCTCGAGAGGAACTTAGCGCTTTCATCGTTGAACCTTCGAAGTAAATATGATGAATATCTTGTGAGATATAATGTAATTTTTTATCATTTGTTCCAACCCAATGCTCCGTCTCAAACTTTACACCATTTAAAGTGATGAATGAGCCTATATCCTCTGAAAAATTGGCCCCCGTAAGTCAGTGTAAGTCCATCGCAGCATCGAAGGCATACCAACGACATTTGTCAAGACTACTTCCATTTTTATAAAAATTCTGTTTTATATATTTTCGGCGCATATGGATACACTCAGGCAACTGGTTGATAGTATTAGAATCAAGCTCCCAAAAAGCATACTTTGCTATTTCCAAATCATATGCGCTGATAAGATCAATAAAGGTTATGATGCTATAAAGATATACCTCGAATCTTTTTTCACATGTAAGGTGAGGATAGTTAAGCTTTACATTTTGAATTTGAAGCATTGATAAATAATGGAAACCGTATACAGTTCTTGCTTCAGCTGAAAGTTCATGGAAATCAACTTTATTTTTATTAGATTCTGGGGAATAAGTTCTGAAAGTCGCTTCGGGGTCGTCAATATGTCCGGGCCAAAATTGGCGGCAAAAATCCTGATATGCAGTTCTTGATTTTTCAACCCATACATCAGGCATTTCATTAATACCAATTGCGGTTAAACATACATTTCCTGATTGTAATAAATTTACTAATGGTAATAGCCCGACTCGTTTTACATCATCCAGCCTTGATGTTGAAGATAATTCCTCCATTCTTTGTAAAGAGCAATTATCTAAGTTTATCTGAACAACCTTTTTTTGTGTCAAACACTGCAAAGCATAAGCTGGAGTCAGCACCCTATTATTTTCATAAATGGAGAGGCATGGCCTTATGAATTTAATTTCAGAGCGTTTTCCCATATGTATTCTCTCCAACTATTAGGGAATGATTATATTTTAATTGACACCCAACGCCTTATAAACGGCATCTACAGGTTCAGAGTAAAAACTGACCTGAAATTTGGTAAACAACTCGGCTGGCACAGTCGGAATATCTACTGCGGAAGACATCGGCAGAAGTACCTTTTTCGCTCCACTGTCAAAGGCGAGTTGTAGGCTAGCCGCCAGATCCTGAACAGGGTTGATCACTCCACCGAGCGTCATGCTACCTAACACGACCATTTGTTCCTGAACGGGTTTCGCCAGTAAAACGGAACACAGCGCAATAAGTGCTGCCAGACTGGTCGCGGTACTTGGTCCAGTATTATGCAATTCGACTACGTGCAGGTGGTACTCATGTTCAGAAAATTTTGCTGTTGCGCTAACGCGGCTGAGGTTGCCTTTGAAATAGTCAAATCCAACCCGGATAGCTTCCTTAGCCGAGGTGCTTGAGCCCAGACCGGAAACGCTATGCTTACCATTGCCTGCTGTCATCTGAGTTTCGAAGCGATACAGACCCGTCATGCCACTTTCCGCTTGCGTCACTAAATGCACTACACCTGGCTTTGGCATGCCAGCAGGAATTAATTCGCTGCCGCCCTGTTCTGGCACGCTGACGAAGAATTCTTCCAGCGTCTCGTTATCGATGTAGCTGAAATTCACATCGAAGAACTCCAGACCGCCCAGCTTTTTAAGCTGTTCCTTGACACGCCGACGGGCTTCCATTGCGTAGGTCAGACAAACCTGAACATCCTCTTTGCTATAAGAACCATTGGGATGAAGAAGTTTCAATAGACCAGAAACCGTGCGCCTTACTGCGATAACGTCGCGCTGGTTAAGGTTATTACCCAGCTTGTAGAACTTATCGATTGAGTCGGAGAAGCTGCGCTTACGCATTTCCCGCATGTATTCGGCGAGGTAATCCGTGATAAGTCCGTAGCGATTGGTAAAGAATTCCGGGCGCATTTTCGGGATTTCCCAGCCGGGGATATAGGCATGGAAGCGGTCGAAAAACGCCGTGTCGATCATCGCGGCAGGGAAGGGAGCTAACAGATGGCTGGTTTTGACTAACGTCTCAACGCTCTGATTGATATTGCCGACGAACACCATCGATGCTTTGCCTTCAATCGAATCTCTTCCACGTGAAAACGAGCCAGACGCCATGTAATCTTTCATGATTTGCACGCCGTCTTTGTCTTTAAAAGTGATCCCCGCCACCTCATCAAACGCGACTACATCCCACATGCCAACCAGGCCAATCTGGCGGCTGGCCATGTTGTAAAACAGGTTTGCTACCGTGGTTTGCCCGCCGGAAACTAACAGTGAGTTAGGCGAACATTCTTTATAAACGTGGCTTTTACCCGTGCCACGTGGGCCCAGTTCGCAAACGTTATAGTTGTTTTCCACGAAAGGGATCATGCGGGTGATCAGATGCCACTTGGTTCGCTGCTCAATGTTGGCAGGTTCCATACCCACGGAGCGCAGCAGGACATCAATCCACTGGTCGCGGTTAAAGTGCGCACGTGCGGTAAACACCTCTTCCATGTCCATATTGGGCATCTGGATAGGTTTAAGCGTCATCAGAGAGAAGGGCGACGTTTTTTGTCCTTCCTCAAAGAAGTAGTTCACGGTAATCATGCACCAGATGCCGCCGGTCAACAGCTTCTCGTTGTCCTTGACCATCTGCGGCGGAACCAGTGCATCTTTAATGCCTAGGTTGGAGAGCTGGGCTTCGTAAACGTCTTTTTTCTGATTGAGCTTTACCGACACTTTATCGATGATCTTGTAGGATCCTCGCTCACGAATGAGCGATTTCACCTTCTCCGCTTCATCAGGGCGGACGTAGTTATCAGCCAGAATACGCTTAACGTTTTGCAACCCTTGTTCGACGATCTGGTCGTCGTCGGAAGCACAATACATACCGAGCAGGTACTCCAGCACATAGACCGGGACGTTAGCCCCTTCCTTGAGCTGCTTGGTCAGATCTTTACGTACTACCCGCCCACGAAAATGCTGATTCAGTAAGGCGTCCAGATCGTAACCTTCTGCGACGAGTTCCCCTTCGGATACGGCTGGAACGGGTAAGTCATGATGGGTTTGCATATCGCCTCACTTAAAAGAAATCATCCTGAAATGCCAGATCGATAATCACAGGGTACTTCTGGTAGCCCGTTTCCGTTTGTGCATCTTCCAGTATCAGCCAGTATTCATTGCGTCGATTGAAATTGGCACCGATCAGCTTCAGGGTAACGTCACGCACACGTTTTTCCATTGTGTTGTTATCGCTGTCAAAGCAGATTCGCTCTTTACCGGATACCACATTATTGGCGTTATCGACGATGAAGATGTTCAGAGTACGTGGTTCGTATAACTCACCTACCGGATGGGTTTGCAGCAGGCTGACTTTATCAATGTTATTGACGAGTTTGATCAGCGGATGGTAATTCACGATGTCTACGGGACGACGCTGAGGTTGCTTCTCGGCAGCGGTTTTCTGCAGCGCTTTCACCTGCAATACGGGAACGCAGACTTCCTGCAGCATGGCACCACCATGCACAAATCGAGCGCCGCCCGAGAAATGGAAACGCTGGCTCCCTTTCGGGATCAGGAACTCGCTGTTATCGCTGGCGCCTGCGGTATCCGCCACTTTTCCTTTCCAGCAAAAATCATCGGCAGGAAGCTGATGGCCGATAATAAAGCGTTTGTGGTTTTTAATCGTATTGTCTGGCTTGATCTGCAGCGTGGTTTTATCCTGGCCGGAAAGGGGCTGCTGCTGGAACAGGAAACCGTGGTCCGCCGTGACGATAATGCGTGTACCATGCAGACGGTTAATCACACGGGTCACTAAATCCTTCAGTTCAACCACCGCGTTGCGGCACGCTTCGAAGGTCTTTTCTTCTGTAGATGCGCTGTCACCCATGGCATCAATGGTGTTATGCCAGATATAGACGACTTCGTAATCGCGAATAAGATCCCGTCCTTCCTGATTTTTCCATTTCAGCAGATCGTCTGATTTTACTGCCATCCCTTTATATTTCTTCAGAATGGTATCGCGATTGGGCGTACCTGAGGTGGATAACCCGTCCGCATAAACGATGTCACCATTACCCGGTTGGTAAAATATCTCGTCATGGGGCAGCAATGCCGCCATACCCAGCTGGGTATAGCTAGGTAACACGCCCAGCTGGGAGCGCAGTTCGGTAGTAAAGCGTTTCTCAGTATTGATCTGATTGCCCAGCTCTTCTGCTACTTCATAACGCAGCGCATCGGAGATAATCACGAATACGCGCTTGATTTGTGGATTGTTAAACTGTGGCTTAACCACCTCATTATAGAAGTTCTGCTGCCGTGGGACGCCCGGAATACGCCACTCCTGCATACGGTTTTCGGCTTCCAGAACCTTATTCCAGCTACGGCTTAATTCTGCCAGGTACCAGTTGGAATACAGCGCCTCGATATAGTCATCCAGGCTTTTCAGGATCATTGCGCCTTTGCTGTGAACCAACAGCGCGTATTCGTTAAACAAGCGGTAGGCCTGGTCAAAACGGAACAGCTCTTCACAGTATGCTTTCCAGAACGTTGCGCTGTCCTGATAGTGGAAACCATCGATATGACGATTGCGCAGATTCAGCAGCCGTTCGGCCTGACGCAGTGCATCGTAAATAGCGTAGTATTCCTGACGCGTCAGGCACCAGTATTTACTCTGACGTTCGGACAGAAGCTTCTTAAAGGCTTCACGGTCAAGCGTGGTGCTCTCTTCAAGAAGCTGCGTCACCAGAGCATGAATAATGGTTTGTTCAATGCTCAGCGTGGTTTCGCACTCGTGCAGATCATACGGCGAGCTGAGACGGTACTGGTCTTCTGGTCGCAGCGCATCCTGCATCTGCTGTGCGCAATAATCATAGGCTTCTTTGTAGCGACGGTCGGCGCGCCAGGTGACCATGAATGCCAGCGCGGAGGATCTGCCTGACGGCGTGGTCAGCACATTTTTTTCCAGCCATTCGCGTTTCTGCGGATCAGCCTGTGCGGAGAGATCAGTACAGAATAGCTTGATGATCAGATTTTCCAGCGAAGGATGTTCGCCCTGGTATCCCATTTCCTGATTCAGTATGGCCCACAGCACCTTTTCCAGATCGTGGCGTTTTAGCAACGCCAGCGTGTTTTCGAGGTCACTGTCGTCATCTTTCTGCTGATTAGCGTATTGGGAAATCAGACTGAACAGAATCTCTTCCGTTTTTGCTGTTTTCACGCCAGCGATGACCGCAACCATCTTCTTATCAAGAGAGGCTTCGTTTTCCTGCTCTGTCACCAGGCCTTTTAAGGCGGAAAGACGTTTAGAGCTGAAAAATGCCTTCCGGCGTTGGATATGTTCTCGTAGACCAAGCTGTGGAATGCCTAACGTATTCAGCGTGATGGCGGCGAAATCGGCGTGAAACTCCGTACTGTAAAGACGAATATCCAGCAGCCAGTCGAGCTCTTTGGGAGGTACATCGTGGGGGAACCACAGCAAAAACTGCTGTTCAGGCTCATCAATTTCAATGCGCTTTTTAACCGCCAGCTGCGACTGGTCGGTCATGTCGAGCAGCGTGATGTTCTCCAGTTCGAGATTACCCAGCTCTTCGGGGAAACGCTTATCGGGATCGTGCCAGAAAACGATGCGGTGTTCGGCGAATTTAGCTTTAAGGCCGGCAATAAATTCCTGATTTTGCAAGGTCACAATCCCATGTTGATTCTGTATATTCGAAGATGCCTGAACGCCTGGAAACTGTGTTCCGCGTCGGATATAAAGCCGCATTTTATCATGAACTGGAGGTGACCGATGCCTGAATAAGGCAGGTTTCCCGTATTGAGACCACCACCAAGCTTAAGCCCGGTGGTGTGGGAAAGTATGATATCTGGCTTAAATCACTTCAGGTGCATTGCCGGTAATAGCTTTTACATCCGCCAGCAGATCGCCAAACCTACCGTAGTTAACCTTAACGCCCTCGTCGAGATCAAGACTGATTCTCATATCAGCGTAGTGGCGTAAGCGATCGTCGAAGCTGCGCAGTTCGTTGAATTTCTTGCTCAGATTGTCGCGATCGCGCTTCAGACGGGTGGCTTCTCCACCGGAGGCACCATCGACCTGTTCGTTCAGGCGATCGATATTGGCCTGGTAACGCGCCAGCAGCGGTACCACATATTCGGTACGCATTCTCGCCAGCGTCGCGTCGTTGTAGCGATGCAGGTAGACCAGGCACTCAAACGCTTTCTCTTTGCCGGAGCTGAACAGCCAGTAGATCGGGCGCTTTTTATACATCTTCATATGATCTTTCCAGAACTGGGTGGAAAGATAGCGACGGATGGTATCCAGCGCAGCTTCGCCTTTTTTCGGCTTGAGCGCGTATAAGCAGAGACTCTCGGCGATAAACTCGAGGTTTTCCTGCAGGTGCTCTTCACCCCAGACGGTGTGGACAAACTCTTTGATGCGAGAGGTGACGTCATCGTCAAACCACTCGTCTTCCATTAGCGGCAGGATGCCGTCATTGTCCGCCGGGAAGGTTTTGTATGCGCCTTCAGCGACCCGTTCGGCAAAGCCTCTGTTGCCTTCGTGTGAGTAGACCAGGCCTTCGCGATCGAGGGAGTAGCGGCCCATTTGGCAGCCGATGGAGTAACTTATAAGTTCAGAGAGGGTATCAGATTGAAGGCGACCTTTTCGGTTCTGCGCTTGCTCATTTCGATATCTATAATTTGGATTGCATGTTAAAGAAATATATGATGTGATGATGTTATCATTGTCACTTTTATTGGTAATGTTATAACAATTTAATATATTTTTGTTATTATCTAATTCTAGTTCAAGAGTTGTTTTATATAACTCCTCCCATTCATTTAAAAGATTACAGTAGATATCGCTAAGTAGATTGTTGTCCGATAAAATAGAAAAAATATGAATTTTCTTCATGTCCCAAGACGTTTCATATGAATCCCAATCCTGTTTATGAATCTCTAAAAGTTTAGTTACAGTATTTTTAGGAAATGAAGAAATATCTTTTGGGATGGGAATGTCTCTAATGTTAGCAGGTTGGATATTCAATGTTGGATTGATTATCTCTTGTAATAATGTATTTATGTTGCTGCAGAGTAATCCGATTAAAAATTCTTTTGTACCTTCATTAAATGTACAAACACCTGAGGCATCATCAAAAAGAAATCCTTTGGGAGAATAACGGAAACATGGTTTTCCTGAAGTGATTTTACTCCATACAATCGATTCTTTAAATATGCTATCCAGCACAAAGTTATGTGCCCAGATTCTATTTCCTGAGGGGTGAAGGGTATTTTGTAATTCAAAACCGTCATTTTCCCAATTAACAACGTGTTCAAAGTTACCATACCAGTTTCTGAAGTCACCTCCTTTATTATATGGGAACCACTTACGTAAAGTATTTTTAGCCTCAATACGTGATTGACAATTGAAACCAATCTTGTTTATTGAAACCTCATACCATTTTCTAATATATCCTTCAGTGTTCCCTGTAACTAATGCTTGGTTTGGGTTTGCTATATCACCAACAGTTCTTCTATTTTTTATGAAAACATTAATTAAATCATCGCTTGTCCAATATGCAAAAGTTTTATTAGGTAATTCATTAAACGAGGCTAGACTAACTACTTTATTTTTTAAATTCATGGTGGGGAAATTATGTGGAATTCCCGATTCATCAATTTCATAATATCTGATGCAAGAAAAATGAGTTTTTTTAAGTTTAATATATGAGTTTTCAAAAATAACTGCAGATGTACCAAAGTTGATACCGAGTGGTGTTTTTCCTTTTCCTTCATATGGCATGTGGATTAAATCATGGATATTTTTATTATTAATGATGTCAATCCTCAATTTCTCATATGAAGCAAGAAACATCCATGCTTCCATGACTATAAGACCTGCGTTTCCTCCTTTTTTAACCATAAAAAAAGACTGTTCTATAAACATACTAAATAAGTCAGATTTACTATTAGGGAAGTAACGTTTGGCATAAACTTTGAGCATTTCGTTCATCCAGTTACTACCCATATACGGCGGATTTGCCACCACCGCATCATACCGTTGCGCCAGGATCCATGCCTGCTGAATATACGGAATAAACGCTTTCGCCGCAGCCTTCTGCTGGAAATCTCCTTCCTGTTCCTGGCGATACAGCGCATCGAGAAATGCCTTCAGTTCCGCTTCCTCTTCCTGCGGCACCTGAATCAACGAGCCCAGCGTTTTGGCGTTCACAAAGCGTTTCAGCGTGCGCATCAGCAGCTGATATTCGGCGCTGTCGGTATGGAGCAATGCGGTATTTTCGGCAAACATATCCCCCATGCTGCCGGTCTGGTTCTGCTGGTGGAAGTTCAGCTGCTGCCACAGCTTAGCAATATCCAGATGCAGGCTCTCCTGCAGGGAGACAATATTCAGGCGCACGTCGCGGGTAAATATCCGGCGGTCATCCTGACGTGCCATCATTAATAATGCAAAACTGGAAAGCTGGGCCGCGCGGTCGTCAATGTCGAGACCAAAAATATTATTTTCCAGAATCAGCTGTGGAATATCGCGGGCGCGATAGCCGCGCTCTTCGTAGATATTTTTCAGCACGTTATAGGCTTCAATCAGAATATGCCCTGAGCCGCAGGCTGGGTCGAGCACCTTGATGCTTTCTGGTTCAATGCTGGCAGGCGTAATGGCTGCCAGCTGTGCCTGCACTTCTGGAGTCTGTTCGGCTGGCTCAATGTAGTAGTCCATTTTGCCTTTCAGCGGCGAGTCCGGGTAGGTCTGCAACCACTGGCGACCGACGGAGTTCTGCACCAGGTACTGCACAATCCAGTTTGGGGTAAACAGCTGGGTGGCGGCAGGAATATCTTCGCTCTTTACCACCTTGCCAATAACGGCCTCTTTTTTCTCGGAGATATAAAACTGATACAGCCAGCCGATAACCTCAACGTCATCCCAGTCTTCAGGTGGAATACCGTCCACCAGACCGCGCAGAATGGAGTCGGTGCGGGTCAGGTTATCCGGCAGCAGAAGTTCAGCTTCATCATCGACTGCTTCAAACAGGAACGGCATCGCACGGTGCAGGGCGTGGCACTGGGCCAGCAGTAGTTCACGGTAGATGGCTTCGTCCTGGTTGCCGGCAAGCTTCATCTCGACCAGCAGCCCTTTTTTCTCCGGCAGCAGCGCTTCTGCCACTTCCGGCACATGGTCCAGCACTTCAAAGCCGATTGGGTTATCCGGATGCGAGAGCATGCGGAAACCGTGGTCAAGATAACCGTGGATTTCCATATAACGAATGGCGCACAGGCGGTTGAACCAGGTGTAGGCACAGTGCTCAACCAGTACGTCAAAGCCCTGCTCGCGGGCGCGTTTTACCAGACGATTGCGGCGGGTGAGGGTGGATTTCGGGTAGTCGAATTGGCCATAGCGCACGGTCTCACCGATGACTTCGGCATCTGCAATCTGCAGGTTGCCTTTTTTATCGGCGGAAATCCCCAGTGTGGTTAGCTTCTGGATCACCGCATCGCGGAACTGGTTACGGGCCTGTGGAGCGTATTTTTTGATGTTATTGGTATTCATAGAAAATCCTGCAAAGGGCAGCAGAGCGCTGCCCTGAAATGGGGTTACTGAAGACGAATCCGGTCACCTGCCTCAATGGCTGCCAGCAGGGCAGCACGAAGCGTATCAAGCGCTTTTTCAACCTGCTCGGCGGTTTCCAGCACTTCACCACCGGTGGCTTTGCGCATCTCGCTGGCGACATTCACCAGATGTGTTTTTTTCGGTACCGGTTGGATAACGGGTTTTTCAACCACAACATAGGTCTGTTGTGATTCTGCAGCGCGTGTAGCTTCATTCGCTGCTCGTAGCTGGGCTTCCTGCTTTTTACGCAGCTCGTCGATCCACTGGTTAATCTTCTTCTCAGCATCCGTTTGCAGCGCTTTCGTCTCTTGCTGTTCTGCCAGAATTTCCGGAATCGAATGGCTGACCTCAGCGCGCTTTCTGGCTTTTTGCATCGGCAGCAGAACGCTGTTTTGCAGCTCCGATATGGCATGCGCTTCCTGCAAGCGTTGACGACTCTCTTCGATGCGGGCGTCAATACGTTGCAGGGCGTGCTGGCGGTGCTGTTCAACTAGCTGATGGTTAACGTTCTGAACCTGTTCAATCAGCGGCGTGATGCGATTGAGGTGCTTGTAAGGCTCCGGCATCTGCCAGATGTTTTCCAGCTCACCTAACGCTTTTACCGCTACGGCGTCTTTTTCCAGTGCGCTGCGATTGGATTTAAAGCTGCCGTTCAGCGCAGCCCCCAGCTTTTGCCAGGTGGTGAACTGCTTGCGGTAGAAATCGACTAAATCTTCGCGATCTTCGCTGAAATCCAGCAATTCGTTTGCCTGGGTGGTGACCTTTTCAATCAGAGCAAACTCTTCTTTTTCGCTAAGAATGGAATTCAGCAGGCGCAGACCTGACTCAATCTCATCTTTACCTGGATTGTTACCACCTTCCGCTTTCGCTCTGAAGACATTCAGCTCTTGCTTCCAGTCATTGAAGACCATGCGGATATGTTCAACCAGAGCCGGTTCTTCACGCTCGGTAAACGGCTGCTGGGCAATCTGCGCCATACTTTGCGCGGCTTTGCGAATTTGCGATTCGTCGTGACGGCGAATTTTGTGCAGGCGCAGCTCGCTGTGGCGGCGGCTGTTGTTAAACAGATCCCACGCCTGCTTACGTTCGATATTGTTATTCTGCTGGCTGAAGCTGAATTTACCTTTGCGCGTTAAACGGGCAACCAGCAGCTTCACTTCCTCTTCCGGCCATCCATATGGGCGGCGAGCAAAGTGGTTCAGGATATCGCGTAAATAGACCGGCTTGTTGTATTCAATGTTCATGCTGACCCAGGTTTCCACTTCACGCATCGCGTCGGGATTGGATTCTTCTGTGTCGCCCAGATCCAGTTCGGCATCATTTTCTAACGTAAGCCGTTCATGAATCTCACGTGCAATTTCACCGTTGTAAGGACGCAGCATTTTTAGCTTGCCGAACGTGTTTTCAATCACATAACGGCAGGCTTCATCCACGATGCTGGATGGTGTCGAGGATTTCTTCGGTAAGCGCTCTCCAATCGCCCAGACATCTGCTTCTGCAAGGAGTGACTCCAATTGGACGCGGAGCAGTTTCTCACGAACACTGTTATCGCGGGCTTTTTCTGAAAGCAAGCTGGCCTGTTCCGGGCGTTGTCCGGCATTGTCCTTGAGGAATTTTTCGGTCTGGACAACTAAATCGATATCGGTCCAGGTGCGACCCTCATCAGACAGCCGAATCAAAATACAGCCATCACCTTCTGAGGTATAAGGACGACAGGCGGCGTCGCTGTTATAGAACGTATAGCTTGGATCTTTCGGCGTAAGAATTCTCACCACCAGATCATTAAGCATTGCACCGTCTAACGGGTGCCCGTTCAGGAAGCGGCTGATGTCGAAGTCCTGTTTATTCGCCGGATAGCGATATTTGCGGTTTTTCAGAATGTCATCAAAGATGATCGAAGCCAGTTTTTTATTGATTGCAGAGAAGTCGACTTCAACGTTTCGAATCTCGTTTTCGATCTCTTTTTCTTCGTTAGTCAGGAACACGTATTTGTCTTCAACACGTGCAATCAACATTTCCCGTTCCAGCTTGTTCAGGCTTTTCTCAACGCGACGGCGTAATTCGACTTTATCGGTATCGATTTTGTCTATCGAAAGGGTGACCAGGTTATCTAATGTACTTTTCAGCACATCGACATAGCGGATCAGGAAGAGAGTTTTCAATAAGTTGCCATCGAACTCATCAAGGATGCCATTCTGGCAAGCTTGTGTAATGGTGCGGCTGACGGCGGGCTCCAGGAAGCTCTCAATCGCGGCATAAAACCGCCAGAAGGGCACCAGTGAATCCAGTCCCTGAGATGAAATCTGTTGGGCCGCAGTCTGAAAGGCTTCCAGCTGCGAACGTTCACCCATGGCTAACTGTTTACCGGCGGCCCCTTTGGTACGAATAGATTCAAAGACCTTTTGCAGAATCTGGTAGTGCCACGGAACAAACGGGTAGTTATCAATAAATTCTTCTTCGCTGGTGTAGGGGCGCAAAGAAGCGGTGGTTGTAGGATCAAAGGCAAGCTGGTTGCGCAGAATGTCGCCTTTTTCCTGCCAGACTTTCTCCAGCGCGGGTTTTGCAGCATCGGCTTTCACCAGTAAACGTTTTTGGATAACTTCGGATGTGTTGGAGCTTGAAAGCTGCAGGCGAGTTGAAAAGCGGCCCTGGATTTTAGAGAAGTCTTGTCCATCGCGGCTGCTCATCCCACCAATGGCCGCATTGATATCTGCCTGGGAGGTAACAATAACCCATGCGCGTCCACCGCAGATCACACCCAGGTTTTCAGTGATAGTCTGTAGCTTCAACATCATCTGCGTATTTTTACCGATGAACTGGCCGACCTCATCCACCATGAAGAGGATGTTTTTGTCGTTTTCATCCAGCCACTCTTTGACCCACTGGCAAAAATTATTGATATCTAATGGGAAGTTCTTATCCAGCTGTTCCACCCATTGACGCGAGGCGTCAACGCTTTGACCTGTGGCCTGGCTTAGGGCTTCTGCCATTTCATCGCTGATGAAATAGTAGGAATCGCGCTCTTTTTCCCAGCTTGAACTAGTGATAGTGGAAAATGCGGTCTTAAACGCGTCGTATTGGCCGCGTTTAGCCAGCTCACGCTCCAGATGGGCGATGTGCGGAAAATCAGCGCAGTAGCCAACCCGTTCGTTAAACACCTTCAGGAAGACTTTAAGGATGGCGTCTTCTTTGTCATCGACGTTAGCACGAGAATCAATATTGAACAGAATTACTTCCGTCGGATGATGGACCGCTTTGTTGATATCAGCGAGGAACAGAGCATCTTTGATTTTGTCTTCAAAGAAGGAGTATGCATTACGTTCTGTACCGTTATGGCTGACTTTGCGGTTAGACAATAGATACGACAGAATCTTGATAAAGTGTGATTTACCTGAGCCAAAGAACCCTGAAACCCATACGCCAATTTTGTTTTCCATGCGTATGCGCTCCGGGCCGGTTGCCGGAACATAAGATTCGAAGAAATGGCGAAGATGTCCTTCCAGTTCCCGGGTGATGACGTATTCATCAAGCTCAATCCAGGCACTGGCATCGTCCGTCTGTTCGGCTTTCACAACGCCATTAATATTTCGGTCCAGACGTTTCTCAAAGATCTGTTCAATATTCATTGCTGTGCTCTTTAACGAGGATTCAATGTCGCCGCAGGCCCGCTTTCGGGTACCAGCCTGAAGGCGCGATAATAATTTCGGGAATCAATGCCCGCCAATGGGGAGAGATCGTGTCCGCTATAGGTTCCTGGATAAAACATCAACAGAGGGGTAAAACCCATCACGTCCTGCAAGGCGCTCATCAGCTCATGGCCACGAACCAGCGGCCAGGCATTCCCCATGCCTGTCAGGATGACAAATTCTTGTTTCTGAAGATCGACTTTTTTTGCTATGTAATTCGCGATCTTTTTCTGATTCAACAAGCCAACGAGTTGTTTTTTCAGCGCTTCGGTACCGACTTTCACTTCCTGCTGACAGACGCGCTCAAATAGCCCACGTTCGGTGAGCATGTCGATAATGATCTGAAAGATGTTGAGGTGCGCGAACTTGTGATCCTTTTCCAGATTACGGAAAAGATACTTCAGGTGTTCACGTACCTGCAGCTCATTCTGAGCAGGATAATCAAAAATCCAGAACCCAATCTCATTACCTGAGCCGTTGTTTTTGAGAAAGCGCTCTTCGCTAATGCGGCTCTGAACCTGTGACAGGCGGTATTCAAGCACGGGATCGATCACCGTTGCCCCTCCAGAATAGAAATCAATTCCTGTTGCCCGAGGCGCTGCAAGGTCGCCTGAGTTTCTGGTAAAAGAAAGACTGACTGGAGATTACGTCGGCGTGGCGTATCCAGATAACCCGCCTCAGCCAGTGCTTTAACCAGGTTGTTACCCATTTTTTTGATAGATGAGTCTGAATAATTGGTAAGTACAGGCTGCTGAGAAAGATGACTGGCCACGAACTCATCCCAGCAATCCATAGGTAGCTTTTCTTTAAACTGTCTGCGCAGGTCGTTCACCACTTCTACAAGGAAGTCTTTGACAACCGGCGAATGGAGCACCAGGGCGACAAACAGCAACTGTTGACGCTCGCGCTCGCTCCCTTCCGCAATAAGTGACCATGCCGCTTTATCAAGCGTATTCAGGCGTAGTCTTATCGTTGTGGCATAGCGTTTCGCCGTATTGGCAGAGGAGGCTTGCAGAATGTTATGACCGACGATCTGCTCTTGCCAGGTCTGTTCATCGGGATCGGTAAGCATGAGCTCAGCGATGATTCGACTTTCTCTGCTCATTAGCGGCCCACCTAACAGGTCTCCAATCCATGCTTTGTCGTTTTTCATCGTCATTTCTACCCTTTGAAGACTGCTATGCAGCTCGCAAAAAAACAAACGACGATTGTAATGGGAGAAGGATGCTGATGCCATGAGAAAGGCAATTTGTGTGGGAATCAGAATCGAAGGAAAGATCACCTATCTCTCTGACCTGCACCCGGCATATACGCCCTTCAGCATGTAATGGCGGTTTGTTCATTTTCAAATTCTTCATTTCGCCAGCCAGCAGCAAATGCTGATGTCACCTGACAGTCCGTGCTAGTTATGACAACAGATCAGCCTTGGATCGGTCTTTATCGTTACCGGATAGTTATGAAAAACTGCAATGTGGTCACAGAATGCAAAAGCACCTGCAACCATAATTCTCACGGCTTTCCGCTTCAGGCCTGTCGTCAAAAATTTTGCCCATATCCACCTGTTGCCCAGCATGGTTCAGAAAGAAGCTTTCGTGAGCATACGTTCCGGCTTCAGGTGACTTAAGTTGCTCAATTCCGACAGTTACATGCCGTCAGACTTCTTATGCAAACGTAGAGGGTGGCGTCTGAACGAGTAAATTTATGATAGTAATCCTGGTCTCAGCTTAGCGGAGGATACGGATGATCTATTCGGTAGAAATTGCCTTTCATTGGAAAGCCCTCCCCAGTTGATGGAAATATACCTGACATAATTAATGGAGAGCTGATTAAGAACTCAACGCCTTACCCATAGCTCTTTCTATCAGCCCAAGTAACTCTTTCTGTCTCTGCTCGTAAAATGCTTCAAAATCGTCAGCGCGCAGAGGGTCTACAGGGATGTGGTGACTTCTCAATATTTCATTCATTGCGATATCATCTATCTGTACCTGGGGATGTGATTGCAACGACGCCAGATAAACAGAGGGGGCAGAACCTCCTATCATTCTGTTTGCCTTGTAGGAAATCGGTGTTTTGTTAATGATTGAATCGTACTGCTGTCTTGGTATTCCTTTCTTTTCGCACCAGTCTTTCGGGAAAATATGATGAATATCCAGAAAAACATCGTCACTCTCTAAATTGCGGATTTGGGATTTCCAGAAAAGATCATGTGCGCCCTCGCGCAATACAAGTACATTAATACCTTTATAAGCTGCGCTTAGTCTTGAGGCTAGGGATCCGAGACGATCGATCTGAAAATTGGCATCATTAATTGTTCGGGGAAGATTCCCACTTCCTTCGATCCAGGTGAGTAGTTCCTCTACATCATTAGCAATGCGCGTTTCTACAGCACCACCGTAAAGTTCACCCAATACGCCACACCAAAACCATCTGGCAATTTTCTGATAAATTTGTGGTTCTCTCCAGCGTTCTTCGTCTTTACTGCAGATAATGGTCATTACTGCTGCGAGGGGAGCTATCTGTGTTCTGTAGGGTAAATCACGCTGAGAACTAAAGCATTCCTGGCGAAGGAACCTGGCTGCACAATTAAATCCATGTTCTACAGCCTCTGCCCAATTTTTAAAAGCATCCAGAGGTAGCTCAAGTACAGATGCACGTTTTGCACTAACAGGGGACACTTGTTTACCCGTTCGACCTGCAGCTAGATCAGCTTTGCGTTTTTCTAGCGTATGCAACATGGTGACAGTTTGTAGAAAATCCGTGCTTTCGACGCCCCTTAAAACTGGCTCTTCAGATATTCGCTGTTTGCGTGAACTAACACCTCTATCATCACTGCCATACCAGTCATCGCGAAGATTGTAACCATCAGCTGCATAACTGGCGGTAACAAGCTCGAATACAGAGAGTGGCACACCACCGGTATTTACCTTTTCAAACACCAGGCATACAGCCTCTTTAGTAGTATCTTTTTTCAGAATAATTAAAGGGATTTGATAATCATTATACGCATCCAGTACCTGCGTTTTAAATTGGAAAAAAAGTGGAACGCCTTCAGAATTTTGGGTGTAAAGATCCTGTAGCCAGGTCATTGCTTCGAGAATTTCAGAGCATGGGAAATAAAGCTGCTGGCATTCCAGCTCTCGAGTAGAAAGGTCAAGATCAACTCTTCGACCAAAATCACTACGTATTTGACGATTCCCATCAGTTGCGATAATCGCGTCATCCAGTCTATCTGCACCTGCAAGAGCAGTGGGAATATGAATATAGTAATAACGATCAATGGGTTTTCCCTTATCAGTCGTTGTTTTCACTGGTCCCTTAAGTTTCAGCACCTGAGTTAATGTTGTTAACCGTTGCTGCCCATCAAGGATCAGTTTTTCTGGAGAAGGCAAACCAGATGAGGGGACATTTTCTACTGGCCTGACCTGAAAACGGACTTCGCCTCCTGTTTCCATAAGCATCACCGCTCCCACAGGGAATGAGCGTCCCAGGCTGACAAGCAAACTACGAACATGTTCATCGTCCCATACCCAGCCTCGTTGAAAATCCGGTAACTGAATTTTCCCCTCAACAATCTCTTTGAGTAAATCTTTAAGGGGAAGCTTAGTGCTATCAAATGTCGACATTTTCACATCCTTGCGCATTAACAATTGTTCGAACTATACAATGGGAATGAATTGTTTGCATTGCTGCTTCATTGATCTCCGCTTGTTACTCTTTTACAACTGGCAGGTCAAAGTTATTCAAACTGCTTCCCGGCTGGACTGCCTGAAAAATCAGCTATACCATTCACGAGCACACTATATAAGAAGATGTAAGTATGAGCACCAGAAGAGAAATTAAGGATGAGGCATCATTTGACGTACTCGATAGAGGCATAGTGTATATCGAAGTGTTTGGCAGGATTGATATGGGCCATGCCCGTGGCAATGACGTTGCTGCACTGATGCGACAGTTCGCTGAGGGCGAGCGCAGCGGCAAGCCATCTTATTCAGTCATGTATCGGCAGGATATGGGCGTTCTAAAATTCAAATCGCGGTTTGGTGTTGGCAAATTCTCTCACTGGGAAATTAAGCTAGGCCGGAGCACCGATAAAATTAACAGAATCATGCTGGCGATGATGATGAACACCGCATCAAGATTTGAAGCCCTGCAAAGTCTAAGGTCATTCTCATGGTATACACACAGCGGTTTTAGTGGTGAAGATTTGGTGTCCGATCTGTTCGGGTTTTATCGGGCTATCATACCGGGTCGGTGTGGCTATCGTCTCAAGCCAGTCAGCTATGATTCAGCTGTTCCCCACTGGGATCACTACGGAGCTATCGGCTCCCATAAAAATCATGGATTCCGTCCGATTCTTTTTCCTGACCCGGATAATAAGTGTGTGCGACACCAGCCGTATTAGGTGAATCTTCCGCATTTTATGACTTGGCTCAGGCCGTGGAACGATTTCACATCTGGAATCGTTAAGGTCGTTACCAATGATGGGATATCACTCTCATTCATAGGGACGAAGCAATGAAAAACCTGTTTAAGTGGTTAGCAATTATAGCTGTCACCATGCTTGTTTGCGGCGGCTTGTTTATCCGGTTTGTTACATCAGTCTATGATGAGGCAACTGTCTATAAAGAAAATGATTTCTTTAACTATCACATGCTGACAGATCCGGATATTGAAAATGCCCCGCGTATAACGGACAATTACTACTTCGAATCGCATCCCGGCGATGGTTATTCCCCTTCAAATAGCATCGTATTTAAAGGAGCTTCAGATAATGCATCGCTGCGCACTTATCTCGAAAAGCTGGGATACGAGAAGCAAAGACGCAGTTTGGGTGAGAAGGAGATATGGGCAAAGCCTGATCAGCTGGATGGGGATCTGTTTTATCTATACGTTAGCCCTACTACACGTGAGATTGAGCTGACTAAGATTCTGAATAAATGAGTTTCTCTGGCTACAATTATGAAAAAAATTAACATAGCCGGACTGGATAGCCTTATCGCCATCTACTTTGGACAGGATTATAACCTATTCGGTAGTGGTGAAAGTGTTGATGCCCAAATCAACGCATGGATTGCAGATTCCACCGCTGCTTCCCGGCATGGCTTGATTAGTGATATTGAGCAGTTTATGAGGGAATGTGACAACCTGGATGAGGACTTAAAAAGTCGCTATGGCGCGGAGTTTTCTACAGATTTATGGGAAACTACGCCTGCAGAATTCCTGAAGCTTTTAAAGCAAAAGGTTAGTGCATCTCTCTCTTAAGGCTGAATACTGATTTGCCATGCGGATAAACACTTCTCCAATATGAACCCTTGCTGATGAGGTTTTACCTGCATTGAGTTGCCTGACAGGACGCAATCCACCGAACGGAAAATTATTGTGGCGACGCCGGTCTCTGCCGCTGGTCATCGCGCTGCTACTGGTGGGATGCGCCCGCTCTGACGCGCTGTGGACGGTCACGCATGATCTCTGCATGAATAACTATTACTATCGTCGCGATCCGGCACCCTGCCAGCAAGTCTATCTGCCGCAGGACAAAACCCAGGGCTATAGCATCATCCAGAATCCTCGCCACAGGCTGCACTTTATTCTGGTGCCCACGGTGGCGATGTCCGGCATTGAGAGCATTACGCTGTCGCGTCCCGGACGCCCCGATTATTTCGGCTACGCATGGTTAATGCGCTATCGTCTGATGGCGGCCTATGGCGCTGAAGTGCCTGAGGACCGGCTCGGCATGGCGCTCAATTCCGCTTATGGCCGCAGTCAGAATCAACTGCATATTCATCTGACCTGCCTGCGGGAAGATGTCTATCGCCAGCTTCAGGCTGAGCGCCCCTTTATTCATAATGACTGGCGACCCTTGCCTGACCGTTTGCTGAATCACACCTATTATGCCCGTCGCGTTATGCAACCGACGGCGATGGGGATCTATCCTGTCTCCTCCGTTGCGCGCCATTTTCATCTGTCGCCGCCGCAGCTGGCGGAGTCTGGTGTGGCGCTTATCCCGGCGACTTTCTCGGGAGAAAAAGGGTTTATCCTGCTAACTACCCGGCGCGGCTGGGATAAGGGCAATCGGGCATCCGTTGAGTCGCTACTGGATAAACGCTGCGCTATTCTTCCAGCGCCGCCGGCTGGTGTTTCAGGGGCGGAGTAACCAAACTTCGTCACCCTGAATTCTGCACTGACCCAGCCACTTTAGTGTAATGAAACCCTCTGATAACACGAACCCGGCTTATGAGGACGATCGCCCGTGCATCGGGTCTGATATCCCATTAAGCGCTGGCGACTGGCTTACCAATGCAGCGACGCTTTTCCCAAAGAACTAAACAGCGCCATCTTTGCCGCGACGACTTCACTAGCGGCCTGCATCGTCATAATAAACTGAGTATCAGGCTCGTGTCCCCCAGGCTTCAGCTCCTGCTCCAGCACCACGAAAAAAGCTTCTTCACGTCGCTGGATATATTGATTTTACTGGTTCTCCAAAGAATTCATTCCGCGATCTCACTGTCTTTTTTGCCCAGACCGCCATGCAGTACAAGTAAAATATTCATTACTCGAAAGATCGCCACAAGGTTTTAACCTATATATCCTTATTGAATTAAAAATCTCTATTATCTTCGGGTCAAATAACAACCCCTAAAGGCACGTTAATTGAATCAATTAATTGAATTGCTAATAATGTAATCATCTTATTTCATAGAATCAGATTTTTTCCATGAAAAATCATTCCTCATTTTCATTTCTCAGGAGTAGGATAGTTGCAAAAAAGTTTATAGATAAAAGGATTGTCTATGGCTCTACATGGAAAGTTCATAATCAATGATGCCTGCTACTCACCGTTATTCTTTCCGGGCGTTGGAACATTCTTAGCGTTCTCAGGTAACGGTGCGTACCGTAATCGTGGTGCTTGCGGAATGATTCCTAAAGAGGGACCCGTACCAGCAGGTAAATACTGGATTGTTGACCGTCCTGAGGGAGGCTTCCGATCGCAACTAAAGGCTGGCATGAGTGATATTTATAATCACTATGTCAGCGGTGCTACGTTCAGGCATTCAGAATGGTTTGCAATATGGCGTGATGATTGGGCAATCGATGACTACACATGGATAGAGAATGTAAAACGCGGTAACTTCCGTTTGCACCCCGGTGTACTATCTGAAGGTTGTATTACCCTTCCACATGATTCTGATTATGCCATGTTACGTAATGCATTATTGAGGACGCAAAAGATAGAGGTTCCTTGCATTAAGCAGTTAATGGCTTATGGAACTATTGAGGTAATTGCCAATGGCAAAACATGTCCTTAGTCTGTTTATGAAAATAACGCTGTTTGTTGCGATTATGCTCATCGTAGCTAAAATAGTTCCATATGAAGGTTTAGTTGACTCTTTAACAGCGTTATTTGATTGGCAAAGCGCTCAAAGGTTCACCCAATTCATTCTTGGCGAACCTGACCTGGAGCCCTGGGAATCGTTACAGGCTTACTTTAGACTCTTCATTAACACGCTGATTAGTATTCCAGTCATGAGCATGGTTATCACTCTTTTCAACGGTGTGACGTTTAAAATCAGGCCAGCTTGTCTTCCTGAACAGTGGGCATTTTCTACCTTACGTCGATTCGCGAAGATATTCTTATTTACATTGATTTTTTGGGTGCTTTTCCGCTGCCTGACGTATCACTCTTTTTTCGAAAACGAAAAAACGTTCTCAGATTCTGCTCTGGTTACATTTTTTGGATTAAATCTATTATTAACGATTATCTGTTATCACTTTATTACGAAGAAAATCACATTCAAAAGGAGTTTGTAAAATGCCTATACCAGCGTACATGTGGCTTAAAGATGATGGTGGTGCGGATATTAAGGGATCTGTAGATGTTAAAGATCGTGAAGGTACTATCGAAATTGTTGGTTTTAGCCATGGTCTTAACATTCCGGTAGATAGTGCAAACGGTAAGATAACTGGCAAGCGAACACACTCTCCTATGATGATTGAAAAGGAGTTTGATAGCGCCAGCCCATACTTATACAAAGCTGTTGCCACTGGTCAGACACTGAAAAGCGCAGAGATTCGCTGGTATCGCATAAATCATGCCGGTCAGGAAGAGTGCTATTTTGTTATGACAATAGAAGGCGTAAAGATAACAGGCATTAATCCTGGTATGCCAAACGCTAAAATGGTAGGGAGTTCGCAGATTAATCATATGGAAAGCGTTTCGCTTATGTACGATAAAATCACCTGGCGTTATGTTGATGGCAATGTGCAGTACACCGATGGCTGGAACATACGAGCATGAAATAAAACACCCGGAAGTTTTACATCATTCGAATCATTATTGGTAGGAAGGCAGTACTGCTGAGTTTTGAATAATATTGGGAAAATATTGCACAAGGAATAGTGTGATTATGACCAATGATATTGAAGATCGAGTTCTTGCATTAGCCCGGCGACACAGTGGCGTTTACTTATTCAGTAATGAAAAAAACAGGGGTTACTGAATCCTGAAACGGATCCTGATATGGATATGCTGTCAGACATTGGTGAGGCGGAAGAACTTATGAATGAATACTTCGGGGCTTTTCACGTTGCCGAGAGAACTTCAGCATTGAAGCCTGTTATCCAAATGAGCCTGTATCATGGAACCCGTCCAAAAAGCCTGTACCTCTTCCCATTCCGGATTTTACGCCCGGTATGCTGATTGCGTCGGCAAAAGCTGGCAGAGGGTTGTATGACTGAGCATTCGCAGAGTGCTGCTAAATCATTATCTCCACTGACTCCTGTCTCTTTAGCTGCCTGAGCGCCAAAAAAACCGGCTTTCGCCGGGCCAGATTTCATGCTCACGCTATCTTCACCGATGAAGTCGTTTCGCGCGGCAACGCCGTTACCAGTTAAACAGCCGAAGCAGGAATAGAGGTCACTTCAAACCTGCCGGGCAGAATAGCCACCCGGCAGCTCACAAAGCAGCAAAATCGATCAATGCAGACAGCACTGCTTATATTTTTTGCCGCTGCCGCACGGGCAGGGATCGTTACGGCCGGGCAATTTCTCTGTTGAGACAGGTTTTTGTGGCACGGGGATCGCTTCCGGCTGGGAGATCCAGTGATCGTGCAGTGCCAGCGCAGCAGGGCGAATCGCCTCAATGCTGGCTTCCATCTCGTCCGGCGTCATGGCGTCGAGCTTTTCAAGGTTCTCTTCCACACCGTGCAGGGCGATAGCGTCCAGCGCAGGCTGCAGATCGGCAGGCAGGGCAGACCAGTCGGTCAGCGCGACACCGCGCATGTAGCCGAAGCACCACTCTTCCACCACGGTAAATTCCAGGCCTTCCATCTCGCGGATGCCAAACAGCGGTTCGAACTGCTCCGGGAATTCAGATAAGCGGTCAGCCACATCATTCATATGCTGGAAGCACAGAGACATAAAGCGCGTCATTTCACGCTCGTTGCTCCATTTTGGAATCTGCTTCTCGCCACCCCACAGCGCCACCAGCCACTGGCTGGGTTCGACGGTCACCGGGCCGGAGAGAACGGCAGTCAGCAGACCATCCAGTTCGGAGACATCGATAATTGACGCTTCGCTGCCATATTTTTCCAGCATATCTTCCAGCCATTGCAGCTCTTTTTCGGACAGTGGGCCTTCTTTCATGCGGTTGCCTCCCGGGCATATCAAATTTCAGCGCGGCGTTAAGCCT
>Ga0157359_1000125_pt1 | contig 23484 bp, 22 predicted proteins | sample AttcapACBM3_FD_111482 | JGI IMG/M metagenome (GOLD analysis project Ga0157359, IMG submission 111482) | Fungus gardens microbial communities from leaf cutter ant in Botucatu, State of São Paulo, Brazil - Atta capiguara ACBM3 | ecosystem: Host-associated > Fungi > Mycelium > Unclassified ...
AAACCCATTACCAGTGATGACGACCGGCAGGCATTGCAGGCCACGCTGGACATCGTCAATAACATCGTTAAAAAAAATATCGACAATATCGGGAAGATACAGTCAGAGGTAGGGACGAATCTGCAACAGCTGGATGCACTCACTCTGAGTTCGGACACGCAAAAAATTACCCTGACCACGCAGCTGGAACAGGCGCTGGGCTCTGATTCCGATACCCAGATTAGCCTTATCACCCAGTCGAAAATGTCTGAATTAGCGCTCACGGCCTCCATGACGGTATTTCAGAATATGCAAAAAATGTCGATTTTTAATTATACATAATAAAAATAATTCCTTTTTTTGGGCGGTGTTGTAAGCGCGTTGGCATTGCTTCTGTTATTCATTTAAATCAACCAGGATTATCATGTTTAAAGATATTAAGATTTCAACAGGATTGAATATCCTGATGACGATATTTGTCATTTTTCTGATAGTGATTTCCGCTTTTAATATAAGCAGCGCCAGACGGTTCGATAAGCGAATAAGTGAGACCCTCACCATAGCCAAGGCGGATGAAGCGTTGCTGGATGCTGTTTTCGATCTTAATAAAGCGGCAAGTGTCGCGGTCATCGGCGCGATTGTGGATCAGAAGAATGTCGAAAAAAACGGTATTCATAGTAGCGACAAAGAAAGGATCGCCGACATTGATCTGCGGATAGCGGATACCAGAAAAAGCTACAGTGAATTCTCACGCCAGCCTGCATTATCAGCAGAAGAGCGGGCGCAGGTATTACGCGTAGATAAAGCCATTAACGATATGATGAATTTTACGCTGAAAATACGGGATTCACTTGAAGACCCCGCCATTGTGTTCAATGAAACAGTGAATGCCGAAACGCAAAACCGTGTATTACGCAACGCCCTTTATAAAGAGGTAAGTCACTATACCAATATTCTCAAATCCATAGCGGCCGCTAAAAGGGAGAAAGCGGATAGTGTTAACAAAACAATCCTGAGTGTAGCCATCATGATGCTGGTGTTCTCCGTGATCATGGTCATCATGGCACGAGTCTGGCTGAAGAAAACGCTCTTTGCCCGGCTGACTCAGACTCAAAAAACCTTTTCCCTGCTGGCGTCGGGTAATCTGAGTCAGTCCATTGAAACGGGCGCCCGCAACGAAATTGGTGACATGCTGACTGAGCTGGAAAAAATGCGGGTTGCACTCATCGGCACCGTTTCCGATATCCGCCATGGCGTCACCAGCATCTATGGCAGTGCACAGGAAATTGCCCACAGCAACAACGAACTCTCTTCACGCACCGAACAGCAGGCTTCCGCATTACAGCAGACGGCCGCCAGTATGGAAGAGCTGAAAATTACCGTGCGTCAGAATGCCGATAATGCGCATAGCGCCAGACAGCTGGTTGAGAGCGCCAGCATCAGCGCCCGTAAAGGCGGCGATGTAATGGTCAATCTGGACGGTATCATGCAGGAAATTACCGAAAATTCACGTCAGATTGCCGACATTAACGGTGTCATCGACAGCATTGCCAATCAGACCAACATCCTTGCGCTCAACGCCGCCGTGGAAGCGGCCCGCGCGGGCGAACAGGGCCGCGGATTTGCAGTAGTGGCCGGAGAAGTTCGCAGTCTGGCGAAACGTAGCGCTGATGCAGCGAAAGAGATCCGCCAGTTGATCAATGTCTGCGTAGCCAATATGCACACCGGCTCACAGGAGGTTGAAATGGCCGGCGCGGCGATGGGCGAAGTGGTGAAATCGGTGACCCGGGTTACGGATATTATGTCGGAGATCACCTCAGCATCGGATGAGCAAAGCACCGGAATCAGTCAGATTGCGCAGGCGGTGAATGAGATGGACTCCGTTACCCAGCAGAATGCCAGTATGGTTGAACAGGCCGCCTCTGTGGCGCGCAGCGTTGAAGAGCACGCGCACAGTCTGGAGCGCGCGGTGTCGCAGTTCTCGCTGCAGGAGAACGGTGGCACGCATACAGAGCGTGCCACGCACTCTGCCACTCATCTGACCACGAAAAAACCGCAGGTTCATCCGGACACGGCGTCAGGTAAAAAACAGGCAGAAAGTGACTGGACCAGTTTTTAATTAAATTCGCGTTAAACAGATAAACAAATAAGGGCGACTGGCTGCTATTTGTTTATCGGATTGTTATCGGTCATCGATAGCCCGAAGAAATAACGCTATTTGTTTTTGCTTATCGGGCTATTTGATTTTGTTTGCATCGTTAATAATCGTGCTCACTCTTTACGTCGTGGAAATGTTAATTTTGGATGGTATCTATACCTCAGAGGGTGTCGTCGATAAAAACGCACTGTGGTTAAAGTATCGTTTCTGGGTACGCAGAGAGGCGCTTAATTTACAGGTCAAATTACCCGCCTGCGTAGAATTAGATGATCTTATTCAGGCGGGTGCTGTTGGATTATTGAATGCCATTGAGGATTATGACCCGAAGAAAGGCATCGCGCTCAATACCTATGTGACACAACGGGTGCGCTGGGCATTAATTGATGAATTACGTGAGCGCGACTGGGTACCGCGCCGGGTTCGCAGCAATTCACGCCGCCTCTCTGCCGTCATTCAGCGGCTGGAGCAGGAGAGCGGTCAGGCGGCCACCGAAGCGGACGTGGCAAAAGAGATGGGTGTCTCGCTCACCGAATATCAGTCGATGCTGGCGGAAAGTAATAACAGCATGATCTATTCGCTGGATGAGTTACAGGAAGAATCTGGCGATCATTTTGAGCAACCAGACAGCCATCATGAAGCGCTGAACCCCTTAAATGTCACACTATTTTCCCGGCTGACGGTTCAGATAAGTAATGAAATAAAGTCTCTGCCTGAAAGAGAGCAAACATTGCTGAATCTTTATTATCAGCAGGAGCTGAATATGAAAGAAGTCGGCTATGTACTGGGCATCACCGAAACACGTGTGAGCCAGATTCATAGTCAGACAATTAAACGGCTGCGGGCCAGGCTGGATTTACATAAATAGCACCAGACATTCGCGGTTAACACCGCATAAATGCTTAACCTGATGCGAATAGATGATCAGCGGATAAACACATGATCAAAAAAGGGATAGACAACAACGACGATGGGCTGCAAAAAATTTACGCCTTTAATCTCTCTTATCTATTACTTGCCCGGCAGCTTATCCAGCAGGACGTTGAGACGGCGAATTTCTACCTGGGTATCGATAAGGAACAGATGACACCGTTAAAAACTCTGCCGCTTCCTGCGATGGTGCGCATGGCGTCGATGGACCAGCTTATCTGTCAGTTACGGTTTGACAATGAAACGATTATTCGCCTGCTTACCCGCAACTCCCGTCTTGAGGCGCTGCAGGGCATTCACGCCGGGATTATTTTATCGACCGGACTACTGCGTAACAGGGAGCACATTGCCCAATCCGGCATTAGCAGCAAAAAGGCGGCCCCGGTGAACAGAGTCGGATGTGGTGTCGCCTGACACGTTATCGCAGACACAGACACGGCGTGCGGCGTGGCCTGTTTATACAGGATGGTTTGCCAGGGCGCGCTGTACGGTTTCGCCTGGTGCCTGTCTCTGAGATCTCCGCCTTCAAAGGCCCTGAATAGATCATTCGGGCAGTGGCAAGGGTATTCATAATGATGAGGTTATTGTGCTGGTTGTTCTGGGCTATATCGTAGTTCTTGCCTCCGTTCTGGGCGGCTTTGCACTGTCGGGCGGCGAAATGGGCGCGCTCTTTCAGCCAAACGAGTTATTGATCATCGGCGGTGCAGCCGTTGGCGCTTTTATTGTGGGCAATAATGCCAAGGCAATCAAAGTGACCCTGAAAGCGCTGCCTTTGCTGTTTAAAGGTTCGAAGTATACCCAGGAGGTCTATCTCGATCTGCTGACGCTGCTTTATATGCTGCTGGCCAGCGCCCGCCAGAAAGGCATGATGTCGCTGGAAGGGGAGATTGAAGATCCGCAAAACAGCGCCATCTTCGCCCCTTACCCGCGCGTACTCAACGATCCTTTCCTGATGAACTTCCTGCAGGACTATCTGCGTCTGATGATCAGCGGCAGCAGCAATGCGTTTGAAATCGAAGCGTTGATGGATGAAGAGATCGAAACCGCTGAGCATGAAGCGGATATGCCTGCCGACAGTATCGGCGCGCTGGGGGATGGATTACCGGCGTTCGGCATCGTTGCGGCAGTGATGGGCGTGGTCATTGCGCTGGCCTCCGCCGACCGTCCGGCAGCAGAGCTGGGTGAGTTAATCGCCCATGCTATGGTCGGCACCTTCCTCGGCATCCTGCTGGCATACGGATTCATCAGTCCGCTGGCTACGCTGCTGCGCCAGAAAAGTGCCGAAAAAATCAAGGTCCTGTTCTGTATCAAGGCCGTGCTACTGGCAACCATCAATGAAGCGGCCCCGCAGATCGCCATTGAGTTTGGACGCAAAACGCTGCTTTCTACCCTGCGTCCCACTTTCTATGAGCTTGAAGAGCATATTCAGAAGGTGAAATCGTCATCGCAGACCCCCGCGGCGGAAGAGGGCGCATGAGTAAGAAAGATCACACCATCGTCGTCAGGAAAAAACGCAAGGGGAAACATGGCGGCCATCATGGCGGCTCATGGAAAATTGCCTACGCCGACTTTATGACGGCGATGATGGCCTTTTTTCTGGTGATGTGGTTGCTCTCTACCGCTTCACCCGAAGCACGTGTGCAGATTGCGGAATATTTCAAAATGCCGCTTAGCGTGGCGCTCTCCAGCGGCGATAAATCGAGCATGAGCGACAGCGTGATACCCGGCGGCGGCGATGATATGACGAAGCGGGAGGGCGAAGTCTTCAGGCAGCTGCCGAATAATCTGGATCACAACAAAAACAAAGCCGACCAGAATCTGCAGGCGCTGCGTCAGAAGTTACAGAGCCTGATCCAGCAGGATCCCCGCCTGAGTAACTTCCAGTCAAATCTGCGCCTTTCGCTGTCGGAAAATGGTCTGTTAGTGCAAATCACCGACAGCCGCGATCGGCCGATGTTTAAGGTTGGCAGCCGCGAACCTGAGCCTTATATGCGCGCGATTCTTGAAGCGCTGGCCCCTGCGCTGAATGAGCTGCCCAACCGTATCACGCTTACCGGACATACCGACTCACTCCCCTATGCCGGGGGCGATGCGGCCTACGGCAACTGGGAACTCTCTGCCGATCGCGCTAACGCTTCCCGGCGGGCGTTGATTATGGGGGGACTTTCCGCCAGTAAATTTCTGCGCATCATCGGCATGTCGGATAGCGTCAGCATCAATAACAGCGGTCACGATAATCCGCTGAACCGGCGTATTACCATCCTGGTTCACAGTAAAGAAAAGCAGCAGGAGATCCTCGATCAGGAGTCAATTTTAACAACAATGCCGGCCTCGCCAGAGAAAGAGGAATTACGTTCGCAGTTAACCATGACACCTTCAGTTGCGAACCCTCAAGGCCAGCCGGTTAACGCTTCAGGGAAAACAGAACCGCAGAGGGTAAATAGTGGACATTATTGATTTTTATCAGACTTTTTTCGATGAGGCTGATGAGTTACTGGCCGATATGGAAACACATTTGCTGGCGCTTGATTTTCATGCCCCCGACAACGATTTACTGAATGCCATATTTCGTGCCGCCCACTCGATCAAAGGGGGCGCGGGAACGTTCGGGTTTACGGTGTTACAACACACCACCCATATTATGGAAAACTTACTCGATGAGGCGCGGTGTGGAAAGCTTCCGTTGACCAGCGAAATTATTAATTTATTTCTTGAGAGTAAAGACATCATGCAGGAGCAGCTGGATGCGTATAAATCGTCCCAGGCGCCGGATGAAGAGCGCTTCCGGTATATCTGTGAAGCCCTGCGGCAGATTGCTTCAGAGGGCAAATCTGTGCCTGCTGAGACAGCCAGTATAACGCCTCCTGAACCTGCGTCCGGGAGCGACCTGCCTGTACAGTCTGCGGCGGCGGGAACATTGCTCTCCGTGACGCTGCTGGAGATAAAGGAGCCGGATAAAAAGCCGCTGTGCGATGAACTGGCCAATCTGGGAACGGTGATCAGCCAGCAGCAGGAGGGGGACCAGATGAAGGTGATGCTGGAGACCAGCGTCACTGCCGACGACATCATCGCCGTCATGTGCTTTTTACTGGAACCGCATCAGATTGTGATTACTGACGTGACGGCGACTCAGACACAGGCAGTGGCAGAGGCCGCCGGAGCCGCTAAAGCCGTTGAGCCTTCGCACCGTGCGCAGCCGGACGCCGCGGAGACGCCAGCGGCTAAACCCCCGTCAGCCGCCGCCCGACCCAAAGCCCCCGTCAAATCCACGGCAAACGAAAGCGGCAGCATTCGTGTTGTGGTGGATAAAGTTGATCAGATCATCAACCTGGTGGGTGAACTGATTATTACCCAGGCGATGCTGAGCCAGCTTTCATCCCGGCTCGATCCCACCCAGCACGACGCGTTGATCAATAGCGTCAGTCAGCTGGAGCGCAATGCGCGGGATCTTCAGGAGTCGGTGATGTCGATTCGTATGATGCCGATGGAATATGTATTCAGCCGCTTCCCGCGACTGGTGCATGACCTGGCGGCCCGGCTGGATAAGAAGATTGAACTGACTCTGCGGGGAGGGTCTGCCGAGCTGGATAAAGGCCTGATTGAGAAGATTATCGATCCGCTAAACCATCTGGTGCGAAACAGTCTGGATCATGGCATTGAGTCAGTGGAAGCCCGTCTTGCCAAAGGGAAACCGGAAACCGGCAATCTGATCCTCTCGGCGGAACATCATGGCGGCAATATCGTTATTGAAGTCATTGACGATGGCGCGGGCCTGAACCGCGAGAAAATCCTCGCCAGGGCGCACGCGCAGGGAATGACGGTGCCGGATAACATCAGTGATGAAGAGGTCTGGATGCTGATCTTCGCCCCCGGATTCTCTACCGCTGAAAAGGTCACCGACGTTTCGGGCCGGGGGGTGGGCATGGATGTGGTGAAACGAAATATTCAGGCGATGGGCGGACATGTCGAAATCTACTCCGTTCAGGATAAAGGATCCACCATCCGCATCATCCTGCCGCTGACCCTGGCGATTCTTGACGGTATGTCAGTGCGCGTCGGCGATGAAATCTATGTGCTGCCGCTTGGCACGGTCATGGAGTCGCGGCTGCCCTCGGAGAAAGCGCTCTATCGCATGGCCGGTGACGAAATGATGCTTCAGGTGCGGGAAGAGTTTCTGCCGCTGGTTGAGCTGCGCCAGGTATTTAACCTGCCGGATCAGCCGGAAGAACCGCATCAGGGAATTGCGGTCATTGTGCAAAGCGCGGGCTGTCGTTATGCCCTGTTGGTGGATCAACTGATTGGCCAGCATCAGGTGGTGGTCAAAAATCTGGAGCTCAACTACCGCAAGGTGCCGGGCATCTCCGCAGCGACCATCCTCGGCGATGGCAGCGTGGCGCTGATCCTGGACGTGGCGGTTTTAGCGATGCTGGCGAAAGAAAAGCGACAGGCAATGAAAGCGGGTTAACAGCGGGCTTTTTTAAGGTGAAAAATGAATTTATCTGGTTTGGAAAATAAAGTTAACGGCGACAGCGCCGGTCATGAATATCTGGTCTTCCGGTTAGGCGAAGAGGAGTATGGCATCGATATTCTTAAGGTGCAGGAGATCCGCAGTTGTGAGCGGGTCACCCGTATCGCCAATTCGCCAGACTTTATTGCTGGCGTCACCAATCTGCGTGGTGTGATTGTGCCGATTGTTGATTTACGGGTTAAATTCCGGCTGAGTTCGGCGGAATTTAATCAGAATACCGTGGTGATCGTACTTAATTTTGTTACCCGGGTCGTGGGCATTATTGTGGACGGCGTATCGGACGTCCTGTCACTGGCCGCTGACCAGATCCGTCCGGCTCCCGATTTCTCGGTGGCGCTGTCGACAGAATATATCCAGGGGCTGGGTTCAGTGGATGAAAGAATGCTGATCCTGGTCAACATCGGAAAACTGCTCAACAGTGAAGAGATGGCGCTGGTTGAAAAAAGCAGTGCCCTGATCGCCTGACCCTTTGCCTTACCGCCCGGCCCGCCGCTTTCCGGCTGGCCGGGCTTTTAGTCTTCTCTGTTCGTGAACCGGCTTTCCGGCTCTTCAGCTTCCCGTTTTCCCCTTCAGTTAACCGCAACCGCAACCGCAACCGCAACCGCAACCGCAACCGCAGGTTTATACCAGGCTGATGCCTGCCTGTGGCAGGCGCGCACTGCACCTGAAACCATCCTCTGGCATCCTGGGTTCGTCACGGCCCCCACCCAGGCAGAGAAACGTCATGTGAAAAGAGCGTGCAGGATGCGGCCGGCGAACCGCCCCGCCCGCGCGGAGATAACCGCTTAGCGAGGCGGTTCGGCAGAGGGGCAATCGGGCGGGAGAGTAAGAAGGCGACGGCGATCGTGGCGGACACGCTGGCCGGTGACGTAAAAAAGCCCGATGCGGGCAGGAAACCGGCATCGGGCTGAGGCGACCTGCGGTTCAGGTCGCGCGTGACGGAGAGGATTAACGCAGCAGCGACAGAATGTTCTGTGGTGCCTGGTTAGCCTGCGCCAGTACCGCGGTACCCGCTGACTGCAGCATGTTGCCTTTAGACATGTTTGAGACTTCAGTCGCCATATCTGCATCCTGGATACGGGACTGTGATGCCGTCAGGTTAACGACGGTGCTGTTCAGGGTGTTAATGACGGAGTCAAAACGGTTCTGCACCGCACCCAGACCAGAACGCAGTGAGCTCACGGTATCCAGAGCTTTGCTGACCGTTTCCAGCAGGGTGTCGGTGTTAGTAGCGGTGACGTCATAATCAGCCATATCCAGTGAGGCTGCATCCATTTTGTTCAGCGTAATGCTGATGGTCTGTTTGTCATCGGCGCCAACCTGGATGCTCAGAGACTGATCCGTGCTCAGTACTTTGATGCCGTTGAATTCAGTCTGTTCAGAAATACGGTTGATTTCAGCCAGACGCTCTTTGATTTCATCCTGAATCGATTTTTTATCGGAATCCGTGTTGGTGCCGTTTTTCGCCTGCACGGTCAGGGTACGGATTTTCTGCAGGTTGTCATTCACTTCGTTCAGCGCGCCTTCCGTGGTCTGCGCGATAGAGGTGCCGTCGTTAGCGTTACGGGCAGCCTGAGTCAGGCCGTTGATTTTAGACGTGAAGCGGTTACTGATCGCCTGACCAGCAGCATCATCTTTTGCACTGTTAATACGCAGGCCAGAAGAGAGGCGCTGAATAGCGGTGCCAAGAGTGGACTGTGATTTGTTCAGGTTGTTCTGTGCAATTAAGCTAAGGGTGTTGGTGTTAATAACCTGGGCCATGGATATTTCCTTCTATTGTGAGCAATGGTTAATTTAATTATGCGTGTTCACCTCGCATAATATTAAATATCGGCGTGAGTCAGGATGACTGAAATTTTTTTTATCCCGGGTGAAATAGTTTGCGGTAAGCATAAGCAACAGGAGGTCTTCGCTGTCGTAAGAAATAGCAGTGTGCGCGCTCCGCCTCACGACAGAATGAAATGCAGTCAGTTATGGCGATATTTCAGCAGATGGGATTTTTCATCTGGCGGGAAATGGAATAATAGCCTCTGTAACCCGTTTGCGCTGAATATCATGGCTGATTTTTATTCCTGTTACTTTATTTTTTATTCATCAGGCCGATATTTTATATCAGCAGGTAAAGCGCTTTTTTTAAAAAGATTAACAGGAGATTAACATGGCAATATCATCGACAGCCAGTGCCGGCGTGGGTGGCTGGGATTATTCAGGACTGCTCAATGGGATGGCGCAGGTTGAACAGATGCGGCTGAATCCCTACACCGCATTACAGACCAGCTGTAAAAACAAAGTTTCTGCGTGGGGCAATATCAGCAGCCTGATGACCACGTTGCAGACCACCCTGAAAAAACTGGGTGGTGAAGCCTTTAATACCCTGAATGTCAGTACCAACACCGCCTTTACGGCTACGGCAACCAGCAGCGCCAGCGCCGATACCCATGCTGTCAGCGTGCAGCAACTGGCGGTTGCGCACAAGCTGAGGACCAGCCCGTTTGACAGCGCGGATACCCAGAATGGTTCTGACAATGCCGGTACCCGCACGGTAACGATCAGCCAGGGTGACGGTTCCGTCATCAAGGTGACACTGAATCAGGATCAGACCTCACTCAATCAGATTGCCAAAGCGATCAATACACAGAATAGCGAGCAGGGTGGCAACGTCTCCGCCTCGATTCAGCGTGACGGGAATGGCAGCTACCATCTGATGCTCAGCGCCAGAAAAACCGGTACGGGCGGTGAAATGTCGGTCAGCGTTGAGAACGATGACAAACTCGCCACCATTCTGGATACCCATAATGGGGGAAGCACACCCGATGCCGGCGCGGATAACGGCGATAAAATGATCGCGGTCTCCATGGCGCAGGATGCAAAGCTCACTGTCGATGGTATCGCGTACACCCGTACCAGCAACAACATCAACGATATCATTACCGGTGTGACGCTCAACCTGAATGCGGTCTCGAAAGAGAGCGATCCTGAACAGCTGACGCTGACGGTTGATTCCAGCGCGGTAAAAACCAATATTCAGGATTTCATCAAACAATACAATGCGTTGCTGACAGAAACCTCGTCGAAAAGCAAGTTCGTTGCTTCGGGAACCGACACGGACGCTACGGATGAAAAGAGTGGCATTTTGATGGGGGATTCCACGCTGCGTGGGCTGGTTAATGATTTTCGTTCGGCGGTCAATGGCGCTTACGGCGGCCAGAATGGCGGGTCACTGGCTGACTTAGGTATCTCTATCGACGCTCAGAGCGGCCAGATGACCCTCGACGAAAGCAAGCTGGATGACATCCTGGCCGACGATCCCGAAACAGTGAATAAAATTTTTCTGGGCAGCGGCAGCATCAGCGGCCTGGCATCGACCCTGAGCACCATTACCACCAAATATCTGGGTGATCCGGACACCAAAACCGACGGGCTGATTAAATCGATCACCACGGATCTGGACACTCAGCTTAAAAATGTGGGTACCCAAATTACCAAAACGCAGGCGCTGATCGACAACCGGATCGAACTCTTACGCGTTCAGTATGCCAATGCGGATGCGCTGTTTAATCAGATGACCAATCTGAGCAACACGCTGACGTCGATGTTCAGCAAGGTGTAAGGCCCCTCTGCGGGTGACATTTTTCAGACAGGGCACTGTCCCTGTTTTTATTTTCAGGAGACGAGATGTACGCACACCAAAGTTCTGAGGCTTACAACAGCGTTCCGGTTGAGGCTCAGGTGGCGGGCGCCACGCCACACCAGCTTATCGCGATGCTGTTTGAGGCTGCGCACAGCGCGCTGATGCGGGCAAAAATCTATTTTGAAAAGGGGATAGTGGCGAAACGCTGCGAGATGATCAGCAAGGCGATTAATATCATCGACAATGGTTTACGCGCCTCGCTGGATTTTGAAAAGGGTCAGGAGATCGCCGTCGATCTTGAGCGCCTGTATGACTATGTCTCCCGACTGCTGATGCAGGCCAATGCCAACAGTGATGTGGAAAAGCTGCTGGAAGCGGACCGGTTGATCACCGGCATGGCCGCCGTCTGGAATGAGATCTTACCCGCGATTCAGGAACGTTGATAATGGCACTCTCTCAAAGCCGGCAGCAACTGATACAGCTGCACCAGATGCTGCTCGACATGCTCAGGCTGGAGCAATGGGATGCGGTGGAGGCCGGTATCCCGCGTTATCTGGCGGCGACAGAGCAGATAATGGCAGCCTGGCAGCAGGCCATCGTCCCGGAAGAAAAAGCGGCAACAGGTGAACTGCTGCAGAGGATGCAGCGGGATCAGGCGGAGATCATCGGAGGGCTGCGGGCCAGAAGGGCCTGGCTGGAAGCCAGGATGGTCACTCTGCAGCAGAGCAAATCAGGCTGCCAGCACTATGCGGCGCAGACCCCTGGAGGCACAGCATGATCCAGGGGGGATCCGCGTATTCGCTACTGATAGTTAACGGTTAACTGGTTACTGACCACCTGCAGAGCCGGGATTAATGGCCCGGCGCTGTCCACCCGATAAACAAAGTGAAAAGCCTGATTCGCCTGGAGCGGAACGCGAAACAGATGCGTCCCGGACAGGCCGGGCAGCGAATAACAGCCCGACCGCGTGCAGAGGCTGAACTGCAGGCCTGGCGGCGGCGGGCTGAGCAGCGTGATACGCCAGCTCACCCGGGTAACGCAGGCGTGTGCGGGTAACGACGCTGGCGGGGAGAGCGGGCGACTGACCAGCGTCTGCTGACCGACAGTCACCCGGCCGCCCACGCTGGTGGCGCTCCAGCTGCCGCCCGTGCCGCCCACCGCCGGCAGCGTCACTATCCCCGCCATCAGCACGGCCATCAGCGGCGGCACCTTCACGGGGCACCGCCGATGACAGAGGACATATGCACCGTCCGGCTGTGACTGATTTCGACATTCGACAGCACCACCAGCTGCGGATAGACCCGCCGCAGAAAGCGCGAAAGCATCAGGCGCAGTGACTGATTCACCAGCAGCACCGGGGGCGCGCCCCGCGCAACCTGGTGGCTGATCGCCTGTCCGGTCTGCTCGATCATGCGTTCAGCAATGCCCGGCTCCAGCGCACTGCCATTCTGTCTGGCCTGAATCAGCAGTCCTTCCAGCTGCGGATCCAGCCCAATCACCTGAATATCGGGCTCATTACCAAACCATTGATGGGTAATGGCGCGTCCCAGCCGGATACGCACCTGCGCCGTCAGTTCATCGGCATCCTGCTGATTCGCGGCATGTTCAGACAGCGTATCGATAATGGTGCGCATATCGCGGATCGAAATATGTTCCGCCAGCAGGTTCTGCAGCACTTTGTGGAACAGTGAAAGCGACAGCGTACCCGGAATAAAATCCTCCACCAGCTTTGGCATCTCTCGCGTGAGGCGTTCCAGCAGTTGCTGCGTCTCCTGACGACTGAACAGCTCGTCGGTATGCATCTCAATCAAATGGTTGAGGTGGGTAGCGATGGCTGACGCCGGATCGACGACGGTGTAACCCATGATCTGCGCATGTTCACGCAGCACGTCATCGATCCACACCGCAGGTAGTTTAAAGGTGGGGTCGAGTCCGGCGATCCCCTCCAGTTCCCCCTCGGCACAACCGGGATCGATCGCCATCAGGCGTTCCGGCTGCACCTCGCCGCTGCCGATCTCTACGCCCTTGAGCAGGATCCGGTAGCCTGCAGGTTTCAGATCCAGATTGTCACAGATATGGATCGGCGGCGGCAGGAAGCCCATCTTCCGGGCAAACTTCTTACGAATGCCGCGAATGCGCATCAACAGCTGACCATCCCGGGCTTCATCGACCATGGCGATAAGCCGGTAGCCGACTTCCAGCCCCAGCACATCTTCCATCTCCACGTCAGACCAGGAGGCTTCCGGCGCGTGCGTCGCTTCGCTGAGCAGGCCCTCCATTTTGCTCAGGTTACCGCCTGCGACCGCGGGCTGTTTCAGCTGCTGATCGCGTAACCACCAGGCCAGGCCCAGCAGCGTCAGGGTAAACAGCAGGAAAATGGTATTGGGCATGCCGGGGATGACCCCCAGCAGCCCGATGACGCCAGCGGAGAGCATCATGACGCGCGGGCTGTTGAACAGCTGGCTGACCATCTGCTCACCGACATCGATATCATTGGAGACGCGGGTGACAATGACACCAGCGGCGGTCGAAATGATCAGCGCCGGGATCTGTGCGACCAGGCCATCACCGATGGTCAGCAGCGTATAGGTCTGCGCCGCATCGCTGAAAGAGAGATCGTGCTGGGCGACACCAATGATCAGACCGCCAATGATATTGATCGCCATGATCATCAGTCCGGCCATCGCATCACCGCGCACAAACTTACTGGCGCCGTCCATCGAACCGTAAAAGTCGGACTCCTGCGTCACCTCACGACGGCGGATTTTTGCCTCTTCTTCTCCAATCAGTCCGGCGTTGAGATCGGCATCGATCGCCATCTGCTTGCCGGGCATCCCGTCCAGCACAAAGCGTGCGCCCACCTCGGCGATACGACCGGCGCCTTTGGTGATAACCATAAAGTTAATGATGATCAGAATGGCGAAGACCACGATACCGATAGCGAAGTTGCCGCCCACCAGAAAGTGACCAAAGGCTTCCACCACCTGACCGGCAGCGCCTGCGCCGGTGTGGCCCTTCATCAGAATGATACGCGTCGAGGCGATATTCAGCGCCAGCCTTAGCAGGGTGGAGAAGAGCAACACAATCGGGAAGGAGGAGAACTCCAGCGTCTTCTGGGTGAACATGGCCACCAGTAATACCATCAGCGACAGCACGATATTAAAGGTGAACAGGGCGTCGAGCACCATGGCGGGCAGCGGCAGCACCATCATCGCCAGAATCATCAGGATCAGCACCGGCCCGGCCAGGATCTGCCACTGGGTCTCTTTAAAGCCGGGCAGGTGTAATTTTGTGGTTAAATTGGCCATTACTCTTTCTTCTCATGGGCGAAATCGAGTGCCGCAGGCACGGCGAGGTTTGCCGGTTTTACAGGAAGGTTGCCGCCAGATTTTCGCCAGCGACGGAGGTTGTAAACCCACGCAAGCACTTCCGCGACCACGCTATAAAGCTCTGTGGGAATTGGCTCGCCGATGTCACAGTGGCGATAGAGCGCACGAGCCAGCGGTGCGGCTTCCAGCATCGGAATCCTGTGCTGCTGCCCTTTTTCACGGATCCGCAGGGCGATCTCGCCTGCGCCTTTTGCCAGCACCACCGGTGCCGCCATCTTTCCCTCTTTCCAGCTGATAGCGACCGAATAGTGGGTCGGGTTATTCACGATCACATCCGCATCGGGCAGATCGTTCATCATCCGGCTCTGCGCCATAGCATGCCGTAGCTGCCGGATGCGGCCTTTAATGTGGGGGTCGCCTTCGCTCTGTTTAAATTCATCGCGGATTTCCTGTCGTGACATCCGTAATTTTTTTATGTGGCTGAACACCTGATAAAACACGTCATAGCCCATCATCGGGATCAGGGCGCAAATCACGATAATCAGGCAGTGGGCGATCAACCGATGTGCGTCATCAATGGCTGTAGCCAGGGTTTCATTAGCAAGCTGCAGAAAATGACTTTTATTGCGGATGAAATAGAGCAGGCAGGCGCTGCCGACCAGCATCGCTTTCATCAGGCTTTTTGCCAGCTCAGAGATCACCTGAAACGAGAAGAGCTTTTTGAAACCGGTTAACGGCGACAGGCGCTTCAGATCGACCTTCAGGGATTTGCTGCTGAAGTGCAGGCCACCAATCAGCATCGACGAGGCGATGCCGACAAAGAACAGGCCCAGCAGCGGCGGTAGCAGGGCGCTGAGCATCAGCGAGAGCAATCCCCGGGTTTTGCGCAGCATTGTGCCGGGATCGGCGATCAGCAGATGATCAAACATCAGGCCGTTGTGAACCAGCTGTGCCAGCGTGTCCGCCATGCCTGCACCGCTGAACATAATGAGTGACCAGCCAGCCAGCAACATCATCAGTGAGGTCAGCTCTTTCGAACGGGGAACCTGTCCCTCTTTGCGTGCCTTCTGACGTCGCTGGGGGGTGGGTTCCTCCGTTTTTTCGGCATCATTTTCATCAGCCATTTCAGCAATCCTGTCTGGCTAGTGCGCAGCGACCGGCTGCGGGCCGCGTGCAGGCCGCACGGATGCGCCTTCACTTTTGTTTCGGACTGACATCGACTCAGAACCCCAGATCCGCCAGCAGATCGTCCACCTGATCCTGTGTGGCCACCACGCCAGCGCGGGATTGATCGATCTGCGGGCCGTTTTTCAGGCTTTCCGGTTCTCTGGTGGTCGGCTGGTTTATCATCGACATGTTTTCGACCAGTACCTGAATCAGCTCTTTCTCAATATTCTCAATCAGATGCATCATGCGCTGGATCACCTGACCCGTGAGATCCTGAAAATCCTGCGCCATCATGATTTCCATCAGCTGAGCATTGGTCTGGCTGGTCAGGGCAGGAACTTCGCGCAGGAACGCCCGGGTATCGCTGACGAGATCGCGGGCAACCGGCAGCGCTACCGGTTCGCTAAACCACTCATCCCAGCGAACGGTCAGGTTCTCTGCCTGGGTGTTCAGACTGTCCTGCAGCGGGCGGGCTTCCTCAACGCAGGTTAAAACCCGATCGGCCGCCTCTGAGGTTTTACTGACGATATAGTTCAGACGTTCGCGGGTATCCGGAATCGCCTCTGCCGCATCGATAATGGCGCGGTCTAAACCCAGGCTCGACATGCTGTTACGCAACTGGCGGGTTAAATGACCGATACGGGAAAAAATGCTCTTAAAATTATCGGGGTCTGACATTTTTGTTTGCGTATCCACAGCTTTACCATCCAATCTTTTCGAAAATTTTATTTAATTTTTCTTCAAGAATTGCGGCGGTGAACGGCTTAACGACGTAGCCGCTGGCCCCGGCCTGCGCCGCCGCAATAATATTTTCTTTGCGGGCTTCCGCCGTCACCATTAATACCGGCATCGCGCTCCATTCGGGCGTGCTGCGAATTTTTGACAGCAGTTCCAGGCCATCCATATTCGGCATGTTCCAGTCGCTGATCACAAAGTCGAAGGTCGTCTGCTGCATCTTAGTCAGCGCATCCTGGCCATCTTCAGCTTCTTCAACATTATTGAAGCCAAGGTCTTTCAGTAAGTTGCGCACGATACGGCGCATGGTGGCAAAATCATCGACGACGAGAAAACGTATATTTTTATCAGCCATAAAAAGTATTCCTGTTAAGGGGTGCCCGGCCCTGATGTGAAAAAAAATGCTGGCTGGCAGGCCAGCAAACGAGGCGTATTAAATCCGTCGTGCCTGCCCGATAATATTTTTGAGAATGACCTGCGCGATATCATCCAGATCGACGATTTCACTGACGGCATTCAGCGCCACGGCTTCACGTGGCATACCGTAAATCACACAGGTCTGTTCGCTCTGCGCCAGCGTCTTCGCCCCCGTCTGATGTAATTCCAGTAGTCCCTTTGCGCCATCGTGACCCATGCCGGTGAGGATCGCGCCGACGGCATTTTTGCCCGCGGCTTTCGCGACTGACTGCATCAGCAGGTCAACAGAGGGGCGATGGCGGTTGACCGGAGGAGCATCATTCAGTCTGATGTGATAATTCGCGCCGCTGCGCACCAGCTCCATATGCCGGCCGCCTGGTGCGATATAGGCGTATCCCGGCAGCACGCGCTCGCCCTCTTCACCCTCTTTTACCGAGATTTGACAAAGTTTATCCAGCCGCTCCGCAAAGGAGCGGGTGATACCCGCTGGCATATGCTGTGCGATGACAATGCCAGGGCAGGAGGGGGACATCGACATCAGGATTTGGCGAATCGCTTCGGTTCCGCCGGTAGAGGCTCCAATCGCGATAATCTTCTCGCTGCCGATCAGCGGCGAATTAATAATGCGGGGGCGTTCCGTCGGGGGCATGCCGCGGCGGATATGCGCTTTAGCGGCGGCGCGAAGCTTTTCGGTGATGACTTCCGCATACTGCAGCATACCTTCGGACAGACCCATCTGCGGCTTGGTGACAAAGTCGACCGCGCCCAGCTCCAGTGCGCTCAGCGTGATATCGGCGCCTCTGTGCGTCAGGGAAGAGATCATCACCACCGGCATGGGGCGCAGGCGCATCAGGCGTTCCAGAAAATCGAGTCCGTCCATGCGCGGCATCTCAACATCCAGCGTCAGGACATCCGGGTTATGCAGCTTGATTAAATCGCGGGCAATAAGGGGATCAACGGCGGTCGCCACCATCTCCATATCGGGCTGCCTGTTCACGATTTCAGTCATGATGGAGCGGATCAGCGCTGAGTCATCGACACAGAGAACCTTTAGTTTGCTCATACCTTATCCTTGTCGAGGTAATAGACCGACTGGCCCTGAAGACGGAACGGGCTGTCGGTATGGGTAAAGTGTTCGGAGTGTCCGACAAACAGCAGCCCGCCTGGCTTTAATAATTTTGCAAAGCGCTGCAGAATCCGGGCCTGGTTAGGTTTATCGAAATAGATCAGCACGTTGCGGCAGAAAATAGCGTCGAAAGGCGCGGGAACCTCCCACTGTTCAGCGATCAGATTGAGTGGCTGGAAACAGATATCCCGCTGCAGGCTGCTGCGCACTTTGACCACCTGTTGTTCATCCGATGAGACCCTGCGCAGGAAATACTTCTTTTTCTGCTCAAGGGTCAGGCTATTCACGTCGGACAGGCGATAGGTGCCCCTCCTGGCTTTCTCCAGCACGCTGGTATCAATGTCGGTCGCCAGAATGCGCGGGCCTGCCACGCTGCTGCCCAGCGTCTCATCCAGCGTTATGGCGATAGAGTAAGGCTCTTCGCCGGTTGAGGCGGCGGTGCACCAGACGCTGTAGTTGCCCGCTTTTTTGCGCGCATGGTCGGCCAGAATCGGGAAGTGATACGCCTCGCGAAAGAAAGCGGTCAGATTAGTGGTTAAGGCATTCACAAAGTGCTGCCACTCAGCGTGATCCGGTGATCCTTCCAGCGCCCGCAGGTAGTGTCCGAACTGGTTAAGACCCAGTGTGCGTAAACGTGGCATCAGCCGGTTATAAACCATATCCCGGCGCTGCGACGTAATCACAATGCCCGCGCGCTGATAAATCAGCGTAATGATTTTATTTAAATCGGCATCGGTCATGTCGTACGGCGAATATCTTTTAGTGGGAGAGGTTTTACTGTTATTTATGATGTCAGACATACGCGCTCGCTTCTTAGCCGGTGTCAGGGAAGTCATTAAATTGCTATGTTTCATGGCGTAAATATCCGCCTGACAACGACACTGCCAGCTTCAGGGGAAATATTATGATGGGTGCCCAGACCATTATGGCGGGGTGAAATAACCGGCTGTTAGCGAACGGTATGACCCCGGGCAATGACGCGGGTGATTATAATGACATGCTCATGACGTCCTGGTAGGCGCTGACCATTTTATTTCTTACCTGAATTCCCATATTTAACATCAGTGATGATTTTTGCAATGAAACCATCACATCATTTAAGCCGATGTCGGATGAGCCGCTCATAAAAGCCTGCGATTGCGTTTTCGCGATGTTCTGCGCCTGATTGAGCGTCGTGAGACTGTTCGCCAGCAGGGCTGAGAAGGGCGTGCTGCCTGCACCGGTTTCGCTTGTGTCACCGACAGTATTGAGACCTGAAGCCTGGCGGGCCTGAAACTGAATCTGATCGATAATACCCGCCATCGACTGAATCGCCATTGCTATTATCCTTCGCTTACTTATCGTTTATCGGACAGCGTTTTTCTGCTATTTCACGTTCAACAGGATAACCGGCAAAGCGGAATAAATATAACAGGAATAGCTGACAGAAATTTTCGCTTATTACTGCTTAAGTTTTTTACAATTTTGTAGATAATGCCCGGCCAGATTTCTCTTTTTAAGATGCTATTAAGGCATGAGTGCTTATCAATGAATAATGCATTATTGCGTTATATCGCGTTTACATTGTGTCATTATTTTTATCACAGGAAAATGGCATGAATGCCACAACTAACACTAATAGCGTAAAAGGCATGTCCGGCCTGATGGCTGCCATTAAACGATTCCGTTCTGACCCGCGAATTATTTTTATTGTGATTGCCGCTGCGGCGATCTCAATCGTTATTCTTCTCTTTTTCTGGGCTAAAACGCCGGACTATCGCGCCCTCTACAGCAATCTGAGCGATCAGGATGGGGGCGCGGTCGTGGCGCAGCTGGCACAGATGAATGTGCCTTATCGCTTTGATGAACGACGCGGGTCGATTATGGTGCCGGAAGATCAGGTCTACGGGTTACGCCTGAAGCTGGCACAGCAGGGATTGCCCAAGGGCGGAACGGTCGGGTTTGAATTACTGGACCAGGAAAAGTTTGGTATCAGCCAGTTCAGCGAACAGCTCAACTTCCAGCGGGCGCTGGAAGGGGAGCTTTCCCGCACCATTGATACGCTGGGGCCGGTGAAAAGCTCGCGGGTCCATCTGGCGCTGCCCAAAGCGTCGCTGTTTGTTCAGGAGCAGAAACCGCCTTCCGCCTCCGTGACGCTTAACCTGCAGAGTGGTCGAACGCTGGATGCCGGTCAAATCACCGCGATCAGCCATCTGGTCTCCAGCGCCGTTTCCGGCATGTCAGCTGACAACGTGACGATTGTCGATCAGAACGGGCATCTGCTGACCCAGAGCGGCGCCCAGGCTACACAAACCTCGCAGCTTGGATACATCAGAAAAGTCGAAAGCGATTACCAGAGCCGTATTCAGGCGATTCTGACGCCTATTGTCGGCAGCGGTAACGTGCGGGCGCAGGTCACGGCCAGAATCGATTTTTCCACCAATGAGCAGACCGCCGAACGCTATCAGCCCAACAGTGCCGCCGACAAAAAGGCTATCCGCAGTCGTCAGAGCAGTGGCAGCGAACAGGGCGGGAAAGCGGCCGTGGGCGGCGTGCCCGGTGCGCTGAGTAATCAGCCGCCGGTTCCTCCCTCTGCGCCGATCGCCTCTCCTGCAGGCGGACAGAATCGTGCGGCAGCGGGCACGCATGTGCCCTACAACACCCGCAACGATGAAACCGTTAACTACGAGCTCGATCGCACCCTGACGCATATTCGTCGCAACCCCGGTGAAATTGAACGGCTGACCGCCGCCGTGGTGGTGAATTATCTGCCCGATAACGCGGGAAATCCGGCACCGCTCAGCCAGGAGCAGCTGAACCAAATCAACCAGCTGGTGAAAGAGGCGATGGGCTTCTCGTCGCAACGTGGCGACAGCCTGAGCGTGGTCAATTCGCCGTTCACCCGGATGGACGATGAGGTGGCGGTGCCGCTCTGGAAACAGCCGGCGACGATCGGGATGGCGCTGCAGGCCGGACGCTGGCTGTTCCTGATCCTGGTCGCCTGGCTGCTGTGGAGCAAAGCGGTGCAGCCATTCTGGATCAAACATCAGCAGCTGGCGCTTCAGCGGCTCGAAATGGAGAAACAGGCGCGTCAGGCTGAGCTGGATGCGGAAAAGAGCCGGCAGGAGAGCATCGAGAAAAACAAGGTCAAACAGCGAGTGGATACTGAAATTACTACCCAACATCTGCGCAGCATCGCTGAGCAGGAGCCGCACATGCTGGCGGCCGTGATTCGTAAATGGATGAGCAGGGAGCCGAAACCACAATGAATGCAGCCGACAAGTGCGCCATGGTCATGCTGACGCTGGGCGATGAATGTGCCGCGGAGGTCTTTAAACATCTTAGCCCACAGGAAGTGACGCAGCTCAGCAGCGCCATGTTCAACCTTCAGGACATCACCCATGACAATCTCTCGGTGGTGATGAAGGAGTTTGAGCGGGAAGTCTCAGGCATGGCGGCGCTGAACGTAAACACTAACGATTATCTGCGCAGTGTGCTGGTCAAGGCGCTGGGCGAGGAACAGGCATCCAGTCTGCTGGAAGATCTGCTCGACAGCAGCTCTCAGGTCAATGGCCTGGAAACGCTCAACTTTATGGAGCCGCAGTCGGTATTCGATGTCATCCGGGAAGAGCATCCGCAGATCATCGCCACTATTCTGGTGCATTTAAAACGAAATCAGGCAGCCGACGTGCTGGCGAAGTTTGACGATCGCGAGCGTAACGACATCATGCTGCGTATCGCCACCTTTGGCGGCGTGCAGCCCGCCGCGTTGCAGGAGCTGACAGAAGTGCTGAATAACCTGCTTACCGGTCAGAATATGAAACGCAGCAAAATGGGCGGCGTGCGGCCAGCGGCTGAGATTCTGAACCTGATGAAATCCAATCAGGAAGAGGCGGCGATGGACGCGGTTCGCGAATTTGACCACGAACTGGCGCAGAAAATCGTGGATGAGATGTTCCTGTTTGAAAACCTTATCGATCTGGACGATCGCAGCATCCAGCGTCTGCTGCAGGATATCGAAAACGAAACCCTGCTGGTCGCCCTGAAAGGCGCGGAACAGCCACTGCGCGATGCGTTCTTCCGCAATATGTCGAAACGCCTGGCAGCCATCATGATGGACGACCTCAATTCCCGTGGGCCGGTTCGTATGTCTCAGGTCGAGGCCGAACAGAAAACCATTCTGCTGATTGCGCGTCGGTTAGCGGAAAGCGGCGAAATCGTACTGGGTGGAGGTGAAGATGTCTATGTCTGATCAGACCCCGCAGGAGAGCTGGCAACGCTGGCAGCCGGAAAGTTTGCTGGAGAGCAGTGAAGCGGTGATCCCGCCCGTACAGCCCGCCCTCATCGTTGAAAATCCGGAGTCCGATTTGCCGTTTCAGGCGGAACTTAACCGCTTGCGTCAGCAGGCTGAGCAGCAGGGCTTTGCCGCAGGCGAACAGCGGGGCCTGGAGCAGGGCCATAAAAGCGGTTATCAGCAGGGATTCAGCGAGGGCGAACAAGCGGGGCTGGCGCAGGGCATGGCAGAAGCCGCCACACAGCAGCAGGCGCAGGTCAGCCGTTTCACCGGGTTGATTGCTGAATTTCAGACCGCCCTGGATAGCCTCGACACGGTAATCCCGGCCCGGCTGGTTCAGCTGTCACTGAATGCGGTGCGTGCATTGCTCGGTAAGCACATCGTCTTTGATACCTCGCTGTTGCTGCAGAAAATTGAGCAGCTGATGCAGGAGAACCTCCACTTCACTCATCACATTGAGCTGTGGGTCAGCCACGCAGATTTTCCGCTGGTGCAGCAGCAGCTGGGGGCGGTACTGGAGGAGCACCGCTGGACGTTGCGCGCCGATGACAACATCATTCCGGGAGGATGCCGTGTCACCGCCGATGAGGGGGAGCTGGACGCCACGCTGTCGACCCAATGGCAGACGCTGTGCACGCTGAGTAAGGATCATTTCGGCTCATGAGTCTGCGTCTGAAAAACTGGCTCGATACCCTGGTGCGCTGCGAGCAGCAGCTCGTCACGCTGCCCCCTTACCAGCAGTCTGGAAAACTGGTGCGTGCCACCGGGCTGGTGATGGAGGTGGTAGGGTTAAAATTATCGATTGGCACCCTCTGCCTGATTGAGCGAAAACGCCAGAACACAATCGATCTGGTTGAAGCCGAAGTGGTCGGGTTCAATGCCCATCTGCTGTTTATCATGCCGCTGGAAAACATCGATGGTGTGTTACCGGGTGCGCGGGTTTTTGCCCGGCCCGAAACGCAGGCGGTCGGCAAACAGCTGCCACTGGGCCCGGAACTGCTGGGTCGGGTGCTGGATGCCAGTGCCCGCCCGCTCGACGGGTTCCCCGCACCAGACCGCGATAACCTCGGTTCACTCTTTACCGCGCCCTGTAATCCGCTGTCGCGTGAGCCCATTAAACAGGTGCTGGATGTCGGCGTCAGGGCGATTAACGGCCTGCTGACTGTTGGCCGTGGCCAGCGTATGGGGCTGTTCGCCGGTTCCGGGGTAGGGAA
>Ga0157359_1000126_pt1 | contig 23455 bp, 13 predicted proteins | sample AttcapACBM3_FD_111482 | JGI IMG/M metagenome (GOLD analysis project Ga0157359, IMG submission 111482) | Fungus gardens microbial communities from leaf cutter ant in Botucatu, State of São Paulo, Brazil - Atta capiguara ACBM3 | ecosystem: Host-associated > Fungi > Mycelium > Unclassified ...
AGGGACTCTTTTCAGAAAAAAGGATAGCATCTTTCGCGGTCTTTGCGAGCAGAGCAACGTGACTGAGAGAGACATACACAACGCAACCAAGGACCCGAGCGGAGGGGAAAACTGCAGTTGAACTGTTTGAAATAAACTAGAAATTTTTCTAGAATACCTTTCTCTCGCTTGTCAAGTTCTTTGCAACCTCTTTACACGTACTGGCAGAATTGTGGATTTTAATTCGAGTATAAAAACATTTCTGAGAGTCAGAGGAATCAGGCCCTCAGATGATTAGTGTTGCTGCAGCTCAAGCTGGCATATTGCATATCAACTCAATGAAAATTCTGAGTTCACATACTTTCCCTGAGTTAACTAGTATCAGATATACTTTGTACCATAGACTTAACAATCTGCTTAGTCATTATGTCCCCTGACAACTCCCCTGTGGGCACATTTTTGACTTCTAGTTACTGTTGTGGTAACCATAGTTGGGATGACTTAGGACTTATGCTAGTAGCTTACTTAGTGACTCTTATGAAGATTATAAAAGAACTTAAAAAGGAGTTCCCACTACCAGAGTGACAAACTCACAATCATATCTATGGACCTTTTTGTTAAGCATGGTTCTTACTTTAAGTGAAAGTCCACAATTAGTCACACAGACAGAGCAGATTGAGTACTGGATACTTATCTAAAGATGGATCAAATATCTGGAGTGCAGATCAAGTGTTGTAGCTTATCTACAGAGTTTTGCAACCAGGTGCAAACAACAACCTTGGCTTCAACCTATATGCTGTACCAACTTATTATGTGGTTGTGATTTCAAAAAGAGTTGAAGCAGAGTAAGAGTAAGCACATCACTTAGATTTGATTTTTATTTAAATCAACAATTTATTACATGGAGCACAAAGGCAGACTGTGGTAGCTATTTCATAGCTATGTACATTCAGACTGAAACAACATGTAAAAAGAAAGAGAAAGAGAAGAGAAAAGAAACAAAGAAAAGAAACATCAAAAAAGAGAAAAAAAAATCAGCTACCTAATTGTATTATTGAATGCAAAAGTATTACTGTTGAACTCTAGAAAGAGAATAAAGTAACTCAGAGAGTCTCTTCTCAGATTCCAATAATTGTTAAATCTTTGACACTTATAAAGGATATGTTGTCTTGACTCAATAGAATATGATCCACACAGATACTTGAACTCTTCTTTGAGGAAAAAGCAACCTGTACTTACCTATTGGGGCATGGTTTATGATAGCTCTCATCACTCTTGTGCATAGCGAGTTGGAATGACCTATAAGTTTCAGCCAAGACCCCCCATTAGTGTAGAACAGCTCAATAGGGTTATCTTCATTATTAACTAGTTCTAAGAATTGTTAACCCTTCTGATCTGATGCCTGGAATGTCATTTTCCAGTTTCGAATAATGTCTTCACATTTGCTTTTCTTGCTAAAGTCCCACAATAATTTGCAAGAAAGCAGAGGCATTTGACAGAACTATTTGGTGTCTTTATCAATAGACTTGAAGAGTGGCCAGTCACAACAACTAGGACATTTCCAGAACTCGATCAAGTTGTTGCTGTTTGTGATGAAGAACCTTCTGAGTTCTTTGGAGATGGCAGCTGAGTGTACTTGGGATGAATGGATAGAAGAGTTGAAGATAAGTCTTACTATATGGATGGAGTTAGTGATGATGATGATTTTCAATATACCAGGTAGGTTGGTAGCCTGATTGATACCACATCTAATGGTGAAGAGCTCAGCCTCAGTTGATGTTATGTTGGCTGTGTAATGGACAGTTTTGATGATAGGTCTGTCCTAGATGTGAATATGAGTGATAGACATAGCAACATTGTTCTTGATACCTACATCTGAGATGATAAGAGTATGTGAGTGGTTAGACAAAGTTATGATAGCAATATCATTGAGCTGATTAGCGTGATCTACAAGATTATTGTCTTTGTGTTTAATACAAGAGTGAAATGAAAAATGACTAGGAAACACATCAATAAGATAAGAACTAGGAGAAAATTCTATATTTAATGGATCAAAAGAAGGAAATACTTCATTAAATCTATTATCTATATTGACAATAGATTCCTTGATGTTTTCCCTTTGATGGCAGATCAGAGAGTCAAGAGAGAGAGAACGTTGATTGAGATCATTAGAGGGTCTTGACTCCAGAAGAGACCACAAAATGTGATTATGAGGGAATGAGTGCACTCTTAATTAAGCTTGACCACTGAGTTTGCAGAGGTGAAGATTGATGGGGATGAGACCTGCAATAGCTTTGATTCCAAATGATGGGGAGGTACAGAACATGCCTAGGATCCAAATGGCAGCTCTTTGTTGCATTTGGTTAAGAACTCTAAGCAGGTATGACAAAGGGACCTTATTGTAAAACCATAGTTGGTAGCCATAGAGAGCAATAGGGAGGATACAACTTCTGTAAAGAAGATGTTTCTGAAGAGGGATGAGGTCTCTGGTGAAGTTCCTAAGGATTTTCATACACTTGACTATTAAAATTGCTTTGTTAGCATAGAAGTCAATGTGTTGATGAAACAACAGTTTTCTGTTGAAGATGAATCTGAGGTATTTCCAAGTGTTTTTGGACTTCAAAATTGGGCCACTGATATCTGATAGATTGAGAGGGGGAGTATTGAAGATGTCTTGGGCCCTGGAAAAATAGAAGACTTCCATCTTACTATATTATAGTGCTAGTCCAAAATTAACTAAAATAGAAGAAACAACATTATAACTACAAAAAAGAATAGAGTTAGAGATCAACAAAGATTTACTCTGAGCAATGAATAAACTATTATCAACAAAAGAAAGAATAGAAATAGGAATTTTTAGATTCTTTAACCAATTTTTGAGAATGTAAAAAACAGGCACAATATATAATACAGACAAGATGGACAAGCCTTGTCCCATACCAACATCAACATTGAAAAATTGAGAGGAAAAATTGTTCCAACTATACTATATTTTCCTACCTACTAGATAATTGGAGAAGAATTGAATAGCTTTGGAGTGGCATTCAGTCTTTTTCAGGATGAGCAGGAGAAGCCGGTGGTTTAGGGATGGGAAGAACTGGGCAATATCAAATGCTAGAGTACTTGTCATGTTGTTTCTAGCCCAACCTGTATAGATGAAATAAGTAAGGGCTACACTAGCATCTAAGGTAGATCTTTGCTTGAGGCTACCTAATTGACAGAGGTATATGAAGTCATTAGAAATTAACTGGAATTAGAGGTGCTTGCCAATAACTTTCTTGATAAGTTTTTCTAATATGTTAAGGAGGATAATAGGTCAGAAAGATTTGGAAGAGTTGTAAGAATCCTTATTAGGTTTAGAAATGACAATCATTGTAGATGACTTGAAATGCAATGGCCAGAACCATAACTCAAAGCATATATCAGCAATATTAATGATTTTACCAAGATAAGCTTTGTTGTTAATGATACACTTGAGATGACACTATAAAAGTTTGTCAGGTTTGGGAGCAGACGAGTTGTTATACTTGGCAATAGCCTTCAAGAATTCTTCCCTCAAAAAAGGAGGCCACTCTTTCATAGCTATATCAGAGATTTCATTAAGAATATGGATATTAATATGACAATCTTGTGCTAGATTGAATATAGAGTAGAAGACATGCCAAAGATCATTAATTTCTAGGCACAGTCAATCATTGTACTTGATAGCTTCAACTGCTGGGAGGTTTCTTTTCCTAACCTAGTTCATTAGCTCCCAGAGTCCTCTTGCCTTATTTGATATCTCTTGAATCTTCTGGTCAATGAATGAATGTTTGGTACTCTTGACTGTTTTCTTGAATTGTTTCCAATCAGCTACACTTTTAGTTGATCTGTATTTTTCCAAATCTCTACTACAACTAGTATCCCACCAGCTCTTCGAGTGTCTCAAGATATTGACAATTTTTGAATTTTTATCCTAAGCCTTTTCAACAACATAAGCAAATGAATCAACAATGTTTTCCAGAGATTTGATGTTGGATAGATTGAAGACATCGATGGAGGAAATATCTTTGATTAAGTCTTTGATGAATGACTTTTCTTTCTTGCTACCTTTGCCAATAGAATGTCTATGATTGTCAGCATGTTGTTTTTTAATTGGAATAGTGATAGTAAGAGGGGTGTGATCCAATGATAACCTCTACTCCAGATGGATAGTATAATTGTTTAGCTTAATTGAACTATATCTGAGAAATATGAGATCAATGACCAAGTTCAAATTCTGGTTATTATCTGAAAATCTAGTGGAGATAGGGTTAGTAGGATATAAAAGACCTAGTAAAAGAAAGTCTGTAATGTCTAAAAGAATGTCACTATGAGCAGAATAATGAGGATATATCAGATACTAAAAACTGTCTCTGATGTTCAAGTAGTCCACCATAGTGAGGACATTAGGAATATTAACCTTAGTATTCTTGAGATACTTTAAGGCTGATTGCAAAGAGTCTGAATAAATATTAATCAGAAAGAAAATATTATTGTTAATGAAGAGAGAAACAATCGAAATGTCCCTATGAGAGAGAAGGTCCCTATGAAGAGAAAAACAAAGGGAAGATAATCTAATATTAATATAAGTGACAACTTTTGGGTAATTATGGATATTGGATGACTTGTTAGCAAACACAAGCCAATTGGGGTAGTTAGGGACTCCAACTAGTTCTTCACCTTCTCAACTTTTAGAGTTAGGAATAGAGCAAATGATTGACCAGGATGGTTCTTGAATAAACACTACATCAAACTTAAATTAGGTTTCTAGGATCATGTTGACAATGAGATTATTTTTCTGCATGTTTTGTGAGAAAATCTTGATATTCTTGATAATCATTGGTCATTACCACTCACAATTGAGCAAATTAATTAAGCCCTGGAGTCTCTAATTTCCTAGTATTTCTTAGCATGCCATTCTTTGTTGAAATGATGGTGCCAGAATAGGCAAGAGTTGGAGTCAGCTTGATGATCACTCTTGCAGTTGATGCACTTGAAGGAGTGAGGGCATGGTTTGTCCTGTTTAGTTTCAAGATGAGGGGAGTTGATCTTGAAATTAGCCTTAAAGTACCAGACAAAGTGGTAGTAGTGTTTGGTTTTATATGGACCATTGCACTTCAAATATCTCACATCTTGAAGGTGGCAAGCAGAGGTAGTGTGACCTCACTTCCAGCAATTTTTGTACTGAGGGACACTAGGATTTATGTTGGTCTCTTTGATAGTAGCAACAAAGCTGCCAATGTTGAAGCAGCAATTAATGAGTTTCTTTACTATAGAACCACTCTGTGAGTCCTAGATATCTAACCAAACAATAGCCATGTCTGATTTCAGAGAGACCTTGGTAATGTAGAGCTTGGAAGCAAAGTTGACATTGTTGAAGATATGCAATGTTTTAATGAGTGATTTAATTAAATCAGATTTGATAGGCATGTTAGTACCTTCAATGACATAGAGATGCTGAGAATTTTTAGATACAACTTGGATTAGGGGAGATGAGCATTTTGGATGTCACTTGTATTGATATTATTGTAGTTTTTGACATATTTGCTAATAATATTGATCTCCAACTGGAATGCAACTCTATTAGAAGTAACAATGAGACCTCGATAATCTATATGAATGAAGTCAACCATGAGATCAGTCTTGGTACTTCTTAAAGAGCAGTTAAGGTTCACAACATGTTTGCTGGACACCAACATGAACTTATTTGCATTGTTCATACTCATGGAGACAATAATCTGCTTTCTTGAGGGGCCTTTGGTCATCATATTGATCTTAGGCCTAGGTTTATCTGCTTTGCTAAATATTATTTTGTTAATTTCCTTAATCTTTTTGTTCAAAAGTTCAGAGAAGTTCTCCTTGGTTTTTAGAATGTTGCTAATGTTTTTAGAAGAGACTTAAGCATATAAAGGTTTGCCTGTTTTTACAATCTTTTGATTCTTTCTGGGAGTGTTCTAACTATGGAACTTAGATTTTTCCAGGACTTTCTTCAATAGTCTAGGAAAAAGTTGGAGCAGGGAAAGTTTAGAGAAATTTGCTAGTTTGGTAGGAGGGGATGAGTTAGTCTTTTTTCCTTTGTTGGAAGAAAGGACTTTGTTAGTGAACTCATCTTTGATGAGCTCTTAAAAGGTCTTGTTATTAGAGTCCATTCTAAGCTGGTCCTATCTGCCCTTGAAAATAGCAGCAATGAAATTGAAAGTGATTTGACTGAAACCTTTGAGGAAAGGGATGTCTTTCTCCCTGTTATTTTTCAACTCTCTGTTACTGATAAAGTTGGAGATGCAAGAAAGCAAAATTTTGATGTTGTTGACATCAATTTCCTAGGACAAAGTTTGACTGAACATGGAAATAGGATTAGTGTGGCCATCCCAAAACTCAGAATTGCCTGGCTGACAAGGTTTGTAAGGTAAGGATAAAACACTGCTATTAATAGTAGGTGCCAGAGGTGGTGTGGTTTGAGCATGGCCTATATGAGGTAAGAGCACATTGTCTTAATGGGTAACCTGATTGTTGATGTTGAAATCCCCTCCCAAGGGCATCATATAAGAAAGTCTGAAAAGTTCATCTTCTGTCTGGTTGGCCCAGTTGAAGTTAGCACTCTAAGCCTCTATATGAGCCAAATACTCAATAGAGGAAGCTTTAGACACCACAGATGATTCTTTTGATGAATGCTTGCTAGAGATTGTAGTTCTGCCTCTAGAAGCACCTATTTGAATATTCTCTGAGATGGCATTTGACTCAAGAGTGTTAGACATAGCTGAAGAAGAAGAAGAAAAGATGTTTAAATTTGCAATTTCTCTGTTAGGTACTATTATACAAGATGATGGTATGAAAGAGAGAAGCAATAACTTAGATTTGATTATTAGACTAAGAAAAGTACAAATTATTTACTTGTTCTTAAATACTAAATATTATTGTTAGAACTGTGGCTAAGATGATAGTAGAGAAGAAAGAATACTATAGAGACAAACTCTGGATGATATGATGAGCCAGAGTGTAAGTAATAGTTGATTAGATAATGAAATACAGAGATGTGATCTGTAACAGAGTTTATCTATCTAAGGCTAATTCATAGCAGAAGACAAGTATACCTTGGAGTGGGTTATAGTTAGAAATGAATTTTTTAGAATCCAACCTTTCTTTCTTACTTTTATGTATTTTCTATCTAACTCTAACAATAAGTGTGAAGAGCTGTAGCAGCAGCACAAGAAACTGGCCTACTAATTGACTGAGAAAGACATGTGTTTGGTGTATCTTGAAAAGAAAGTATGTGAATGCCATATATTGTAAATTTATTAAATACAGTTCATGTTTGGGCAAAAGTCTATAAGAAACAATACAAAGCATTAATCAAGTATGTAAACTTATCTGCAAAGTATGGAGTGTAGACCTTGTAAATAACCTTGGCTTTAGCTTATATACTGCACTACTACTTGTTGCTTGGTCACAATCTCAGAGAATAAAGATAGGGTTTAAGATATTGAATACTGATAAAGATTTGAGTATGTTTCTGTTAATACTGAAAGTTGTTATAAACTTAGGTCCTAAGTACTGAACAAAAGTACAACTCTTGTATTGTATAACATAAGAGAACTTGATAGAGTTTCCAGTACAAATTAGTCTATCTTATACAAAGAACTGTGGTCTACATGCATATCACTGCCAAGCAATGGAAAGAACTGATTGAGAACCTTAACACCTTGAAAGACATCAAAATTCAATGTTATCTCAAACTGGATAATATAGATAGTAGATAGTATAGATAGTTCAAATAGTATTATAGAAACTTAGAATTTTGTATAAAGTGACCAGCAAACTATACATCCTGGCTGCTAGTAAATAGGTTCACTATACTCCCATTAGAAGAATACAATAAAGACTACAGTGACCCTTCAGACATATCTGTGTATTTGTTTTATGACAATCAGACTCTGTCTACCTATCAATTCAGATAGGAAAAGAGGCTACTATTATGTCCTACTATTAATACTCTTAATGCTTATAGAACATCACTGTATCTGCTTGTTTTTTTCAAGACTACTGGCACTTCTAGGTTATTCTCTATGCATGCATTAGTAGACTCCAGAGCTACTGGAGTTTTCATTAACAGAAGTTTTGTGGAGAAGTTTCTTCTGAACATATAAAAGTTTTTAAAGTCCATGCCTATTTATAATGTTAATAGCACCCTCAATGAAGCTGGTCAGATATCAGAAGCAATGGACATCATGCTCTATTACAAAATACACTTAGAGCAGACTTTGTTTGTAGTATCTAGCATAAAGAAACAAGATCTCATTCTTGAGTTTATATAGCTTAAGGAGCATAACCTGAAGGTTATAGTATACTGTTCTATCTGCTGCTTCTGTTACTAAGTTATCTGAAATGTAGAGAAGCTTTTAATATGTGTTATTAATACTTATTACACTAGTCCATTCTTTTTTCTGGATAATGACTCCAAGAATGTGAATATTTGGTCTTCTGTCCAACAACTACTCAGAAGGAGTAGAGAACTGGATCTATATAACTTACTTGCTTTTACTGAATGAGTGCTCAAGGAGACGATTAAGACTTTAGTGGGAGCAACCAATAATAGAAGTGAAAGCACATAATTGCCAAGATCAGTATAAGCTCCTTTAAGTAATGAGTACACATACCAAGCTTGATGGGAATCATTGCTTACTGTAGCTTCTTGAAGGAAAAGGTGTGTTTATTGGGACTGAGCCATATATAGTCACTTGTTTCCTTCATCAGTAATCTGACATGATATTTTCTTAGTCCCATTCAAAGGTCCTTGAGAAATGGCCTTGTGCATCAGGAATATTATGAATATGACTCTGCAGGTCTTGCCATTGACAGTGATAAACCTGGAACAGTTGAATACTTTGAAGAAGTTAGCAAGGTTGCTGGTCTGCACAAGAAGATTGCTGTATCTAGTCTTGATGTTGAGAAGACTAGCACCACTCAAGTCTTGATTGCTCATATGTGATGGACTACTTATAGTCCTTCTTCTGAGTGCAATTGCCACCCTATCTACTTCAACCCCAAGTCTGAGTTTCTTATTGTTCATAATGGCATTATCACCAACAGCACTGCATTGTGACAGGTTTTGCAGATTCAGAGCTCTCATCTCTTAATATTTGTACTATAGTTTCTTCTTTCTAATGATTATTCAAGGCTTTTTGAAAAAACCAGATCTGTTATAATTGATGCCTCATGTTTCATAGGTGGTTTGCTTATGGACAACAGGTGTTGAAATTTCTTTCATATGACTTAATGATTGGATGTGCTGTGTGCTATCTACATATATAATCAGTCAGTGCCTTATGTAGTAGTCAAGGCCTTATTATGTTTTACTTGCTATTTCCTCATGTACTGACATATGTATTATTTGTGGTCATAGGTATATATAGCTATAGATACTACTTTGTATCCTTACACTTTACTAATTGGCTTCATCCCTCACTCTTACTCAAGTCTTTGTCTAAGTTGCAACCTGAGCCAAGCTTAAAGGTTGTAACAAGATCTTGGATAACAATATCTTAGCACTCTCTTCTCACATTCAACAATTTGAGTCAGTCTTTGCAAAAAAATACTTTAATATGTTCTCAGATCACCACATATAGAACCATGATACAAAACTTGTTTCTGGAGCTAAACTAAAGTCATCTAAGGTATATTCTCTATTACTTGCAAAGTAGTTAGAGCTTGATGTCTTTCTTACTGAAAATCTCCAGACTAGTCAGATATGGCCTTTCAAGTTACCTATAGCTGCTTTTGTATTCTTTATCAGAAAGAAGGTTAGCTCACTCCATTTGGTAAAGGATTACAGGATCTTCAATGTAATGATAGTAAAAAACAAATATCTACTCTCTCTGATCTCTAGGCTTGTCTTCAAACTCTGAGATGCCAATTATTTCATCAAACTGAGTGTCTGCTGAAATTTTAACAATGTGTACATCAAACCTGGAGATGAATGGAAAGCTGCATTTTACACTAACTGAGGACTTTTAAATTTCTGATAATATTCTTTGGCATGATAAATAGCTCTGCTACCTTCTAGATTATGATGAACAATATTTTTCAGGATCTTATTATAGAAGGTATTATGATTGTGTATCTGAACAACATTTCTAATCTTTATCCAGATACTGGAGGAACACTATAAGACAGTTAGTAAAGTGTTAGAGGTCCTAGCTAAACACAAACTGTTTTTCTGTCTTGAGAAGTGTATGTTTGACAAGAAATAGATAGAGTACCTAGATCTGGTGATTTCAAAGAACTAAGTTGAGATGAAGTCAGTAAAGGTAGCTAGAGTTTGTAACTAATCTATTATAACAACTTGTACTGATTTGCAGACATTTTTTAGATTTGCTAACTTTTACTTACAGATTTTTGAATATTTCTCACTTACTTTTGAAAGTGATAGGAAGTATTAGTATCTAGTTCTAAAATGCCAAATAACAAGAGGCCTTTAATGTACTGAAGACAGCTATAACCTTTACATTTGTTCTGATCTCTTCTAATATCTCTGCTCTATTTGTTGGGATGACAAACTTGTTGTGAGTCTAACATTTGGACTATCTACTTTTTGCTAAAACCTTAGCTTAGACCTTAGTTATTTTTTCTTTTATATATTAGTGCCATATTACTTGTACATCTCAGTTCTTGTACTACTTTGAGTGACTGAGGTATGAATACTCTTTTTAGATATTATTATACTTAAGCTAATAATATTATATAGTTATTACCATTTCTTACAGATATTGAATATATTTAGTTCTCATGCTACTTCAAGTGATTGAGTTATCACTATTTTTTATACTATTTTAGATAGAAGCAGATAGCTAAGACTTTGTAACAAGAGCAGTCTTCTTTCAAAAATCTAAAAAGAATAGAAAATAGGACCCAGTTGATTTTCTTAGCAAATCTCTGTTTTCTGTTAAGTACAACTATAAGATTTATAACAAAGAAATGCTGGTTATTATCAGAGCTCTAAAAGAGTGGCATTATTTCCTTGAGGAATCTAAAACTCCAGTCAAAATTTGGACAGATTACAAAAATTTAAAGTACTTTATAACAGCAAAGAAGCTTAACCAAAGATAAGCCTGGTAGTTTTTATATCTGATATAGTCTGACTTTCTGCTCCATCACTGACCAGAAAGAACTATGAGTAAGTCAGATATACTGTCTTAGAGATTGGATCATGGCACTAGCTCTTAAAACAATTAGGATATAGTATTGCTAAAGTCAGAGTTCCTAGTTGTTTGAGTTATAAAAGATATAGCTGTTAAAGATGAAGAAAAGGCTCTCTTGAAGGATATCCAACATAGTACCTATCTTAGTAATTCAAAGGGCTCAGTGGCTAATGCTGCATACAAACTTTGTTAGTCATTAGCTAGATCTGTATGCTTCTTGGAGTGGCCAGATAATAATAGACTTCTCTTTCATGGTAAAGTCTATGTTCTAGATACCTTGGATCTATATTAATAGATAGTCACTCTCTATCACAACTCAAGAATAACTAGCAGATAAAAGATATTGAAGATCTCATAATTACTAGTGGCTTCAAATGTCAAGATATGTCAGTCAGTATGCTAACACTTGCAATCTTGTATGAGAACCAGACATATCCAACATTCACCTCTTAAAGAACTGAATTTGCTAGCTGTACCAAATATAAGGTAACATACCATTAGTATAGACTTTGTAGTGAAACTTTCAGAGTTTATGGGATTTGGTGTAATAATAACAGTGGTGGATTCCATGACTAAGATAATGTATTTTATTCTGACCTATATTACTATTACTATAAGGAGTGATATGAGACTTTTTCTATATCATATGTGGAAGCTCTATAGTCTCTTGGTCTGTATGTTCTTAGATAGAGATGTTGTAAAGCATTCTGCTTAGTAATCATATGGTCTGCAATCAGTAGTACTAATTAGGTAGTCAATGTAAAATTTTTACACAGGTTGAATTACTACCAATACTACTTATCTCTTACTGTCACTTGTGCTTTTCTAGCTTTCTATTACAGTATTTACTACAAGTAAGTAGTTGCCAGTTGTTCTTACTACACTATACTATTGCATACTCTGTTTTTTCCAACAGGTTATGGACTCTGGTTGTCTTGATCTCTAGTTAGCACTTTTGCTGCTTTCTATCAATAAAAAGAACTTGACCAACTCTACTAGTGAGCTGACATCTTGTTGCTCTTAGGCCTATTATAGATTGAGCTGATTTTGAATCACTCTATGCCTACAGAATCTTTTTGCATCTTATATATGCTAATGGCTCATCACTGGTTAGGTCAAACATTTGTGTTCTAGCTAGCTACATTTGCTCTCTAATTCATGTTGATTATCTTTATTGATAGCAATAGCCAACTTTATTGCTACTCTTTTCAAGCTTATTGGTCCTACTGACTATTCTTTCTAGGAGATCTATGTTAAATCAACTCTTGCTCTTATCATCTATCCTGGAGCTATTTTTACTGCTGAAGATATACTGAATACTTTGGCACTTCTTTAGACTACTGATATGGATAAGATGACTAGAAGGAACTTTTTGAGCTTCTAAGCCTTGGCTGTTCTTAATTCCACCTTGCCAGATAACTTGTTAATATATGACCAGTCTAATGTTAAGGCTCTTTGGACTCATTTATAAACTCTTATAGAAATATCTAGTCTAGTGTCAGTTTTTACCAACTACTAGAGAACAATTGTGTTTTAAATTTCTAGTAATTAGGACCTAATGCCTCAGATTGCTGAGCCAGATTTTTCTTATATGAGATTCTATGAGAATAATTATGATATCTCCCTTTTCTTATAGATTGATAATTTACTAAATTTCTTGACTCAGTCAACTTAATTTATGTAAGCTGTCTTTAAATATGACAATGCAATCACATACACTAATATGATGGCTAAAATAGAGGACTTTGTAGTCTCAAAGGAAATTAATTATATATATATGACTCCAAGTCAAAACAAATTTGTTTTATCTGGCTTGTCTACTATTATGAATCTCTCTAAATGTGAAAAAGCACTGTGCTTCTTGTGTAAGAGTAAAAAAGCATCTTATAGTAGTTTTTATAAAGATGAATAATTTTTAGATTCTGGTACCTCTGCCTATTTTACTCTGTTTGAGTTTAACTTTGTTTATTGTTAGGTACAGTTCACACTAGGAGATCAAAGTCCACAGAGTTAGCTCAGAAATATGCAAAGTGTGTAACTCTGTGGAAAGAGCTTGGTAATGTGGACTTGTAGAATGATCTTGGCTTCAGCTTATGTGCTGTACCATTTGTCTGCTGTATGGTCACAACTTCAGAGGAATGGATGAAGTCTGAGATAGAAGTGAGTACTGATTGGGTGTGTTACTGTTAAACACTGGGGATTAAGTTCAATAAGAGTTATTTTTGTTGATTATCAGACTAGTAAATTACAGTGTAACTACTAGTCTTATATACATATCAGATGTATAGGAGATGCTTGAGGTTTTAGTATCTTGCCTTGAGTGGAGGTTTCAGTAATAAGACACTGACAGGAGTAAGATAGGAGAATATATGAGAACTCTATTATGGAAGACTAGGTTCACTAGGAGTATTTCAGTTATAGAAGACTGGATATCCAGATTATTGCATCATTACTGCAGGAATGTGTTGCAAGAAAGGTAGCTGTCACAGAAGACATATAACATTAATATGACTCTGGATAATTATGATTAAATTGAGACTGCAAACTCAAAAGTACTACTATTTATGGTTGCTTTTGGTACTATTCTGATTGAACATGAAATCTTTGATCCTGAGAAAAGGATTACTAAAGTTACTATGTCAAAACTATAACCAGTATATTGTGTCTCTAGCATACAGATATGTCTTCTCTCTACTGGACAAATTTTTCAGTCTGGATTGAGAGTAGAGAGCAATAAAAGTAGTTCTACTTTTCATAATAAGTCTGGTGATACTGTCCTATTGGCTACTCCTAATCTTTGGGATAATGTTCAGATTGTGAGGACTTGTATTCTCAAGCATAATGTTTCTAATTCTATAAGTCTTACAACAAAATACCTAGACTTTGAGACTTTGCATTATTGTTTTGAACATGCCTCTGATGAAGTTGAGCATCATGTTCTTGACAATGTTAAAAATACAAAGAAGATCTGTTTCCCAACACAGAAATATATCTGTCATAGTTGCACTTTTGGAAAGATGCACTAACATAGTTTCCTTAAGCACCCTGACCACTTTAGTGAGCCTCTAGGATTTATTTACTCAGATTTCCTTAAGCTCTCTACTGTTATGACTTAAGCCTCAGAGATAAGACAAAAATAGACCCTTATATTAAATAATATAAGAGAACTTGATAGAAATCTTAGTACAAGATAGTCTATCTTATATACTACAGTCCATAGTCTGTGTGCACACTACAACTAACTTACCCTAAAGTCTATGTGTTTTCCATAAAACTAATGTACTGTTACTATGCTATATAATATCATCTGTTCTAAAACCTTCTATGCTCTTCTCTGTGTTATGTGATTGTGTGATTTGTAATTGTGACATGTGTCATGCCTCCATCATGCTTTATAACCATCATATGTAATGTCACATCATACTCTTTACCTAAGTTCAAAATAAAGAAAAGTAAAAGTGAAAACCAAAAATAAAATAAATAGAAAAATGGAAAAGAAATATAAAAGAGAAAGAAAATAAATAAAAACCAAGTCCATTATTCACAATTCTAACATCTACCTTGTCTTATTCAAAATACAAGTAGATGATTACATTTCTTGATGACTATTCTTCCTATTACAATATTGCTTTTCTACATAAAAAGTCTGAAGCTGCAGAAGCAATTAAGTTAATTTTCTGGATATGGTCAAATACTACTTTTCATCCTGTAAAGAGATTGCATACTGACAATGGGGGAGAATATGTAACATCAGAATTATAATTCTTTCTAAGAAAGCAAGGGATTATCTATAAGACTAATATTCCATATATACACCAATAGAATGGCTGTGCTAAACAATTGAACTACCTCCTGCTTGAAAAGATACAGTCAATGTGACTTGAAGCATGTCTACCAGATTTCTGGTGGAAATTTGCAATTGCAGCTATAGTTTATATATATAATTACATATCTGTTGAGCATTTCAAATGAAAAACATCTCAGGAGATCTTCATGAGTAAGAAACCCAAAATGTTACACTTCCATGTTTTTGGCTGTAGAGCTTATATGTTTTTTTCTAGTAAAGTTTGTGCTAATAAGCTTGTGCCACATTCTGAATTGATAATATTCATTGGATATGAGAACAATGGTTATTGCTTTATATGTTATATATAAGGAAATATCATTTTTGACTCTGTACATGCCATCTTTGATAAGGAACTTTTTTCTAAATACACTAACTCTCATGTAAAAGAGTGCAAATTATATAATAAGTTATTGAACAAAATAAGTCTCAAGACAGAGTTGTTGGTACTTAGTTCTATTCTAGTACCTATTCTATACATATTCATATTCCTCTATTCAAAAAAATCCTTCTACTTATTTTTCTTGATCCTCTCTTTCCTATAAGTCTCCATCTTCTTTACCTACTCCAAGGTTTAAAAAGCTCACAGTAGAAATTGAAGAAGATAACAATGTTGATTCTGATGTTGAGATATGGCCACCTAGCTCTCAATGACCTTTGTGACCTATTCTGTAGACACTGTAAAAAGGTCTTAAATTGAGGAGATCTAAGCATCAAACTCAGATACTGTTTAGAAAAGGAAATATTTATAGAGAATGGGAATATTCTACCAATATTCTGAGAAATATTTTATAGTAGCCAAGGGAGAGATTTCCCAACTCCAATATAATACATAATATATATGAAAATGTGTTTTAAGAATCACAAAGAATTCATTAGAATACACAATGATTTTCTGACAATCTACTACTCAGGATAGTAAGAATAAATGGAGTTGATTACCTAAATAACTTATTAATAATGAAAGTAGAATAGACACTCTATTTTCTGTAAGTGAATTAGCTGAGCTAGCTATCACTAGCTACTTGGTGTACTTTACAAGAGAAGGGAGAATGAAACAAATTTACTTTCTCTTAGCACAATGTACAACAGAGTCTTGCCCAATTCTTAAAAACCTTGGAAATATTACTAAATTACTAACTAACATTCAAAAGAAGTGGCTTAAGTTCTATCTTAAGGAGCTGAAATTGCTCAAAGATAGAAATGTTTATGAAGTTGTAGACCTCTCTCTAAGAGACAGAAAGCAATTAAGAATTGCTAGGTATTCAATATTAAGTCTGATAGTTATTACAGATCTTAACTTGTTGCAAAAGAATTTTTTCAGATTAATAAAAAAATTGACTTTGATGAATATTCTCTTCATTTGTCTGTTATAAGATAGTATGCCTATTTCTGGCTATTGGTACTCTTGAAGATTGGGATATCTATAGTGTTGATATAAAAACTACCTACTTATATAGTGATTTGGATGAGAAAATCTACATGGAGCAGCCTGAAAATTTTAGGCTATCTGGCAAAGAAAAGAAAGTTTGGTGACTTCACAAAGTATTGTATGGTCTTAAGCAAGCTGGCTTATCTCAGTGGCAGACTATGACTAAGTCAATGTTAGCTCTAGGATTTAAGCAATGTAAATCCAATACTGATGTATATTACTTCATTGATGAAGAGACTAGAGAGCTTGTTATAGCAATCATCTATGTTGATGATATTTGTTTTATGGGTTCAAAATATTTCCCACTTTTCTTAGAGCTAAAGTGAAAATTCATGGCAAAATGGGAATACCATAACCTTAGAGAAACTAAAGAGTTTCTTGGGATGCACATAAGTTGTAACTGTAAGGATCAAAAGATCTTTGTAGACTAATCTAAGTACTTGAACAAAGTTCTAGCACACTTAAATGTAGCTACCAATCCAACAAGTACTCCACTGCTATTGGACTATGTTTTTAAACCCAATGATAAGTAGTACAACCCTATTTTCTGTCAAAAGTACCAGAAACTGGTTGGATCTCTAATGTATTTAATAATTGGCTCATATTGACAGAAATCAAGCAAAAAAGAGATTATGCTAGGATGCAACAAGAACTATACAACACTAGCCTTTAACTGTGCACTAAAGAATTCAAAGAGGATGATATCAGCTTTAGGAATCAATAGAAAGTATAGAAATAATAATATAGAATAAGATTAGAACATATAAAACTCTGAAAAGGGTTCTCATAAGTGCAAAATAATGAAGTTAGAGAGGATATTAAAAGAAATATATGAATAACATCTACTCATGATTGCTTTCTCTTAATAATATACTCCTAGACAGTAAATCTTACACTATGTAACAAGCTTCTTTGGAAAATCTAGTGAATAGATTGCAAAGCTCTTTAAAAGCTTCCAATAATACTATCCATCCTAAGTGATGCACTCTAAAAGTACCTCTTAAGTTGAATCTTACAACTGAAGATACCAACTGATACTCATTTTGCCAGCCTTTTTCAGGCTGCTAGAACTCTCTTAAACTTATCTGAAAGTGATAACAGGTACTAATGGTACTCACTTGATAAAATAGAAGTTAAAACTGCTCTTGAGTAAGGAAATTTAAATGGAGGTCCTTTCTATTACTATTAGTCTAAAAATACAGAGAATTAAACTAGAGAATAGAGATTACAACCATAAGAAAGCTCTCTGAGATTTTATAAGCACATGGCCATCTCTTTATTTGCAACCCAATATCAACCCAATAATTGCTTTCTGCTTATGAATGTCTATTCCATTCCTTTTTTACCATTTCTATAGTCATTCCTACTTACAAAGCTATTTTAGACTCCACCAGCTTCTAATCCAATATGTTCCTATCTTATCTGACTGTTTGAACATTTGTAACTATATAAAGTACTCTCATGAGTGCTTGTACTTTATAGCTAGTTGTTCATGGGTGTAGTAGCATTTCTTATCCCTAAAAATCCTGTCTTCCCAAGATTTGGTTTGATTAATGACTGCCACATCACTCCTCAAGTTGGTGTCTATTTGAGAGGACCTAAGGTATTATCTAAGAGTATAAGATCTTTTTGCTAATGTTTTCAAAGAGGTTTTAGTATAATAATATCCTGACATAGTATTTTTTGTAGTCAAACTTACTCAACAGATAGCAAATTCCTCAAATAAGTATTATCAAGCTGGATTGCATCTCTATAAGTATTTGCTTAATACTTACAAGTATTGGATAGTCTATGATAGACTTAGCAATGAGTTTGTTGTAGCATACTCTAATTTAGACTGGGCACAAGATTTAGAATCACATAAATCTGTAACTAGTTACTTTAATCTTATGGCTTGTAGAGTAATATTCTAGATAAGCCACCAGTAAAAGACAGTAACCCTGTCTTTAACTAAGACTGAATACATGGCTTTTTCTGATTGTAACTGTCAGCTTGTTTAGATGAGAAACCTTCTCAATAAAGTTAGTTTTAATATTTCAACCCTTTATATTTATGGTGATAATCTTGACTTACTTTTCTAAAAATTTAATCTTATATAAGAGAAGTACTCCAAATATATTAATATTCATTATTACTACATAAGAGATCTAATTGAGGACAAATAATTTAAATTATATTATATTGCTAGAAAAAAGAATCCTGCTGATATTCTAACTAAAAACCTTAGTCAAGTCTTGTTCAGTCATTTCAGTTTATTTCTGTCACATTCCATTCCAACCACATCTGTTCCAACCTATGGATAACTCTTTCTCTCTTATTTACACTTCCTAACCTCTTTTAGTATAGATCACACATCTCTATCCCATCTTGGATGTTCTCATTAGATCCTTACTAACTCCATGGACCTCTATTCTCTAATATCTGAGGATCACTAAGAATCAGGATAACTTGTTTAACAGTCTTCATTTTAGATAACTACTTAGGTAGCATACCTAGTATATACTTTAGTAGTTTACATTGTATTAGCTATTCTGAAAATTGACTAAAACTCTTTACTCATATCTTCTTCTGATGTTGGTAATAACACATCTTGCTACTCTTCAGTGGTTCTAATCTAATAAGTCCACCTCTGAAATATATAACTAATAGAGGTATAGCACACAAGCTAAAGCCAAAGATTATTTCAACCTATCTTCCACATTCTCAGATAATGTACTAACTAACACATTTGTATTACAAAATGAACTACTCACTTATTTATGATATCTGAACCTTGGGTATACTCTCAGAGGTTTAGGAGTGATTTAGAAGTTCAAGAACAACAACAACAATAATAATAATTAAGATCAATACAGATGTCAATGATAATGATTGATGATTATTGATAAAAACTGATGTTGTTAAGTCAGATCTAATTCTCAGACATAGAAATATTTATACAAAATAGTAATGATTTATGTACAAGCTATTTCTATTATATGATCAAAACTTGTACCTGGTGGGGTCATAACAGATGTCAGGCTAATTATGTCACTATATTGATATACTCATATTTCTATAAATACTAATCTCTATATAATGTATAATATATTATTAAAAACTATTTGATGAACACTTTTCAATATAACTTTGATTATAGGAATCCATTTAGTTGTTTCTGAGATAATAGCCAGTGAAACTTGTAGTTACTGATGGTCTGATATTTCAGTAATCTATTGTCACTTTTATATATCCTATATATATACAGATAGCCCTTATTTGGGGCTTTCTAGTGCAACTTAGTTTGTGAAAATTAGTCTACTGGTTGTGGAGATACAAGCTGAATGAAGTTTGTGACAATTTGGACTTCCAAGATGTCTTGCCAGATCTTGGATAATAAGGTGTGAACTATGTTGACAGAGGTTAAGGTGCAATAAGAACTATACAATATTAGCTCTTAATTGCATACTAAAGAATTCAAAGAGGATATTATTAGCATCAGAAATCAATAGAAGATATTGAAAAAATAATATAGAGAATGATTAGAACATATAAAACCCTCAAAAGAGCTCTTGTAAATACAAAAGAATAAAATTAGGAAGAATATTAAAAGAAATATATGAGTATCATTGGCTTATGAACACTTTCTCTGGCTAATACACTTCTAAACAGTGAACCTTACACTGTGTAACAAGTTCCTTTGGAAAATCTAGTAAATAGATTGCAAAGCTCCTTAAGAGCCTTCAACAATACTATCTGTTCTAGGTGATGTATCTAAAGGCACCTCTCAAGTTAACCCTTATAACTGAAGATACCAACTGATACTCATCTCACTAGCCTTTCCCAAACTGCTAGAACTCTCTGAAACTTGCCTGAAAGTAATAGCAGATACTAACAATACTCACTCACTCAATAAAATAGAAGTTAACCTGCTCTCAAGTAGGGTATTTGGATAAGAGTACTCTCTCTTACTCCCCTCCACTCATGGCTTATATATTAGTCTAAAAATATAAAGAATGAAACTAGAGAATGAAGCCCAAAACCATAATGAAGCTTTTTAAGACCTCATGAGCACATGGCTGTTTCTTCATCTATAACCCAACATCAATTCAATGATTGATCTTCACTTGTGAGAGTCCATTCCATTCTTTCTTTTTCTGTTTCCATGGCCACTCCTTCCCATTTCTTCATTCTGGACTCTATTAGCTTCCAATAAACTGTTCAAACATATGTAACTCAGTAAAACTCTCTTATAAGTGTCCACAATTCATAGCTAGTCATTTGTGAGTGGCATTTCTTGTTCCCAAAAACTCCTCCTACTTGAGATCTGGTTTGGTTAATAGCTACCACACCATCCCTCAACTACTGTTTGCTTGAGAGGACCTGAGGCATTATCTTTTGTTAACACTTCTGACATCTCTGGACATATTTCTTAATATTATTCTGTATTTCTAACTACCAGTAGTTTCTTTTGATTAACTCAAGCATTCTTTATTGTCCTAGGTGTCCTACATCTGCTAGTTCATGGTTTTCCTGTAGGATTTGTTCTCAAATTTTCTGGTTATTTGGAACATAGATCTTTTCCTCTCTCTATATATACTACTTTATTATATTCCCATGCTTGACTGTCTTCCTTTCCCAATTTCTTTTGAACTTTTTGTTCTCTCATGTTATTCTTTTGAATTTCCTTTAATAATATGGTTTTCTCTAAGCATTGCTATGTCTGCTTCTATGCTTACTCTCCTTGTCCATAGCTTGTTCTTGAGCATCTTGATGTCTTTGTTGTTTTTCTTCATGTATACTTGATCTTTTCTTGGTTGTATGTCTTTTTTTGTATTTGTATTTTTTAGAATATGTTGTAAAATGAAATCATAGTCTTGCAGCTTGAAGTACTATCTTGCTTGTCATCCATTAAGTTTGTGTGGTTCTCTAAAGTATTTGAGATTTTTGTGATCTATCCAGACTTTGAACTTTTTAGTGGTGTTCAATGAGTATTGTTTCTATTTTGTTAGAGCCTCTACTATAGCCAGTAGCTTTTTGTTGTATATCTCATAATTCTATTCAGCTGCTTGCATTGTCCTTGATAAAAATGCAATTAGTTTCCATTTTCCTTCTTGTTTCTGAGATAAGACTCCTTCAATAGTGTGTCCTGATGCATCAGTTTTTACTCTGAATTTTCCTTTTCTTTTGGGTAGAGTAAGTATAGGTTGACTTGTGATCTTTTCTTTTAGTTTTTTAAATGGCTTCTGGTGTTCTTCCTATTTCCAGTTCTTTTTTTCTTTGAGTTTGTTGAGAGCTTTTACTGTATGACTGAAGTTCTTGATAAAGCATTTATAGAAATTTGTGAACCCTAAGAAGCTTTCTACTTCTTTTTATCTTAGTGGATACTTTCCATTCTTTGACTGCCTTGACCTTGTCAATTTCCACCTGTACTTCTTCTCATCCAACTATTACTCCTAGAATAGATATTTCTTTGGTATCAAAGTTGCACTTTGACTATTTGAAACAGTGGTTGTGTTTTTCCATTTTCGAGAATTATATAGTTCTTTCTTCTAATTTCTTTTTAGTCTTAGCTGGTATTATAAAGTCATTCACGTAGTCTTTTAGTACTTCTTTGTGTAAAAGCTCTCAGAATATACTATTTATTATCTGTTCAAATATTTCTGATGAATTGCACAATCTAAAGTATATTGTTATGATTCAAAGCTCAAAGTGTTAAGCAATGAAACAACTCTTGTATTGAGTAACACAAGAGAACTCAATAGAGTTCCTAGTACAAAGTAGCCTACCTTATATACTACTACTCATGGTCCGTGCTCACTACTGTGCACCCTACCCTAAATGACCATGTGTATGATATGAGGTCAACATGTGTTGTCCATGTTGTATGACATCACTTTATTCCAGAACCTTCTACTCCATTTTCCCAAGTTTTGTGATCAGTCTTGTGACTATGCCATCAACTTGTGACTGATGTGACAGCTTGACTGACAAACCCTAACCCAAGTTGTTCTAAAAATAGATAAAATAAAATAAAAATAAAAATAAAAATAAAATAAAGTGAAAAGAGAAACTAAAAATGAAGTCCACCATCAGCGATCTTGACATATATCACTTTTGGTTCAAATAGTCCTTTGTTCATTGGAAACACTATTTTCCATTTGTTGCCTTCTTTGATTCATACATTGCTGTATCCCCAAATAAGATCCAGTTTGTTGAAGTATTTTGTGTTTTTGAGTTTGTCAATTACTTCTTCAATCTATAAGCATAATACTATATCTTGAACTTGATTCTACTATTAGTTCTGCCTTAAGTTGTTCTTCTAGTCATTGATTTAAAGCTTTATCTTTCTTGACTGTTATCATATATTTTTTTAATATTTAACTCTTTTGGTGTGTTTTCCAGTAAATTGATCTCATGGTTCCATCCTCTTCTTTCTAGTAGCTTCTCAAATTTCTTCTTGTTGAATAGATGTGTAAATAGTCAAATATACTCTGGTAAATTGGTAGAATCTGGTTTCTTGCCTATTTCATGATGTCCTTTATCTGTTTCTTTTGTTGGTTTTATCCTTCTAGTCCTTGATGTAAATGCAATATCCTGATGTTATGTTTTGTATCCTTTTGGATATTTTGTAAATCATATTGTTTCTTTGTTTTAATTTACTTCTGGGTTGTGCTTAACCAACCAGTTATATTTCAAAAACATATTCATGCTATTTAAGTCTGTAACTGCTACATTGATTTTTCTGTGTATCTGTTGATTTCCAGCTCTAGTAATATGAATCTTGTCACTTCTTTTACCAGTTGTTGATTAATTCCAGTATGGGTACATTCTGAGTCAACCAGTGCTTTAAGCCATAATTTTCTTCTGTTTGATGTCTTTACATTTGTATACACATTGAGTTTCTTTTTTTGTTGTCTCTTCTTTACAGAATAACATATTGATTCTTCAGAAATTTACTATGTATAGAGGTTTGTTGTACTATGCCTACTCTAAATCTCTAAC
>Ga0157359_1000127_pt1 | contig 23383 bp, 10 predicted proteins | sample AttcapACBM3_FD_111482 | JGI IMG/M metagenome (GOLD analysis project Ga0157359, IMG submission 111482) | Fungus gardens microbial communities from leaf cutter ant in Botucatu, State of São Paulo, Brazil - Atta capiguara ACBM3 | ecosystem: Host-associated > Fungi > Mycelium > Unclassified ...
ACCTCAGACTTAACAACATCAATTATTCTTGTTGATACTACTCATTATTATCTCCTTATACTGAACCTCTAAAACACCACTAAGTTCAAGTATCACAACCAGTGAGTAGCTTATTTGTGATACAATATTAGCAGTATTAGTCTATCTAGAAAATTCTGCATGGATAGCAGAGCAAACTAGATTCCAAGTGAGATTATAAATAGAGATATAAGAAATGAGAGATAGAAATAGAATTTTATAAATGAGAGATAACAGACAAAAGAGTTATAGCTCTCAAAACTAAAGAAAACATCACAATTGTTTCTATGAAGTCTGATATAAAGGAAATCAAGTTTGACAATCTGGAAAGCAGAGTCCTAATCATTAGTAATTTGAAAAGTAATAGTTCTCTAATAGTCAGTGAAGACAGAAGCTAGACTAGATATTCTTATAAGAGTCTGAAAATAAGTCTTTTTAGACTTAGTATTGAGTTAATTATATATAAACAAGTTATTTAGAAAAGTAAAATTAAGAATAGCTAAGGTTTAAGTGGCCAAGAAGTTTTTTCAAGCAACTTTGTAAACATAAGCTGTTTAAAAGAGAATAATAGCCCTCAACATGTCTGTTAGAGTTGTGAATGATGAACTTGGTTTTATTTATTTTTTAAACTTAGGCAAAAGGGATAATGTGACATTATGTGTAATGGTCATACAAGTCACAGCTACAGGTCACATAATCATGTGACACAGAGAAGGACATAAAAGGTTCTGGAATAAATATTATATAGTATAGTAATAGTATGTTGGTTTTATAGAGAGTATATGAACTTTAAGTATCATATATCAAGTACACCTGTTTCCAAAGATATGTCCCTATGGTGGTGACATCATCATAACAAATCTATAACAAGTCCATCTTCCATAACAGCCATCTTTCCTGCAACATATCTCTATGGCAGTAGTGCAATAATTTAGGCATCTAGTCTTCTATAACAGGAATACCTCTACTGAACTCAGTCTTCCATAGCAGAGTTCTTCTATCTAACTTCTTTCAGTATTTCATCACTGAAACTTCTGTTTGGGCTATATACTGAAAATCCTGAGCATTGTTGTGGCAACCACTAGATACAAAGTCCAATAATTACACAAGGCAGTAAAGTTCTTAGTAAGCTATTGATGTGGAGATCACAAGAGAACTCGACAAGAAGTCTCTGCTGAATTGCTACCCTATTTATATAAATTACAGATGGTCTGTGCTACTAATAATTAATCCTACCCTAAGATCTATATGTTGTCCATACCTCATTCTCATATCTTTCATAAGGATACTATGCTATATACATGTGCCCTAACATTATTCTTCTGGTCCCTTCTAGCCTGCTCTAGCCAAGTCTAGGCCTATGACCTCACATCATGTGATATGTCATGTGACCATGGTCACATGCCTCTTTATTGTCCAAAAAGAAAAGAAAATCAAAAGAAAAGAAATATTAAATCAAGAAAAATAGATAAAAGAAAAAGAAAAATATTAGTCTTCATGTGCATCATAACAAGCATCTCCTATATCTGACTTATATATAAGACTAGTAATTACATTATAATTCACTAGTCTGATAATCAACAAAAATAATTCTATTAAACTCAATCTCTAGTGTTTAATAATAACATACCAATATCAGCACTCACTCCTTTCTCAGGTTTTATCCGTTTATTAGAAGTCGTGACCATGTAGTAGACAGATGGTACAGCATATAAGCTGAAGCCAAGGTCATTCTAACAAGTCTGCATCACCAAGCTCAACACATGAAGTTTCCACACTCTATACATTTCTGAGCTAATCTCATAGACTTTTGTCTTTTGGTGTGAACCACACTTGATATTAGGATAGGTTAGTTGTAGTATGTATATAGACCATGGTTTATAGTATATAAGATAGATTAGTTTGTACATAGAATTCTATTGAATTCTTTCATGTTACTCAATACAAAAGTTATCTTTTGTCTTTACTCCAGAATTTAAGTCATAACAAAAGCCTACTAAGTAGTTTTTTTTTGGTTCAACAATTTATTATATGATGCTCAATTACAGTTTATTATTATGCTAGAAAATTTTTTTCTACAAAAGAATACACTCTTACAGATATTTAAGCACTTATACATCTCTTTTAAGGCATTAGCAAAAATAGTAATTCTGGATTATCAGAGTTGAAGATAATAGACTTGGTTTATTTTATTTTTCTTTCTTATTTTCATTTTCATTTATTTTTATATTTTATTTTGGACTTAAGATTAGGGTTACAGTGTGACATCACACATGACTATCACAACTGTTACATATCACAATGAAAGAATATAGAAGGTTTTGAAACAATAATATTATATAATATGTTTACTATATATTAATCTTATAAACAACATATGACCTTTAGAGTAGATTGGTATTAGTCTTGTACAAACTACTAGCTAGCATATATAAGTCTTTAATTGTACTAAATTGTCACATTCTATTCCAACCATATCTATTCCAACCTATGGATAACATCTCCTCTCTTATTTACAATCTCTAATCTCTTTCAGTGTAGATCACATCTCTCCATTCTACCTCAGATATCCTTGCTAGACCCTTGCTAACTTTATAGACCTTTATTTTCTAACATCTAAGGATTATTAGTAACTAAGGTAACTTGCTTAGCAATTCCATTCTAGATAACTATTCTAGGTAGTATATCTAGTATATAAACCAGTATTTTACACTGTAGTAGCTTATTCTGAAAATCAACTAAAACTAATATCATCTTCTGGTATTAGCAACAATACACCTTACTATCTTCTAATGCCTCAAATCTCTAAGTTCTCTGAGTTTTCTTCTGAAAGATATACAATCCATGTGACTCATAAAGATGTAGTACATAAGCTGAAACTGAAGGTCATTCTAACTGTCAGAATTGAAGACAGTGAACTTTACTTATTTTTTATTTTCTCATTTTTATTTTTATTTTTATTGGACTTAAAATAGGGGTTAGCATGATATCATATGGTATCATACACTGTCACAAGTTACAGTCACATGAATTACATATTACAAAGAACATTGTAGAAGATTTTAGAACAATAATGTCATATAGTATGTATTATACATATTAATCTTAAGACAAATACATGCTCTTTAGGGTAGGCTAGGTTTAGTGTAGTATAAACCATTAGCATAGCATATATAAGGTAGATAGATTATACTTAGGAACTCGATTGAGTTCTCTTGTATAAACTCTATACAAGATTCTTTTTCTGACTTAACTCTGAGTTTTGAATTGTAATACTAACCTATCTTCTATATTCTCAGATAATGTATAGTAACTGACTTCCAAGAGATCTCATTGGATCTTGGATAATAAGATGTGAACCACATCTAATATAAATCTCATGTATGAGGTCTTTGGAGACAGAAGATGCCAGGAGGCTTATTGTTAAATATAGTTCACACCCTATTATCCAAGATCTAATAAGGTATCTCAGAAGTTCATAGTTTGGAATGATCTTTGGCTTCAGCTTATGTACTGTATCTCTATGAGTCACATAGGTTGTATATCTTTCAGAAGAGGACTTAGTGAACTTGAAGTTTGAGGATATCAGAAGGTGACAAGATGTGTCTTTGCTAATACTAGAAGACAGTGTCAGTTTTGGTTAATTTTCAAAATAAAGCTAATACAGTGTAAACTACTAGTTTATATACTAGATATACTACCTAGGATAGTCATCTAGAATGAAACTGCTAAGCAAGTTACCCTAGATACCAGTAATTCTTAGATGTTGGAGATAGAAGTCTATGAGGTTGACAAGAAACCAGCAAGGACATCCAAGGGAGAATGGATAGAGATAATCCACACTAGAAGAGGTTGGAAAGTGTGGATGAGGGAAGAGGTATTATCTATGGTTTTGGAACAGACGGCCAGAGTAGGATGTAATACTCATAAAGGACTAACTATAAAGAAAAAGTGCTTATGAGCATAGTTGGGACATGTACAGGTATTCAGAACACTAACAAAAATACAAATATGAGAGATTAAAGGAAGGATAGGCCAGAAAGTGACTTGTAAGTAGAAGCAACTAGTAGAAGCTCTGGAAAAGAAAGGATGTCAGCACTTACAAGTAGGAAAAAGTCATTAAGCTGATATTAGACTGTGAATCTAAAGAGGACTATATATTCTTGAGACTCTAAATATGTTTTTTATTTGTTCAGTTTCTATTCTCTGTATTTTTAGACTGATATATAAGCCACAAGTAGAGGGGAGACAAATAGAAGACCTCCATCCAATAACACTTATAAGTATTTTAATTGCTATTTCTCAAGTATGCATTATTAGTACTATAGTTATTACTTTCAGACAAGTTTTGGGGAGTTCTAGTAGTCTGGGAAAGACTGGCAAGATGAGTATCAGTTAGTATCATTAGTTGTAAGATTTGACTTGAGAGATATCTTTAGAGTGTGTTATCTGGGATAGATAGTGTTATAGTAGATAGTAGAGTGAAAAAGGAACTTTGTATTAGTTTAACACAAGAGAACTTGGTGGAGTTTCTAGTACAGGTGAGTCTACTCTATATACCTCTGGTGCATGGTCTGTGTGCACTTTACATTTAGCCTATCCAAAATGTTATGAGTCATATATATAAGAGTCATCATATTATACAATGCATTGCATAATATCATTCTCCTTAGATGTGACATGATATTGTGACAGTTACATTATTCTCCCTCTACTAAGTCCAAAGTAAGAAAAAAACAGAAAGACTAGAGGAGAATCAAAGTAGAAAAATAAAAGAGACTTAAATAATAGAAGGGAGATAGAAAAGAAACAAGTCCACCATCTTTAAGTCTGACAGTAGGCTCTCAAGAAGCTATTCAATCTATTCACTAGATTTTCCAAGAGAGCCTGTTATACAGTATAAAGTTCACTGTTTAAAAGTGTGTTAGCAAGGGAATGCATTTACAAATAGATGTTCTTCATCTATTCCTTTTGACATTCTTTCTAGCTATACCTTCTTATGTTCATGAGTGCTCTTTCATGGGTTTTATACATTCTAATCTTTTATTATATTCTTGTTTCCATCTTCTATACAAGTTTTTAATACTGATAACATTCTCTTTGAATTCTTTAGCATGCAGTTGAGAGCTAGTGTTATATAGTTCTTGCTGCACCTAGTATACAATCTCATTTCTGCTTGACCTCTGTTACTGTGGTAGACTATCTACTACAAGTAGCCTACAATTTTTGCCTTAGGAGACAAAGACCTTCTTTATAGACAGAGAAATACTATGAGTGACAACAGAACTCAAAGAGACATCTAGATCAAGATTTCTTATAACCAACCTACAAATTATGCATCTAAGTTCAAAGAGACCTATTATACTGAGAATATAGAATCAAGAGAAACTGAGAGAGATAAGACTGAGAAACTATCTACAGAAATAAAAAAGAAAACCAATTAAGCACTCATGGAAGCTCATAAAGAGGAAGGGATTCTTTTTGAGGAGAAAAGGCAAAAACACTTGGATTCTTCTTCAAGAAGTCAACAAAGTTCTCAATTGACAAAGATAGATTAACTAAGGAACTATAAGCAAACCTAGAGCAGTTTGCAAAGATGTGTTGATGTGTTTCTACCTAGCAATGGCTATATAGATACTGGGTGTATTCTGTAAGGAAGAAGCACTATCTGTACTCTCCAATAGAAGTATAGTTAAAGATAGCTCTAGTTACTTTGGTATATGATATAACAAACTGGCCAAAGTAAATAAACCAACTACTATCCTTGAAGTAGCTAAGCTGAAGAAATTTGCAAATTTGCCTCTAAAAGTCAGAAAATGGTGCTCTTGAACAGTGGGATGATTGAAAGAAATTCTTTAAGTATCTAGACATGAAGTGTTACAACTCAAGCTCAAGTATAAGAGCAAAAGATAAACCTTACATTGGGTTAATATAAGATAACTTAATAGAGTTCTAAGTACAAAGTATCTACCTTATATATACCAGGCTAGTGGTCTGTGCAAGACTATTTCTAACCTACTCTAAAGGCCATGCATTATCCATAAGGTCAACATGTATAAAATATGTTGTATGATATTATTGTTTCAGAACATTCTTCCATGTGTCATGTAATCATGTGACTTGTAACAGTGATATGTGTGATATAACATTATAACCCTATCCCTAAGTCTAAAATAAGGAAATAAATAATAAAATAAAATAAAAATGAGAAATAAAAATAAAATAAACCAAGTCCATCATCTTGAACTTTGACATGAAGTGATACCCTTAGAGTGAAGAGCATTAATAGGCCTACCAAGTAAATAGTTCTAGAACCTAAGAAAATAGCAATAATTGTTACAATTACTATTTCATGTTCTATAGATGTTTGCCTCATGTTTGTCATAACTTGAACATGTATTAGGGTTCATTTCATCTTTGACTCATATTTACTATGTCTTCCATCTTCCTCATGATTTATTAGTTAGTACCTCATGTAGTAGTAAAGGCCTCCTTATGTTTTCCTTATGTTTTCCTTATGTTTTCCTTATTGTTTTCCTCAAGAATGTCTTTCTCTTTCCTCATGATCACTAGGTATATATAGCTGTAGATATAATTCTATATCTTTATGCTTTAATCTTATTCTTACTCAAGTCTTTGCCTAAGTCATAACCTGAGCCAAGCTTAGAATTGTAACAACAATGTCTATTAGATAGACAGTACTATTCTCTTTGCAAGCATAACTATCATTCCTTCTCTGACATACTCTCTTTCTCAAAGGTCATTAGATAATGCTCTTTTACTTGCTGATTATCTTTCTGTATAGTATATTTCTCAGAGTAGTTCCACTAAAGAATGGATACTGAAGTTTTATAAGAAGTGCTTGGAGAAGAAATTCCCAAACTCTTCTGTTGAGGTTTTCATGTCCAGGATTGTTAAAATTATTGAACTATCACCTGCTAAGGTTCAAAGTAATTCCTTTACTATGGAGGTCAATTTATCTACAGCTATTACTCCTAGAAAGTATGCTGACAACAATAACTATGTAGTGTCTTTAGAAAGTAATGGTAAGTATAACTTGGATAGTTCAACCCTTAGCAATCAACTGTATATGTCTCTTCTCTTATTGATTGATGATTTACTGAACTCTTTGGCTTAGTCTACCTAACTTATGTAAACTGTCTTTAAATATGCAGTCTGGAAAAGGCTAGTAAGGTGAGTATCAGTTGGTATCATTGGTCATAAAGTTCAACTTAAGGAGTATCTTTAGGGTGCTGTCATATCCCAAACTCTAAAACATGTCCAAAACATGTTTGACTTCAATATGACATCAAATCTCCGTGGTTATTTGGCCTTATTTGTACCCAAAACTCTGTTGGTGGTTTGGTACTTTATAATGGACTTAATTCTACCAAAAGTCCATGGTTATTTTGCTTTATTTGAGTCAAAATCTATAGTCATATTCATCTTTGTCCGTTGCCTAATTATCTCCTTCAAACTCTGCAAATTTACTCAGACTTTACATGGAGTTTTTCCCTCTCCAAATCTGAACTCCTATGTAGTGTTTCACTAATGATACACTTGCTTAGAAATCTGTTTTAGTTACTCCTTTTGTTATTTTATGTATTTAAGGCTAGTGACCATTTTGTAATAGCTAGTCTGATAATAAACTAAAGTTGATGCTAAATCTCCAGTATCAATGGCGATATGCTTTACTCCTCTCCTTATAACTCCTTATAAGACCATTCTCTGAAATTGCAACCACATGGCTCATAGGAAACATAACACATAAGTTAAGGCCAAGGTCATTTCAACAAGTCCACATCACTGAGCTTATCACATGAAGTTTCTACACTCTGTGCATGTCCAAGCCAACTCCATGGACTTTCACCTTCAAGTATGAACTGCGTCTAACAGGTGTATCATCTAGAATAGATAATATTATAGTGTGCTCTCAAGAAGCTATTCAATCTATTTACTAGATTTTTCAAGAGAACTTGTTACACAGCATAAGATTTCCTGTTTAGAAGTGTGTTAGCAAAGAAACATGTTTGTAAGCAGATGTTCTTTATCTATTCACTCTTGATATTCTTTCTTCACAAGTTTTTGACACTGACAATGTCCTCTCTGGATTTTTTAGTATGCAGTTGGGAGCTAGTGTTGTTTAGTCCTTATAGCATTCTAATAAAAAATCCACTTCTGCTTGACCTCTATCAGTGTAGCATAAAATTGGACACTAGGTGCTGCTTGCCAGTTTAACTAGAATACTTTATTGTCTTGTCTTACTTGATCTATATATCTTACAGCTTAAACCAGGTAGAGAGGTCCATGTTTTTGAGGTGTACTACTGGTAGGGTGGCAATTTGACTTTGAATATTAGTTTGAAGACCCCTTCTAAACTTGATAACAATGATACAGGGATCTGTATATCCAGCCTCAGTAATCAAAACCTAGAACTTGTCCAAATAATCTTCTACTGCATGACTGCCTTAATAGTATGCTGACTTTTTGAGTTTGTTGATAGCTTCTGCTTTAGCATTCATGAGAAAGAAATAGATGTAGAAAAGCTCCTCAAACTCTGGCCAAGTGGTGATGGAGAAGACTCCAGTACTAAACTTTTCTCTGAATAGGCTTTCTGTCCACTTTACAGCTTGATCACTTTTAAAGAATGCTAACACTCAGAGAATCTTATACTGAATGCAAATGAACTGATCTATAGATAGCCAGATACAGAAAGAGCAGATACTAAGGAAAGTATAGCCCATTTGGCAATTATCTGCAAAGTCTATAGAAGGAGGTACCCTGTTGGTATGAGGGTAGGCTAGATACTAAAGTTTACAAGTCATAGAGTTGATTCTAAGACTAGTAGATATTAGGATGACTGGGTAAAGTCCATGGGAATTTGTGGAGTTTTGTGATTTCCAAGGGAACTAAGTTTACTGACAGAGTATTTTAATGATACAACTTACCTTTAGAAGAACCTAAGAGAACAGATTAAGATTTCTAGAGGTAACAGACATCCTATGTACTCCTATTATACATTTTATAAGAAATAATAATAATAGTATGATCAGAGATGTCTTTGATGAAAGGCTCTAAAATGTTAGCTAGAAAAGAAAGAAGAGTTACCAGTAGCAATAGGTGACAGGATTGCACTTGGTAGAGGTTAACAGCAGAGAGCAGCAGAGTCTACTAGATAAGCCTCCCAGAATTAGCAGTAGTGTTTGGTGTTCTAGAGAAGGAGAGAACTCCACAGGCTTTAGCAACAGTATTAGGGTGTTATGGTTTTGCAAAACCTTACAGCAAGGATGTTATTGGTTGAAACTTCTAAAGTATACTGGCTCTTAGCCACTTTTCTCAGATAGTAGTGGAGAAGTCTTAAGACTTTTTATGTATTGACAAAGTTTATTGGGCAACCATTTGAAGCAAGTATTATTTGAGAAGTAAGAAAATATAAGGAAGGTCAAGACATTGGGTAGACAATTTATGACTATTAGACCAGTGATACTTTGAAGTTCCAGAGAGAAGATTTTGTTTTACTATCAAGGCAACTGGATGAAGTCCATGGGTTAGCAAGGTTACTTTGAAAAAACCTAAGTTCTATTGACTGAATGTAATAATAACACCACTTACCTCTAAGAAAACCTAAGAGAATAGAATAAGGTCTTTTGAAGACAGCAACTACCCTAAATACTCTAGAATACATTCCAATCTAGCAGAACAGTGCTGACTAAGCAAGGAATGATAATGTCCAGGTAGTCAGGTACTCTGATAGAAATATTTAGAATAATGGCAAGTACTTATCTGATGGCATATCATATAGAGTATAAGATAAGAATTACCAAAGTACTAGTAGTAGTTGGACAAAATCTATGGAATTGTCAATGGATAATGGATAAAGATACAGCAATATAGTAAGGGTATCAAACTCTGCAGTCTTGATGATAGATATTGGAGCAGATAGTCCTTTTATAGCTAAGACAATGGTAGAGCAGAGAATAGTCAAGAAAACACTATAGAGACAATATCTAGGTAATGAACTATTAGATGATGAAATATAGAAGCTTGATCTATACATAAGTGTATATAGATACAGGCTATATCTAAGATTTTATCTGTATGAAAAGCAAATATCTTAGATATCTCAAAAGTTGAAGTATCCTTCTCTTAAGGCTAAACTCTTGAAGCCTAGAGGATGACATAGGAAAAGAGTAAGATTAAGAAATAAATAAGAACAAACAAAGATGAGTTGCAGGAAGAGTAGACTATAACAAAAGAAGAGATCCAGATTTGAACAAATATGTGATATAGAAATCAGATATCAAATCTAGAATATGAGTGAGTTTAGTAGCAGGTAACTACTCAGATTTGTTTTCTGTATCTTTGTAACCCAACCAAATAATCTTGTAAAAGGGTTTTCAAGCTCATTTTTAGTCAAATTTCAAGTTAATAATTTGGGAAATTTCATATTCAACTTTTTCATCAATAATAACAAATGCCAAGAACAGATTGGTATTATAACTTAAGCCCAAGTGCTAAAACAAAAACATACTTATGTATTGAGTGACACAAGAAAACTCAATAGAGTTCCTACTACATAGTCTACTTTATATACCTCTGGAAGTCAGTTTATGTATATCTAATCTATTTTAAAGCTATAACTAAGTCCTTCTAGTAGTTTCTATAATGTTTATCAAGTCACATGACTGTGTAACAGTGACATATGTGACATCACAATGTCACATCATGCCCTTAGCTAAGTTCAAAGAAGGAAAATAAAAAACTAAACTATAAGAGAAAAATAAAAAAATAAAAAATAAAAAATAACTAAGTCTACTTTGAGGATTTCTAATAACTTTCCCAGTTGTTAGAAGTAGCAGGTTTGAGTATGGAGATGTAGAAGACTAAATGGACAAAGTGCATGGAGCCTGGGAAATAAATAGTGAACAATGTTGGAATTTAGCAATGTAAACTTAGTTGTTTCATCTTTATTTTTACCTTTTTTTCTTTTTATGGACTTAGCCAAGAAAGCATAATGTGATGTCACAAACAATGGTCACATCTGTCACAGTCACATAGTCATACAACTTGACAGGACATTATAGAACTTACTAAAAAGTCTTAGTCATAGCTTTAGAATAGATTGGTATGTATGTACACAGACTAATGTTTAGCTAGATTGCAGTAGGAGTTCCATTAAGTTCTCTTATATTACTTAATACATGAGTACACTTTTGTCCCTAACACTTGGATTTAAGTCATAATATTAGAACTTAATAGTCTTCTTGAAATTGCTTAGCATAAAGCTTTTCTCTCTCTTACTCTCTTTTCATCCTTGACCAAAAGGCAGCTTAGTCTTTTATTCAAGAGAAAACAAGTCAGATCCTAGACTTTAAAGAAAGACAGTCATATACTGGAAGTGTGGCTGTAAATAGTAGGGACTGGACTTAGGCTTCTATCTAGATATACTCATCATTTGAGCAGTATCAAAGTAGTATACTTGTAATATTTCTAGTATCAACTCTGTGTTGCAGGTTTCCTCATGATCTGTACATACAGGAGAACAACAAGCATCCTTAAAATCTTGTCTAGTATGAAACAACTTTCTTAAGTGTTAGGTATAGTTCACATTTGAGAGTAAAAGTCTGCAGAGTTTGCTCAGAGTTTGTTATAATCAATATCTCATGTGTTACATATGTTCACCTCATTGCTTGAACATGTATTAGGGGATGTTTCATATTTACTGTACCTTGTGTTTTCATTAGTTAGTGCCTTATATAATAGTGGAGACTTTCTCATGTTTTTCTCATTCAGTTATAGCAATAGATAACAAGATCACAACAGTATTAGTCTGACTTAGAAAGGACATAGCAGAAATTTATATATAGAAGAAAATCAACCAAATAAAAGATAAAGATAAAGTCTAAGACTAGAACAAATTTGTTAAGAAATTAAAACATTGTTCAGTAATAAGAGTAAGATAGCAAATACTAAATAAAAGATTGAAACCTTCAAATAAGGAAAGAAACATATTATAAATTTCATGATAGAATTCAAAATACTAGCCATGAAGGTTAAGACAAATAACATGCATGTCATTTTCTTATTAAAGAAGAATATCAAAACCAATATAATATTGGGATATCTATCTATAGCAGTACTAGAGTCACTTAAAGAGTAGAAAGTAGCAATTACCTCAGTAAGAAAAGAATACAAATCAACTAAAAATATAGAATGGGATCAGGAATTACCTATGAAGAAAGAGGAGTACTCATAGATATTAGAAAGACTAAAGATAATTATAATAAAGATAATCAACCTAGATATTTCAATTGCAATGTATATAAACATATGGTGAAAGATTGTAGGAAGCCAAAGAAAGAGAAAAAAATAAGGAAGTGTTACAAATATAACAAAGTGGGACACCTTGCAAAGAATTGCATGTTAGAACAGAAGATAAAAAACAAAAGCATACAAGAAGTATTCCATAATGAAAACAAAGAGAATAACAATAAAGAAGCAACTACAAAGAAGAAATAATAAAGAGAGGGAATTCAATATATGTATAAATATAAAAACATCAAATAGAAAAGAACTATGGCTTAAGATACTGGTTAACTTAGGATATATATATATAGGTATAGATAAGCAACTAGTAAAGAAGGAACAAATTAAAATAGCACTTTTATTCAGATCATATAAAGTTTATAATACAGAAAAAACTAAAAACAGAAAATTAATCTGATTTATACTACTAGAACTAGAAATCAATGAATATATAGAAAAAATTAATGTAGCAGTAACAGATCTAAATGGCACAAATATGTTCTTAAAATATAACTGGTTGGTCAAATATGATTTAGAAGTTAATTGGGATAAGAAAACAAGGGAATAGTATAGTTTACAAAATATCTGAAGAAATACAAGATACAGTACCAAGACATCTCATTCAAATCTAGAACCAGGAGAATTATACCAATGAAGAAAACAGATAAAGAATACCAGGAAATAGAAAAGAAAATAGACCTAACAAATCCAGAAGATTTGCTAGAATATATTTAATCTTTCATTTATCTATTCAATAAGAAATTTGAGAAGTTACTAGAAAAATGAAAATAGGGTCATGAAATCAATATATTGGAAGAAACACTGAAAGAACTAAATGCTAAGGCCTATGCAATGATGTTTAAGGAAGAAAAAGCTTTAAATCAATAGTTGGACAAACAATTCAAGGCAAGATTAATTGTGAAATCAAGTTCAAGATATATAGTATCATTTTTTCATATTCTAAAGAAGAATAGATCTTTACAATTAGTACAAGATTATAGGAAGTTGAACCAGTACACAATAAAGGATAAGATATCACTACCACTAATTGGAGAAGTAATTGACAAACTTAAGGACACAAAATACTTCAACAAATTAGACCTTATTTAGAGATACAACAATATATAAATCAAAGAAAACAGCAAATAGAAGACAACATTTTTAATGAACAAGGAATTATTTGAGCCAAAAGTGATGTATTTTGAACTATGCAACTCACCAGTGACATTTTAACAGATAATGAACATTATATTCTGGAAACTCTTACATAAAGAAGTATTTGCAAACTACATGGATGACTTCATAATACCAGCCAAGACCAAGAAGTAATTAAAGGAAAGGATAATATGATTTTCAAAGATAGCAGAGAAATATAATCTTTGTTTTGAACAGTTGAAGTGTGATTTCAATGTTAAAGAAATACCAATTTTAGAAGTAGTAGTTGGAAGAGGAGAAGTACAAATAGAAAATAACAAAGTCAAGGTAGTTAAGAAATGGAAAACATGAAAAGCTTCTTAGAGCTCACAAATCTCTACAGATACTTTATTAAGAACTTCAGTCATATAGAAAAACCTCTCAATAAACTCAACAAACTCAAGAATAAGAAGGAATGAAAATAGAAAGATAAACACCAGAAAGTATTCAAAGAACTAAAGGATAAAATCACTAGTCAACTGATACTTACTCTGCCTAGAAGAAAAGGAAAATTCAGAATAGAAAACAATGTATTGGGATATACTATAGGAAGAGTCTTATATTAGAAACAAGAAGGAAAATGAAAGTCAATCACATTTTTATTAAGGACAATGCAAGTAGCAGAAGAGAACTATGAGATATAAGAATCTCAAATATTTCAGAAAATCACAAAAACTCAATGGATGACAGGCTAGATAATATCTCAAATTGTAAGATTACAATTTTATATTGTAACATATCTTAGAGAAAATAAATACTCAAGTGAACATATTGTTTAGAAAAGATCAAGTCAATACAAAGAAAGACAACAAAGATGTGATGATACTCAAAGACAATCTATAGACAAGAAGATAGACTACAAAGGCAGAAATAGCAATATTTGAAAAGCAATAAGTAGTAGAAGAAACTACATTACTGGAAGAAATTTGAAAGAACAACACTGGGAAACAGGAAGTACAAAAAGAACCTGAAAAGGATGATAGACAAGTATGGAAGAACAATAGCATCATATATGTAGATGGAAAAATCTATATTCCAAATAACTAACAAATCTGAGAACAAATTTTACAAGAGAACTACAACCTAGCAGATATAGGATATTCAGGATAACAAAGGATGCTTGATCTTATTAAAAGGACATATTGGTGGCCATAAATCAAAACTGACATCAAAAAATATGTTTAAGGATGCTAAAAATGTCAACAAAATAAAGTATAATATACAAAGAAGACAGGAGAACTATATATATTGTAAATTCCTCAAGGACCATGTCAAGAGATTAGTATTGACATTATTGGACTACTACCAAGATCAAATAACAAAGATACTATAGTAGTTTTTATAAATTAATTTACAAAGATGACCAGACTCAAGGTAACAATGACAAATATATCATTGAAAGAAATAGCTAAAATCTACAGGAACAATATATGGAAAATGCATGAAGTACCAAAGAAAATTCTAAGTGACAGAGGATTCCAGTTTGCCTCATAGTTTATAAAACATCTATACAAAGCACTAGGAATGAAGAGAATATTATCTATGGCATATCACCCTCAAATAGATAGACAAACAGAGAGAATCAATCAAGAAGTCAAAGTGTTTTTGCGACATTGCATCAATTATCAACAAGATGATTGGACAGAATGGTTATTGGTAGCAGAATTCCAATATAATGACAAGAAGCATTTGATCACAGGATATACACCATTTGAACTTAACTATAAAAGACACCCATAGAAAAGAGACTTAACTATAGAAACAGAATCTGTAAACTTTCCTTGAAGAGCTGAAAAGAAGTTGAGAAGTAGTGATGTTATCAATAAAAAAAAAGTACAAGAAATGATGAAAAGACAATTTGACAAGAAAAGAGAAAATCCTCAGAGATTAAAGCAAGTAGACAATGTGTGGCTAAAAGCAAAAAATATCCAGTTGAAATGGCCTTCAAAGAAACTGGACCAAAAGCAATATGGATCTTTTAAAATCACAAAGAATATTGGATAAGGAGTATTTCAGCTAAAACTAAAATTACCAGAAGAATGGGAAATACACAATGTATTCAATGAAGACCTACTGACATGATACAAGGAACCTTAATTCAAAGGAAAACACATAGAACTAGTACCACTACCAGTCATTATCAATAAGGAAGAGAGATATAAAGTTAAAGTACAAGATCACTGAAAACAAGGATGTGGCACACAATTCTTAGTATAATGGAAGAGGTACAGAAATGAACATGGTCAATGAATAGCAGAAACAGGGTTACCACATGCTAAAGAAGTGATTCAAAACTATTAGACAAAGCTTTTGAGATAAAATCTATAAGAAAGGGGGATAAAACTTCAAAACTGACATCTCAAAGCATAACTAGCAATCAACAAATAACTAATTTTACAACTGATCTCTCCTCTTCTAACCCATATGTTCTTTGTACTGTTAACAATATCAACCTTATCATCACTCTCAATAGAGAAAAGAAGGATTAGATAAAGAAATATTACAAAATAATATGAGGACTAGAGACAATGGCAGACATTTAATTGCAAATTCAAGATCTCATCAAAATAGCTAATGCAGTCAACAACCAATTGGCTGATATTGTAACTATACTATTGCAAACAGGAGAAATGCATAAAATACAAATTGGTGGAGACATCTACAATATATTAAAGGAATTACAAAATGTTATATACAGAGATATGGAGAAACAAGCATATTATATAAAAGTACTATTGGGTGACAAACCAGATCAATGTAAAAGAAAAGGAGTTGAGATGGTTGATGAACACATTAAAATCTTACATGAGGTTTATTAAGAAGTATATCAAAATATCCCACAAGAAATACCTTAAAATAAAGGAAAATAAAAGGAAGGTGTTGTTCAAGATGAAGAAGTGTTCCTTTATAAACCATATGCTATATCTTCATTTGAATCAAGTGGATCTGTTACTCCAGATACAGAAATGTTACAAATAGAAATTGACAATCTGGAAAAAGCATTAAAAATGCTATAATCTTCTATGAGAACAATGCCATTCTTACCTCCAGCTCATTATAAAACCATTCAAACCAATAGAAAAAAGAACAAATTGGAATAATATAACATTTAAATTCCTCCAACAAAAACATAAGGCAAACATCAGTCATTGAGAAATCTCTATCAATGTATGAACCATTCTTTATAGCCAACTCTTTACAAGGGAAACTCATTATAGACCTAACCAAGAAGATAATAGCAACATACATAGTTGGAGATTTAGTATTAATGGATTGAACAAGAAATTCATAAGGATATAAATACTAAAATAGAAGTATTGTTATAATTGATACCTCATGTATTACATATGTTTACCTCATTTCTTGAACATGTGTTAGGGGATATTTCATATTTACTATGCCTTGTGTTCTCATTGTATATTATCAGTCAGTTCCTTATGTAGTAGTAGAGGCCTCCTCATGTTTTCCTCATTCTTTTCTCATTGCCTCCTCAAAGATGTCTTCTTCTTTCACTATAGTCATTAAGTATATATAGCTGTAGATTTAAGTCTGTATCCTTATGCTTTACCAATTGATCATCCTCTCCTCTCTTACTCAAACCTTTGCCCAAGTTGTAACCTGAGCCAAGCTTAGAATCATAACAGAGTTTATACCAAGTATATAAGAAGTGTGGAGTCATGGACTTTGTAGAATAACTTTGGCTTCAACTTATGTGCTGTGCTATTTGTCTACTATAGGATTGTAACTTCAGGAGATGACCAGAGTTCAAGGAAGTAAGTTTTGATAAGAAATTGTGTCTCTATATACAAGTATGATATTAAGAGAACTTAGGTATCTCAGAATACAGCTCCAAGCAGAGATTTCAGTGGTGAAATACTAAAAGGAGTTAGATAGGAGAACTTCACCATAGAAGACCAAGCCTGAAAAGAAGTAAACTTTGCCATGAAAGACCAAGTACTCATGGGATTTTGATAGAGGATAATATTGCCATAGAGGACAAATTAAGAATAGATGTGTGAAAGAATAACACCACTATGGAAGATGGACTATTTTCAGGGTTGGACTTAGTATATAACATTAAGTCAAGATAGTTTGCACTTTGATTAGAGCAGAAGTTAGTAATTTAGATAGTTAGTAGATAGTATGAGATGGAATAAGAAGAATACCCACTAGCACCTATCAAGATTTTGTCAACTTCTGAGTATGAGATAAAGAGTGAAAGCAGCACTGTCTCCTCTCTCTTACTAGCTTCTTTATCCTATCTATCCATATTATCACCATTATTATTACCATCACCACCAATAACACCACCACCATTACTCTATACAACTACAATGAGTTGACAAGTATCTATTTAGCTGACAAAGTAGTTGTAGCTTCTAATTGTACAACAAGCAGAGCAAATGGTAGTTTTAGGAAACCAACTAGTAATATTAATGGGAGAAGAAGCAGTTATAAGGGAACCTGACTCTTTTGTACTCTCCAATACTAAACCTTGTCCCAAGTTTGCAATGTTGATCTGGCTATTTCAGACATCAAACTCCACAAACAACTCTGTAGTATTTACTACAACAACTCTACTACACTTACACCCTGAACTCTATCTATTAGCTGCCATTACTTCTACAATTGTTATTCCATATTCTCTGCCCTTCTAGATAACCTTCTAAATGTTTCCATCAAAATTTCTAGCTATCTGGTCCCTATTATTCTTTGATTACTTTAGCATAGCTCTGCTAGATTAGAATATACTACAGAGTATTTATGATAGTTGCTGTCCTCAAGAGACCTTATTCTGTCCTCTTAGGTTTCTCCTAAAGATATGCCCTGCCCTGTTTCTCATGTAGATAATATAACTTAGGTTCTCCCTAAAACATATACCTCATGTAACTCTACAGACTTTGTTCAGTTGCCCTAATAGCAGTTTCTCTAAAATCATAGCCTTCAGAGAGACATAAAGAGATAGCAAGACTATCTTTGTTCAATGGAGAGGTAGAGCAAGTAGTAGAATTTATGATGGCATGTAAACTATATATAAAAACAAAAATGAGGAATGAGAAGATAGAGGAGGAACAAGTATAGTGGAGATTAACATATATATAAGAAGAATCAGCAGATATTTAAAAAGAAAACTTATTGGAGGAGATGGAAATAGAAGAAGTACAATTTGGATTGGTAGGGAAATTCTTAGCTGAGCTAAAGAGAGAGTTAGGAAAAAGAAACAATAAGTTGGCAAAAGTGGTAAAATTTAAAAGATTGAACAAGATCTAAAGACTATGGAGAAGTTTATACAAGAATTCAAACAGACAGGCAGAGGCAGTGAATATGAGGACCAAGCATTGATTGAAGAATTCAAGAGAGAAATGAGTAGACATATTCAAAAAATAATGAAAGTTGAACAATCTCTAAGAAGTATTGATTAGTAGTATGAATGAACAATGAATTTGGGCAGATATTAGAAAGAAGGTAAGAGAGAGGAAGTAAGACTAAGTGGTAGAAATAATGCCCAAGAATAAAAATAAACTACATGTTATGAACTTAAATCCTTAGAGTTGGATAAAAGGACAAAACTCTTGTATTAAAGTAGAACACAAGAGAACTTAATAGGAAGCTCTATACAAAGTAGACTATCTTATATACCTATTCAGATGGTCCATGCTAACTACTGTGCACCCTACTATAAACCACCATGTGTTAGGCATGAGGTTAACATATAGTGTACATGCTGTATGACATCACTTCTTCTAGAATCTTCTACTTCTTTCCCTTATGTTCCATGATCTGTGACCATACCATCAAATGTGATTGATGTGACAGTATGACAGATCATTGCTCTAACCCTAACCCCAGAGTTTTAAAAACAGAAAATGTAAAATAATTTGAAATAAAAATAAAAAATATAAAATAAAATAAAATAAAATTGAAGTCCCTTATTTTCACTTCTTACACTACAACAGTAACAATAATAGCAGGAAGATTTTAGCTAAGGCTACTTCTGCTACAAGTTTGAAGATAGTGAGATAAAAAAGTCTAGCTACACATAGACCTAGTATCATATGCCAAGTTTAATTCCATAAATAATCTATTTTCTATAGTAGTATTATCTTCTTTCAAACTTTACAAGTCTTTTATAGTAAAGTTTACTCCTATCTCAACCTCATACCAGTCAGTATTTCTCTGTAAATTAATTTGATCAAATATCTACCTAGCTTAGAACTAGGCCTAAAAACCAACCTCAACTGATATGAATGACTACATAACTATATAGTAAATGAGTAAGTGTTTTAGCATATCTCTCCATATTCAAGAACTGGTAAATACTCTGTAAATCTCCAGTCTGATAATTAACACTAATCTCTAGTGTTAAGTCAACATACTTCTTTCTATCAGTACTTTCTGTTGAACTCTGTTTCAATTTCTGAAGTTGTGACTGAGTGATATATAGACAGCATAGTATATAAGCTGAAACCAAGATTGTTCTGAGAAGTCTATAACACTGCAGACTTTGATAAGTTTTCATACTTATTGAACTCTGACTAATCTCATGAACTTTGACCTCCAAATATAAACTGCTTCTAACAGTATAGTCTATTCTAATAGTATTTTCCCAATACAATTCTTTGACTTACTTAGATTCAAACCTTGTTCTATCTCTCAAGATATTCTTCAACTCTACCCCTCATCTAAGTAAATACCTTGCTAAGGCCTTCTCTCTAAATACTCCATAGTGATCAAAACAAATTAGCCAATAGGAATACTTCTTTCTACAATCTCCAACTTGTACTATTCAAGGTATGTGAACAGCCTTACTTGTCACAAGATCTAGCATTATTCCTATAAATAATAATCTAAACTGGAAGAATGCTCTCAGACCTTCTCAACCTTCTCATTCTTGTCAATACTTCTGCTCAATATACTAGTAGAGTCAACAAACTAATAATCAGCTGGCAGATATGCTCAGTTACATTGCTAATAATCTAAAAAATCAAACTCCTAAGTCTTTCTTGAATTCACAAGGAACTAAAGCTCACACCTTCAATATCTTCAGTAGTATCAAGCTATAAAAGCTCATTAAATTTGCAATGACTGATCTTTCAGAGATTACTATAATCCTGAGGATTACTACAATACAGATATAATAAGATAATATTTTCTCTTTTTGTATCTATATCACACTATTTGGCTAAACACCATACAATACTCAAAGCTACCTGTAATGCTTTCTTATTCTTAATTTCAAACATTATAGTCTTGAGCTCCCATTTATAGATAGCTAATTTGAGTGAGGTTTCTTAGGCTTATACTTTTGTTTTGGAATTTCTTAAGGACTATCAAAAATTGCATACTTATACAAATAGCCATCTATTCCCAGATTTCTTATTACTTATAGTTAGGTACAGATACAATCAGTGGTACTGTAAGGCTAGTCATCTCTACCATCACTGCTGTTACTTGCAGCAAGTTCAAATTTGTTATCTCCACTATTATGTTAGAGGCAAATCACACTCACTGTGTTATTTATAATAGCAGCATAGAAGACAGAACAGAAGAGTGACTTAGTGAGCCAAGTTGTAGAAAAGAAGCTGGAAGTGGTATGGTACAGATAAAACAACCTTGGTTATAATTGTTACATCTAACCTATACATTGTGTGGTTGTAACTTCAGATAATGGGAGTTCAGATGGAAGGATGTGAATATAGCATAGTTCAAGTTGATTATCAGACTGGAGAACAGTATATAGTAGCTATATTCTTAAATATGGAAGTGACAATCTAATGATATTCTACTACTGCACATACTCTGGGTAGTTGAGCATCATAGAGGTTTTTATTTGGACTTCATGGAATTGATGAGAAATATAAAGTTTTTGGTTCTCAGATTGATGGTGATTGGAAATGGAGTGTTATCTACACTGGAAGAGTATAGATGTTGGAAGGTATATAACATATTACTATAGTACTCTACTATAACTCTACTACTACTATATACTGCCAAAATACTGCTGCTGCTGCTGCATACCACAAACATACTACAAGATATCTGCTTCTAAACAAACATCAGCCTCATCAGCAAAAATCACTGAAACAGTGATTAAAATAGTTAGTCTCTATCTCAAGACTGTTGTCACACAATTAGCCTCCTTAAAAATCCTGGTTCTCAAAGTTAGGAACATAACTATTGAAGTAATTGCATAGTAGGTCTAGACCTGTAAATCCTTCTTTATCCATAGAGATATGCTGGTTACTAACCAAGTCAAACTAGCTACTACTATCTTTGTTAACTTGAAAATTTAACAGTAATACTAGATGAATAAGAAGAACTACAATAGTCTCTCCTTTAAAGAATATACTGCTGAGTTTCACAATGCCTTTTTTCTAACTGGATAAGAGCCCAAACAGTACTACTGCCTTCTCCATCTTTACCAAAATTATCCTCTCTTCTAAAAATAACAAATACAAGTTTGCAATATCAATGTTTCTTTTCATGGAATAGCACATTATCTCACTACACTCATAATACATACCCAGCTAGAAACCCTCATGAATGAGAAACTCTAATTAAGCTTAGAGAGCAAGCTAGTGTCTGAGCTCACAACATTCTAGAACATAGCTGCCATCCTCAGAGCTAGACTCTTACAGAGAATAGAAGCTTCTACTACTAGCTCTAATAAGTCAAAACTTGTAACAAGTATCTAACCACAACACAAGAGGCTACAAAAAATTGCAGAGGTTACAGTAGCTATAGACTGCCTTAAATATCAAAACAAACAACTTACTACCAACCACATAACATCAACAACAAGTCAGCTATATAGTAGAATGCTCTCTAAGCTTACAGACAATAAATGTACCCTCTTGAGACAATATTAAGGCTGCTTTAAATGCCAATATTTTTATACTAAACATATTAGTACCAACTGTATTGCTAGATTTCCCTCAGCAATAGAATATCAAACTCTTACATAATTAGCTGCCTTGGTAGCTATTTCTGTTACTTACTATCCTTTTGTCATATGCCAAGCCCACCCATCCAGAAAACACATCTCCATGGTACATCTCTTGTTAACAAATAAAGCCTACCTTACTCACAACACACCTTATGGCAGTGATGCCATTGTCTGGATATTCTGTTTTCTATGACAGAGATACTCCTATATGACTTGACCTCCCATGGCAGATTTATACTCCTGTCAGTGTCTTAACACTGAAATCTCTACTCAGGGCAATAAATATTATACCACTGAAACCCTGAGTATCTCCTATAGTATAAACTTGTATATAAGACTACTAGTTACACTATAATTTGCTAGTCTGATAATCAACAAAGATAAACTCTTATTGAACTCGATCCCTGGTGTTTAACAACAACACACCAAATCAGCACTCACTTCCATCTTGGACTTCTTTCTATTATCTGAAATTGTGACCACATGGAAGACAGATGGCATAGCACATAAGCTGAAGCCAAGGTTGTTCCACTAGTTTGCATATCTCCAAGTCCACTTCATGGACTTTCACCCCTGGTGTGAATCATGCCTGATACCTTTATGATATACTGATTTAGCAAAAAAAAATATTACAAGAGTTAAAATTGAATTCATTTAAACATCTATATAAATATTTAAGAGAGATGTTGTGGACAATGCTGATAAAATATTCTCTGAGTATGTAAAGTTCTATATATTCTATTTTTCTTGGATCCACTCTGAACTTCTTGTTATATCTTTCTCCTATTCTTTTTCCATTCTATATATCAAGCTACTTATTGACACTGGTGCTCAGATAGATTTGATTAGAAGAAATATTGCAGAAAAGTTGGGGTTGAAAATGGTTGAGGTAAAGATACTACAATATGTAATCAGATG
>Ga0157359_1000128_pt1 | contig 23344 bp, 16 predicted proteins | sample AttcapACBM3_FD_111482 | JGI IMG/M metagenome (GOLD analysis project Ga0157359, IMG submission 111482) | Fungus gardens microbial communities from leaf cutter ant in Botucatu, State of São Paulo, Brazil - Atta capiguara ACBM3 | ecosystem: Host-associated > Fungi > Mycelium > Unclassified ...
ATCAAATATGGAAAATCTGAGATTTTTCATTTTTCTAGATCTCATGGAACATTCTATTTCTCTCCTCTCAATCTCAGTCTTCTTGGAGAACCCATCCTTCATGTTATGACTTAAAGCTCAAAGCGTTAAGCAATAAGACAACTCTTGTATTGAGTAACACAAGAGAACTCGATAGAGTTCCTAGTACAAAGTAATCTACCTTATATACTACTACTCATGGTCCATACTTACTACTGTGCACCCTACCCTAAATGACCATGTGTATAACATGAGGCCAACATGTGTTATCCATATTGTATGACATCACTTTATTCCAGAACCTTCTACTCCATTCTCTCAAGTCCCGTGATCAGTCTTGTGACTATGCCATCAACTTGTGACTGATGTGACAGCGTGACTGATAAACCCTAACCTGAGTTGTTCTAAAAATAGAAAAATAAAAGAAAAAGAAGAAGAAAAATAAAATAAAGTGAAAAGATAAAATAAAAATGAAGTCTACCGTCAATGATCTTGACACTTCACTCTAAAGATATCTGGAGATATTTAGGCTTCATCTTTGATAGGAAATTGTTTTTCCAGTAATACATCAACTTCTATTCAAATAAAGCATTGTTAACTGTCAAATACATGAAAATGCTGGGAAATTCTACAAGAAGATTACTTTCTCATCAAAAACAATTGTTATATAGAATATGCATTCTTTCAATTACACTCTATTAGTTTCCACTATGATACTTTAAAAAAGCTCCTCTTTTATATTCCCTCAAGAAACTCAGAAAAATACAACAACTTTCCTTGGAAAACATAACCTTCAAGCAACAACTTAAAATCAAGAGTTCTATTATAGATGCCAACAATCATTTCAATGGGGTTTTTTCTTTATTTGATTCTCTCAATTTTCTCCTGGCTCCAGATTAATTGATATTTTCTCTAGTTGTTTTTATTTTTACTGAGTAAACTACAAAGACAAGGAAAGCAAGGCCACTCATCTCCATAAACTAGACAATATTTTCACAAACATGTTATTGAATCCCAAATCTATCATCATCATCTCTGATGCTAGCATTTGTCAGACATGGTTCACACCAGGGGTGAAAGTCCACAAGATGGACTCAGAGATGTGTGGACTTGTGGAACAACCTTGGCTTCAGCTTATGTGCTGTGCTGTCTATCTGTTTCATGGTCACAATTTCAGATGATAGGAAGAAGTCTAAAAGAGGAGTGAGTACTGATTTGGTCTGTTGCAATTGAACACTAGAGATTGAGTTCAATAAGAATTATCTTTGTTAATTATTAGACTAGCAAATTATAGTGTAACTACTAGTCTTATATACAAATGGATATTATAGGAGATGCTCAGGGTTTTAGTGGTAAAGCTCTTATTACCCCAAGCAGAGGTTTCAGTGTTGAGACACTGACAGGGATAACTCTGTCATGGAAGACCAAGTCAAATAGAAGTATCTCCACCATAGAAGATGGAATACCCAGATAGTTGTAGCACTGCCTTAAGGCATGTTGTGAGAAAGGTAGCCACTATGGAAGGCAGACTTGTATAATTATGAGACAATATCACCACAGGGATGTAATTTCCAGATGGGTAGACTTGCATATGACAGCATTAGAAACAATGTTGCCACATCTATTGTATATATTCATTCTTATTCCAATATAGTCAAGAAAACCCCACACTATACTGTCAATGTCACTTCAACTGAGGCTGAACTTTTTGCTATCAGATATGAGATTAATCAAGCTATCCAAGTCCCAGATGTTTCTTACATCATTGTTATTACTGATGCTATTTATGTGGTACAATGTATCTTCAATTCTACTATTCACCCTTATTAATGGCAATTTATTGCTATATTGAAGGATCTTAAATTGTTCTTCAATAAACAGTTATCTAATTCTATCAAATTCTGAGATTGTTTTAGTGATGCAAATTGGCCTCATCATGTATTGGTTGACAAAGATATGAAGAAATTCAATCTCACTCCTCTATTTCCCTCTAAAGTATTGTGGGACCTTGATAAGAAAGAAGAAAGCAACAATGTCATAAAAAACTGGTATATGACATTTCAAACATCTGACCTCAAAGACAATCACTTCCTTGACCTTCTTGATGATGATCTTCATAATATCAAACCCTCATATATCAAAGAGGGTCCATAGATCAAACACTTCAGACATTCAAATCTGCTATGTATAAGAGCCACTCAAGTGATAACAAATCATGCTTTAATAGGAGAGTATCATCCAAGGTTTTTCCTGAGAGAAAACTTTAGTTGTTCATACAAATTATATCCAATCAAAACTAGATATTATATTCTTCATGAATATAGGAGGTACAACAAATATTGGAATCTGTCAAGGTTTATATTGAGTTATCTAGTGGCCTTTCTTAAATTCAATCTGTGTGCTTTCTCTTTTCATGAAGCTATGACTTAGCAAAGCAGTTCTTTCTGCTCATATCTTATTGAATTATTCTTTCCCTTTCTATTTCTATTTCTTTTCCTTTTAGTTTTCTCTTTGTTAGTCTTTATGTATAATAAAAAAAGAGGATGTATTCTAGATATTCTACTGACTTAGAGTAAAATTTGCATTTCTCTGCTTTGGTATAAAGATCTGCCTTGTGGAGACACTTGAGTACTTCCTTAATATGCTAGCAATGTTCAGACATGTTGTCTGAGTAGATAAGTATATTATCCAGATAGATCATAACATAGATATCCAAAAGATAGGAAAAAAGGTTATTTATAAATTGCTGGAAGGCTGTGGGAGCATTGGTAAGACCAAAGAGTATTACAGACTACTCAAATAATCCATAATGTGTTCTAAAAACAGTTATCCATTCATCACTGTCAGTAATGCAAACCAAGTAGTAAGCATAGCAAAGATTTATCTTTGTATATACTCAAGCTTTACAAAGTGAGTTCAGTAAATCAGAGATGAGTGGAAGTGGATAGTGATATTTTTTGGAAATACAGTTGAGACTATAGAAGTCAACACAAAGGCATAGTAAACCATCTTTCTTCTTGATAAATAAGACTGGTATACCATGTGAAGATGAGGTTGGTCAGATGAAATCTGTGTTGAGGTTTTCCTCAATGAATTTCTTTAGAGCCTCTTGTTTGGATGCTAAAAAAGAGTATATAGAGCTAACCAGTAGTTAAGCACTCTCTTCCAAGTTGATTTGGAGATCATAAGAATAATAAGGAGCAAGGACTTCAGCTTTGGTCTTACTAAAAACATTGGCAAATTTGTGAAACTTAAAAGGGACATTGGAAAGATCAGAAGCCTCTGCAAGTTGTATAAAGTTGGCCTGGATGTCCAAAGAGCAAAGACAGAGTTGAAACTTACTAAAGCCCAGAAGTTTTAATACATAAATGAATATTGCAGCCCTAATGATAGCAATGTTAGATTGCTTAGTGGTAGATATAGAGGTCTTAGATGCAGGTATGGAAACTGTGGGATCCAATGATTATAAAGAAGTATTAGAGAATAATAGAGATGTTAATGGTGTGTTGGCCACAACACAAGAAGAAGCAAGATTTTCCTGCAAAGATGGATAAAAGTTTATTGACCTATTTATCTAGTCAATCAGTAGATTATATCATGTGAGCCAGTTATATCCAAGGACAAAAGAGCAGAAAGAATTAAGTGAAGTAATATAGAAGTCTAGATACCAGTGAGGAAAATTATAGGCAAATTATCAATTTCAGAGATGTTGTTGTTCAATGAACCATCAAACAAGCAAAGAGCAACCAGCAGGGTTGTAGATGTCTTCAAGTAGTAATTATCTACAAATTTTGAGTCTATAAAACAATGGGTAGATCCAGAGTCAATGAGAGCTTGAAATGGGATTTTATTAAAGTGATTCTGACCAAGGATCAGGGAAGAAGTAAGAGAAACAAAGAGGAAATGAGAATCAGAAAGAGCAAATACATTGAGTCAGATGGGACTCATTGCTACACAGTGAAGTTCAATAAGGCCCTCAGTCTGTGTAAAGTCCTAGGGTTGTTCTCTATTTTTCTGAGAGTTTTTTGGAAATAGCTGCTGAAGCACTGTAGCCTTTGGAAGTGACTATAGTCTGCTTCTTGGGACAGGAGTCTAACTTGTGGTCTTCTGTACCACAATAGAGATACAGATTGTTTTCAAGATGCTTCTTATGCTTATTGCTAGTCAACTTGCCATTATTGGCCAACTTTGAGAAGTGATCTACCCATAGAGAATTAGATTGTTTCTTGGAAGTAGAGAACAATGTGTTGAAAAGGGACAATTTGGCAGATGAAGTCACCAGAGATGTGTTTGCTTTGTTCTGGAAGACCATAGTATTGCCAACAAAGGAAGTATTATCTTACTTTTAGAAGTAAGGAGTTTTCTTTTCTGTCTATCTTGTATGATGGTATTTATAGTCACATTTCTAGGTAGCAGTAATCAATTGTTATTGCTAAAGCATACATATCCTGAAATAAGGTAAGTTCACCTTGTTTCTTGATGAAAATAGGATTCTGGATCTAATTGGGGAGTTTTTAGTAATAGCAGTAGCACAGAACACTATTCCCCCAATTTAATTGAGACATAGCACATAAAATCCATATTGTAAGTGGAAATATTATTGCCAAGCTTCATACAGAGATTATCTAGTATGGTAGTCACTTTACCAATGGAATATGAAAGACTAAAATACCAACATAATTCATCAACAAAAATGTTCTAGTTGGAGAGCCAGTCTTACAGGATATTCTGGTCTTTTTGGTTGAGTTCTACCTCAAACCAGTCCTAGGCAACTCTAGTAAGATAGATCATTGCAAAGATTAACTTTGCAATGTCCATATCAAATTTCATAGAATTTGTATAAAAGTAAAGACAACATTAAAATAAAAAATTATTGAGCTTGTCAGGCTCAGTACTACTGAAAGTGTTGAAGATGTAGGCTTTAGTTCCTCTTTGATTAGAATTAGGACCAGGAGTTTGATTAGTAGTAAGTGTATTTGCAATATAACTGAGTATGTTGGCCAATTACTTGTTTATTGAATTATTACTATGCCAGAGTTTTGATTATGAGTAAGTAGAAGAATTAGATCTATTAGTAACTGGATTAGTAGTGGAAGCATCTTCCCAATTAGGATTGTTGTCTACAGAGATGATACTTGGGTTAGAGACAGGCAAAACTGTATGAGCAGATTAAATAGTATGATTTGGAAACCTTGTAGATAATTAGCCTCTTTAATAAATATGTCTTAAGTATCATGAGACATTTGAAAAATATGTACCAGTGATATTATTGCTAAAACATAGAATCATATTGAAATGTGTCCTAAGCAGTGGGATAGGAGCTGACTCTGAATGGGTTGAATAGTTACAGCAAGAAAAAGCTATTGGACTTTGAAGTATGAAACAAGGATTTATAGACAGAACTGTAATAGAAGAATTAGCAGATGGAACTGCTCAGAATGATAGCAGATTTGGGAGTCTGATAATACTGTCAAGCATAGTTCATACTGGAAGATGAAAGCCTGCAGGGTTGGCTCAGCAATGTATAAAGTGTGGAAACTTCATGTATTAAGCTCAGTAATACAGACTTGTTAGAACAATCTTGGCTTCAGCTTATATGCTATACTATTTGTCTGCTATGTAGTTGTAACTTCTAATTAATGGATGAAACCTGAGGAGGAAGTGAGTGCTGATTTTGGTGTGTCACCATTGAATACCAGAAATCAAGTTCAATAGAATTATCTTCATCAATTATCAAACTAGCAAATTACAATATAACTACTAGTCTTATATACAAGTTAGATATAGAAGATACTTGGGATTTTCAGTATATAGCATGAATAGAGGTTTCAGTGGTGAAACACTGAAAGAAGTTGGATAGAAGAACTCTGCTATGGAAGACTGAGTTTGTGTACTCCAATCAATTGGGTAGACTGAAACAGCACTCAACTGCTGATGTGAACATTTTTCTTATACATCTCATTCATGTTTGGCAGGGTATTCCTGTCATAGAAGACTAGATACCTAAATTATTGCACCACTACTACAAGGATATGTTGTAGGAAAGGTGGCCATTGTGGAAAACAGACTTGTTACAAATTTGTTATGATAACATCACTGCTACAAGGATATATTTTCAGAAATGGGTAGACTTGACATATAACATATACTGTCTATCTATCATAGGATTGCAACTTTAAAAATGGAATGGAATCCAAGAGGAGCGAGTTCTAATAGTAATTTGTTGCTAAAGAACACTAGAAATAGAGTTCAACTTATTATAAATGATTCTTAGACTAACAAAATACAGTATATCTACTAGTTCTTAAATATATATAATAAGAAAGAAAAAAACTCAAGGGTTTTAGTATACAGCTCCAAGCAGGGATTTCAGTAGTGAAATACTAAAAGTATCAGAGTTGAAAATAGTGGACTTCTTTATTTTCACTTCTTTTCTCATTTTTATTTTATTTTCCATTTATTTTCTTATTTTCAGACTTAAGATTAAGAGTTAGTATGATGTTATATAAGACTGTTACAAACTGTCACATATATGTCACATATCACTGTCACATGATCACATGTTACAAAAGGATGTAGAAGATTCTGGAACAATAACATCATATAGTATATATTATACATATTAACCTTAAGACAAACATATGCTTTTTAGAGTAGGCTAGGTTTAGTATAGTATAGACCATGAGCCTAGTGTATATAAGATAAACAGATTATACTTAGGAACTCCATCAAGTTCTCTTATATTAACTCTAATACAAGGTTCTTTTGTTGACTTTACTCTATAAGTTTTCAATCATAATAAAAAGAGGTTAGATAGAAGAACTCTGTTGTAGAAGACTGAGTTAGATAAGATTAACTCTATCATGAAAGACTGAATACTTATGAAGTTTTAGAATTAGAGTATAACACCACTATAAAAGACATATTATAAAATAATGCTATTATAGAAAAAAGACTTTAATTAGAGTTAAAATAGGATAACACTACTATAGAGAACAAGCTTTATATTAGACTTAGCATATAACACTCTTTCATATTATTTGAGTACTAGACAATAATTAACTATTTTTTTGAGATACTAAAGAATATACTTTACAGTTTAAATGTTACAACTTAAGTTTCAAGTGCTAGAGATAAAAACATACCCATATTAAAACTATAACTATCTTTTAACAAATTTTACAATGTTCTATTAGATTATATAACTATATAATAGTGATAGTTGTCACTATTATAACATTGTAACCATTATATATAATATCATATTATACTCTCTTAGCTAAATCTAAAAAAGAAAAAAGAAAAAACTAAACTATAAAATTTAAAAAATTTAAAAATAAAGAGAAAAAAATAAGACAACTAAGTTCATATTGGTAATTTCTAACACTATCAGGTGCAGTTCATACCAGGATTGAAAGTCTGTAAGGTAAATTCAGAGATATACAGACTTGTGGATTAATCTTGGCTTCAGCTTATGTACTGTACCATCTGTCTGCCATGTGGTCACAACTTCAGATGGAAGGAAGAAGTCCAAGATGGAAGTGAGTGCTAATTGGTATGTCACTATTGAATACTAGAGATCAAGTTCAGTAAGAATTATCTTTGTCAATTATCAAACTAGTAAATTATAATGTAACTACTAGTTTTATATATAAGTACTGACTATAGGAGATGCTCAGGGTTTCAGTAGTATTGCCTCTATTGCCCTGAGTGGAGGTTTTAGTGATAGAACACTGACATAAGTATAACTCTGCTATGGAAGACCAAGTTAGATAGGAGTATCTCTGTTATAGAAGATAGAATACCCAGATTGTTGCATCACTACTACAAGAGCATGTTGCAAGGAAGACAGGCTTGTAGATTAGATATTGATAAGGCAGTATCACTGTAGGGATGTATTTTCTAGACTAGTAGACTTAGCATATGACAAACACTAAAGATGAAGAATATCAAGATTTTCACCAAACTAAACAACTTGTTCAACTACAAACTAAATACTATCTAAATACTTAATAAATTTCTTCAATTCTAAAATGATATTATGTAAGTATTCAGTTTTCCACAGTAAAGTTTACTCCTATTTCAAAACTGTTAGAAAACTAACTACTTTGTTTAAACTTGAGTTCTGAACATTGCCAAAGCCTACAGTAGCTTTTCTCTCTCTCTACACACATAGATCAAACACTACTACTAGTATTGCAGAGCTTGTTAAGTCATTACTACTGCTTCTATTTCAGAATGTTTTCAGATACCTTCTACAAGATAATCATGCTCTCTTCTCTCCAACTATAGTTTAATAAGCTTGTAACCATCCAATCAGCACATTTTAGTCCACTCTATTTAAGTTCCCAACTATTTAGTATTATTATTCCTAGGTTATATCAGCAATGTTTTGCTTAATATTCTACTTGATTAATATAGACTGCTTAAGTACTTAGAGTAGCTATCACCTCCAGAGAACTTTATTCTATCTTCTTAGGACCTCTCTGAAAATAAGTTGTATATCTAGTTACTAAAAATAATAAACTTAGGACCTCTCTGGAAATTATGAACACTACTAAACTTCATAAACCTCACTAGTCATCCTAACAAAAATTCTATGATTAATTAGTGTTTCTCTACAGATCAATTTAATCAAACATCCACCCAGTTTGGAGCTAAGCTTAGATACTAACCTTACTTAATGTTAATAACTGCTCAACTATGTAGTAATAGCACTACTTGAGTTTCCAAGTGTTTATAGTCTTTACTACAATTAACATTGTATTAATCCAATATAAGGTTCCTCTTTCACTTTAACTCTTGAGTTGTAATATAGTAGTTGCCATAACATCTAGAAAGCCTACAACTCAGATACTTTGATAAGTTCTCTTACTTGTTAAACTCCAACTAACTCTGTATATATTTGCTCTCAAGTGTGAACTATCCCTAACAGTATTATCAGACTCCAAAGTCTACTATCACATCTGTTATGCAGTTCTATTTGCTCTCTTTATTCTTATTTTTTATAATCTCTTCTAATAGTATTTGCTTAATGTAATTCTTCAACTTACTCTAATCAAACTCTATCCTATCTCTTAAAACACCACATCTTTTAATTCTGCTTCTTATCTGAGTGAACATCTCATCAGAGTCTTTCAACCAAATATTCTATGCTGTTTAAGAAGAATTAACTAATAAGAATGTTCTTTTCCTCAATCTCCAATCTGTACTATGCAAGGTATATAGACAGTTTCACCTGTTGCAAGTCCTAGCATCATTGCTGTGGACAATGATTCCAACTAGGAAAATGCTCCTGTGTCAGATTTAAATATGGTAAACTCTGTTTATTTTATTTTTCTTTCTTATTTTCATTTTCATTTCTCTTTTTATTTATTTTCTTGAAACTTAGAGTTAAAGATTAGGATGATGGTCACAATCACAGGTCACATGATCACATAATACAGAGAAGATTGTAAAAGGTTCTACAATAAGAAGAAAATACTTTGCCATGCCATCAATATCATCTCTATAGAGGCAGAATTATTTGCACTCAGATGTGGAATTAATCAGGCAATTCAAATACCTGGTTCCTCTTACATCATTGTCATTAATATTCTATAGCATAGTAACAGTATGTTAGCCTTATAAAAAGCATATGGACTTTAGAGTAGGTTAGTTGTAATGTGTACATAGATTTTAGTCTATAGTATATAAGATAAACAAATCATCTTGTAACAGAAACTCCATTAAGTTCTCTTATATAAATCCTATACAAGATTTCTCTTTTGACTAGTCACTAAGTCTTAAGTCATAATACTAGAACTTAATTTCCTCTTCTGAGACTATCCAACATAAAACCCTCTCTATTTCACTCTTACTCTCTCATTACTCTCAACTAAAGACAATATTACCTTTAGTCAAGAAGAATTACTGGGCCCTAAGTATAAGAAATATACTAGTTAGACAGGAAAAGCCTGGCTACATATAGTATATTAAAGCTTACTAATGCATCATAGGTGTACCAACCTTTTGTAGACATATTCTTTACCTTTCTTTGAGTAGTAGTCCTATACTATTAGTCCACTTATAATCAGTCTATGCAAAAGAACAACAAATATTATTAAAACCTTATTTAGAGTAAAATGACCTTCTCACATTAAAGTGGACCTGCTAATACTTACAGAGATTGAGTCAAGTTCTAAATATGAATCAAAGAGAGAAGTCAGTACTAGCTCTACCCTACCCCTTTACATCTTATTACCTTCTATATCCTTACTACTTTTATTTTCACTCATACAAATCAGCTTACTCCTATATTACAATATGAGTTAATACAGTGTTCTAGATTAAATTCTACTTCAATTAAGATAATCAAATAAGTAGATTGCAGTGATGTAGGTGTAGATAGTAGCATTAATGGCTAGACAAAGAGAAGAGGAGATGACAGCTCCAAGACTCATACTAGGTTTAATGCTGAGATATTCAAGCTGCCTATCTTTGATGGAGATGTAGTAAAGTGGTAAATTTTGTAACAGCATGTAAACTTTATATCAGAATAAAGATAAAAGAGATGTCAGTAGAAGAGCAGATGCAGTGAGTATTAATATATGTGCAGAGAGGATTAGTGAATATCTGGAAGGAGAATGTGTTAAAAAAAATAATAGAACTGAAAAAGTGAAGTAGGGAAGTAGGACAATGAAATAATTTGTACAAAAGTTCAGGAAGACAGCAAGAGAAAGCAAATATAAAGAGAGACTATTGATTGAAAAGTTCAAGAGAAATATGAATGGTGTCATCAATCATAAACTGATAAAGGCAGAAAGACCTCCAAGAAACATTGAACAGTAGTATGAGAGAGTAATAAATTTGAATAGATATTAGAGAGAGAGTAAGTGAGAGGGAAAAATATTAAGAAGCAAGAAGAAAAGCAGAAACCAGGAATAGAAGTAGACTAGAACATCAAACAGCCAAGGAAGGTTCAGACAACAACTTTCCCTATTCCAAGTATGGTAGAAGAAGCAAGAAGAACAGCAAATGCCATGAACCTGCTCTAATAAAAGATGTGGAAAAAACAAATACAGTAGTGATAAGAAACCTAATATAGTAATAGCAAAGGATTGGATTCATACCAAGATAAGACTCTTATGTAATGGAGATAGATTAGAGTAGGATACTACAATTGTGGTGGTTTTAGACATTTGGCACATCATTATTGCAATCAGAAAAGAATTGGAAAGAGAAAAAAGATTGACTATAGAAACAATTTGAACAATATATATAATTTAAAAGAGAAGAGAGATCAGAATCTCAACTGAGTCTCTCAAATAAATTTACTATACTAGCTAGTTGTATGATACAAGCTGGTATTTAAAATCAAGAGAAAAACCTAAGAGAAATAATGGTGTAGATTGGCTTAAAAAGAATTAATATATAGGAAGAGATAATGGTGGAAGCATTGTTAGACAGTGGAGCTATGTGATTGGTAATGAGTTTTGAGTTTGCAAAAAAAGCAGGAGTTCAAGTTAAAAAAGATTGAAAGATTTATATAAGAAATATAAAGAAAGAGCAGAGATAGACATAATTGGAAGACAAAAGTGAAATATAATTTTAGGAATGCTATAACTTGCTCACCACAATTCTGAGATTGACTATAAAACAAGAGAAGTAATGTTATGATATATCTTTAAACCTTATTTCTTTTAATATGGTTTTATTTTCTTTTTATGGATTTTATTTCTTTTATTTAGTGATGAAGGATCATATAACTATAGTATATAACTATATCATATGAGGTGATATCGTAGGTTTTAAAAAAGATAGAAGGTTCTTGTATAATGATGTTAAAGAGTATGGCTATAGTATGTCTACCTTATAATTAAGACATGATAAACTCATAGATAATACATAGAATTTATAGTAGGTAATATATTGTAGAGCATGAACCAGTATGTATAGTATATATTGTAGTAGGAGGTTCTTTATTAAGTTTCTCTTGTAAACTCTAATATGAGAGTAATAGAGATATACTGGCTCTATGTAAGTTTGTACATCTTTGCTGTTACTGGTGTTGGTTGCTACAATAAGTAAAGATAACAAAATGTTTGAAGAAATGTGAGAAGTAGTAGAGACTGAAACAAGAGAAACTGGGATAGCAAAAGCAAAAGGAAAGAAGAAGGAGAAAAAGAAGAAAAGAAGAAAACAATAGAAGTAAATAAGATGGCAGAGGAGTGGGAAATTTGGGATAAAAAATAAGCAGTAGCAAAGTCCAAAGAAAAGACTAAGAAATTGATATTTCAAAGGTTTCACAAATAGATTCATGTTTTTAAAAAGAAGGCAAGTGAGAGAATGCTAATGAAAAAGATGTAGAACTATCCAATAGATGTGAAGAAAAGGTTTGTGCTAAAGAAAGAAAAGGTTTATCTGTTGTCAAGAAAAAAAAGAAGTACATGAGCTCATAGAGGAACAATTAAGAAAAGAGTACATCAAATCCTCAAAGTTGTTTCAAATTGTACCAGTGTTCTTTGTAGGAAAGAAGGATGGTAAGAAGAGAATGGTATAGAACTACAGATATTTAAATGAATAGACTATTAAGAACAATTATTCTTTATCTTTGATTTCAGACATTATAGAAAATATTAGTACTAAAAAAGTATTTACTAAACCAGACTTATGATGGGAATATAATAATGTATAGATAAAGGAGGGTAATAAGTAGAAGATGGTGTTCACAACTCTGGAAGAATCATTTGAACTGATAATGATATTCTTTAGCCTGATGAACTTATCTGTAATATTTCAGATAATAATGAATGAGATTCTATAGAACTTAATTAATACTGAAGAAGTGGCAAGCTTCATTGACAATAGGATAGTGAAAATAGAAAAGGAAGAGAAACATGATGAAGTAGTAGAAGAAGTAGTAAAGAGATTGGCAGAAAACGATTTGTATATTAAACTAGAAAAATACAAGTGAAAGATTAGAGAAGTGGGATTCTTAGGAGTAGTGATTGGGCTGAAAGGAATAAAAATGGAGAAGGAAAAGATAAAGATGATATTGAACTGGCTGACTTCCAAAAGAGTCAAGAATATTCAGAAGTTTTTAGGATCCACCAATTACTATAAGTAGTTTGTTAAAAATTTCACATCTATAGCTAGACCATTACATAACCTAATGAAAAAATTAGAAGTTGGACTAAACAAAAAAGTAGGAAAAAGTGTTTAGGGAGTTGAAGGAGAAATTTACAAAGGAACTAGTATTAGCAATATCAGATTTAAATTTTAAAAATGAGGATGGAAGTTGACATGTCAGACTATGCAATGAGAGAGATATTGTCAATAGAGTGTAAGGGTGGACATTGAAAGCTAGTGGATTACTTGTCAAAATCTCTCAAAATAAGATGAAAAGAAATTACAAAATTTATAACAAGAAAATGCTGGTAGCAATTAGAGAACTGGAAAACTGGAGAAATCTACTAGAGAATGCAAAGTCAAGTTCAAGGTCTGGACAGATTATAAAAACTTAGAATATCTTGAAACATGTATCAGAAACAAAGATAGAAAAGACAGATAAATTGAATAGTAGGCTGGATTGGAAGGTAGGAATAGAAAATGATAATGAAAACCAAAAATTGATGAGAAAGGAATAGGTTTGAGGATTAGTAAAAGTAATAGTAGAAGAATCAGAAGTAAATATAACAGAAAAATAAAAATAGCTAGAGAAAAAAACAAAAAGGTGGTGAGAGTAGTAGAAAAGATGAAAAAGATAGAAGTCAAAATATTGAGAAGCAATAAATAACAGATAGATAGAGAGTTGGCATTGAAGAAGAAGATTTATATGCCAAAGAATGAAAAATTGAAGATAGAGATAATCCAGTCACATCATGATATGCTGGCAGTAGAATATAGAGGAAGATGGAAGATAAAAAAGTTGGTGACACAGAATTATTAGTGGCCAGAAGTGATAAAAAATATGGAAAGATATGTAGATGGATGAAGAATTATGGCTAATAAGGTGCCAGAGAAACTATGAATACATTTGATAGCAGACTTTATTATGAAGTTACCATTAGTAGCAGAGAAGAATGTGGTTTTGGTAGTATACAACAAGCTGTCCAAAATATTTTGTGGCAATAACAGAGGGAACATCAATGAAGAGACTAGCAAGGTTGTTCAGGAATGATGTATGAAAGCTGCATAGGTTATCAAAGAGTGTGATTTTAGATAAGAAACTACAGTTTGCAGCAGAGTTGACTAGGAAGCTGAATAAAATATTGAAGATCAAAGTTGTCAACAGCATTCTACCCACAGATAGATGGGCAAACAGAATGTATAAATCAAGAGTTAGAATAATACTTGAGATTCTTTGTGGATCATAGATAAAAAGATTGACTGGAATGGTTAGCAATAGTAGAATTTGCAGTAAATAATAAAATACATTCAGCAACTAAAATATCTTTATTTATAGCAAATTATAGTAGAGAGCTAAGAATAGGAGCAGATATTAGAAGAAAAGAAAAAGTTGAAAAAGCAGTGGAGTTTGCAGAGAAAATGAAAAGAAAAGAAGCTGAGAAATAGAAGAAAGGTAATAAGATGATGTTCAGTGCAAAAGATTTGGTATTGAAAGAGAAACTAGCAAGGAAATTAGTGGACCAATATGTTGGTCTATATATTATTGAAAAAGTGGTATCTACTAATGTAGTTAAATTAAGACTGCCAATTTCAATAAAGATTTTCCTATTTATGAATGTCAGTTGAGTAGTAAGATATAAAGAACCAGTGAAGAGATAGAAAGTGGAAGAAGTGAAATCAATAGAGGTGGAAGAAGTTAAGAAGTAGAAAATAGAAAAAATATTGAATAAAAGAAAAATAAGAGAAGTGGTAAAGTATTTGGTGAGATGAAAGGAGTTTACAGTGGAATATAATATGTAGAAGAGAAAAAAAGACTTAGAAAATGTGAAAGAAGTAATAATAGAGTTTGAGAAGAGACTAAGTGTAGAAGTAAGAAGACAAGAAAAGTTAGATATGTCAGAGGAAAGAAATTTCAGGAGAGAAGAATTACCAGAGAAGTATACAGTGAAGATGTTGTATAGGTGGAATAATAGAAAATTTAAAAAGAAATATTCAAAAAAAGCTGGAAAAGAACTAGTAAAAATAGAAGTCAGTTTCTTCAAAGAAGAAACCTTAAAGGAAGGATGATGTCAGAGTTGAAAACAATAAACTCTGTGTATTTTATTTTATTTTATTTATAATCAACAATTTATTACATGGAGTATGAAGGCAGACTGTGATAGCTACTTTATAACTACATTAAATAAAACTAAAGAAAAAGAAAAGAAAAGAGAAAACTGTTTAAGCAAAATATAAGCTAGCTCATTTGGATTGAATTCTAAGAAAGAAATAAAATGATTCATTATCTCTCTCATCAGGTTCCAGTACTTATTGAATTTTCTACACTCATAGAAAATATATCTTGATTTGATTGGATAGAATCTACATAGATACTTAAATTCTTCTCTTAGGAAAAATCTTAAACAATATTCTCCAATCAGGGTGTGATTGGTAATGGCTTTAGTGGCTCAAGCATATAGTAAGTTTGAGAAACCAAAGTGTTCTATTCATAGGCCTTCTTTTATATAAGAAAGCTCAATTTCTGATAAATTGTTATCTAATAAGTGGAGAAAGTTTCTTCCCTTGAGATCTGACTATTTGAAAGCTGTATGCCATTCTTTGATGATGTTGTCACATTCCTCTTTCTTACTAAAGTCTCATGATGATTTGCTTGAACATAAGAGAACAAGGTCAAATTTCTTTGTTTTCTTATCTACCACTATATGTAAATGCCATTGCCATTAGGGCAGTCCCAAAGTTCTATGATATTATTAGCATGCTTGCTGAAGAATGCTCTGAGTTCTTTAGATATTGCAATTGATTGTTGCTAATGTGAATGCATAGAGGGATCAAAGATTTTTTTGTTACATAAATAATATCAGTAATGACTATGATGCATGAGACATCTTGTGTTTGAATAGCTTGATTAATCCCATATCTGATGGTGAATAATTCTGCCTCCATTGATGCAATGTCAACAGTATAATAGAGCATTTTCTTTAGAGAATTGTTGGAGAAATAGATATGAGAAATAGAGGAAGTAACATTGTTTTTGACACTTGTGTCAGTGATAATAACAATTTTTTTTGGATCCAATGATGATTCAAGAACAATTTCATCAAGTTTCTTTTAATGAGCTTCTTTACTTTTGTTAGAACTGTGATTGACATTGTGAAAGAATATACAACTAGAGAAAATGTCAATTAATCTACTATCCAGATGAAATTCAAAATTTAAAGAATCAAAGGTTGTAAAAATTCCATTTAGTTGATTTTTTGTGTTGACAATGAAACTCTTGATTTTTTGTTGTTGCTTGGAAGTCATATTTCTCAGAACAAGATAGTGTGATTGAGATTTCAGAGTGTGTCTTCTCTCAAGTAAAGATTTGATAACATGGTTATAAGGGAGAGTAGCTATTTACAATTGATTTCTATCACTCAGTTTATAAAGATGTAAATGTATAGGAATTAGACTAGCAATGGCCTCAATTTCTATAGAAGGAGAGATACAAAAGGTACCTAATATCTAAAGCACCACTTGTTATTGTATTTTGTTAAGCTCTTTAAGAGGATATAGTAATGGTACCTTGTTGTAATGCCAAAGAAGGAACCTGTATGGAGTAATTAGAAAAATACATATTCTGTAGAGTAAGCATTTTTGATAGAATAGGAGTCCATGTGTTGAGTTGCCAAGCATTTTTATATATTTGACCATAGACAGTGCTTTATTTGCATAAAACTTGATATGTTGTCAAAAATAAACCCAAGATATTGCCAAGTGTCTTTAGGATAGAGGATAGGGCCACTAATTTGGTTAAGATTCAAAAACAAAGAATCAAAAAAACCATATGACCTAGAAAAATGGAAAATTTCAGTTTTCTCATATTCAACTACAAGTCCAAACTGAGAAATGAAAAATCTGTCACCTATAAACAAAAGAAATGATATAAAGATTTTAAGATTTTTTATTCTTTTTTCAAAGATGTAAAAGATTGGAGCAATAAAAAAAGCAGATAAAATGGGAGAAAGTGCTGATCTCTAACCAACATCTATGTCCATAATGAAAAATAAGGAAGTAAAACCATTCCATAAGTATCTAGTTTTCCTGTTTACTAGATAGTTAGAAGAAAAAAAAAGAGAAATTCTTGAATCAAATTCTGCTTTTTTAAGAATTAAAGGGATTAATTGGTGGTTTAAAGATAGAAAAATTAAGTGATATCAAATGCTAACATGCTCATTTGAAGGTTTTTGACCCATCCAGATCAGATTAAGAATATGCCTGCATCTATTGTTGAGCATTGTTTGAGTTCTCCAAGTTGATTTGAATGAATGAAGTTGTTAGTGATCAAATAAAACTATAGGTATTCACCAATAACTTTTTCTATCAGTTTTCCTAATGTATTCAATAAGATAATGGGGTAGAAAGACTTGATAGAGTTGTAAGCAATCTTGTTGGACTTTGGGAATGATGACATCTTGAAGTGTATTACCCAATGTCCTAGATTAATGCATGTATTAGCTATGCTGACAATGTTCTCTAAACATTTATCATCTTTGACAACTAGCTTGAAGTGCTTTTATGAAATTCTATTTGGTCCAAAAGCAGATGAATTATGGTCATCCATTGTATTGAATTGCTTCAATGGCCAGTAGTTTTCATTTCTTAACCCAATTCATAAGGTTCCATAGTCTACAATTTTTTAATGTAATTTCTTGAATCTTGTTATCAAAAAATAAGCATTTTGTGGTCATCACTGTTCTTTTGAAGTCCTTTTATTCTTTGACTTTCCTTGATGCCCTGTATACTGTTAGCTTTTCCTGACACTTCTCATTCTACCAATTTTTGGATTGTCTCATAATATTGACCAATCATGAATGCAATATCCATGTTGATTCTGATATATTAGCATATTTTTGAACTATGCTTTTGAGAGAGTTTTTGTCAAGAATATTCACTATATCAATATTTCTGAATCTTCTTATAAAGTCATTTACAAATTTGGATTCTTCTTCACTATTCTTATGATGGTGTATCTTTTATCCTGGATGAACTTTTCCTCAATTATGATATTAACAGTAAGAGAAGCATAATCTGAGAGAAAACAAAGTTTTGGATGAATTTTGTAATTAATAAGTTCTGATGAATTTGACTGTAAGAATAGATCAATGACCAAATTGGAATATTTTTCATTATTGGAATATCAAATAAAAATCTATTGGGTAGAGGAAGATAAAGTGAGGTTAAAAGAGTCTACAATCTCTACTAAACTGTCACTATAAAAAGAATGGAAAGAGTATGACAGATCCCATTCACTATCTCTGATATTGAAATTGCTAGCCATAATTAAGATATTGTGAATATTTGTTTCAGTATTCTTAAAATACTTTAAAGCTAAATGATTATCATCTGAATAATATTAAAAAAAAACACATAGAGGTTAAACAAACATTGATATATAGCACAACTCTTAGATAGTCTTGTTTATCAGAATTTAATCTGAAAAAGGTAATCTAGTTCAGATAGTTAGGGACCCCTACAACTTTGTCCTCATTTTCATTAAAAAAAACTTGGAATAGCACATATAAATGACTATAGAGGCTCTTGAATGAAAAGGGTATCAATATTTTTTTGGGTTTCTAATATTAATTCTGTGAAGGCTCTGTTTTTTTGAATATTCTGTGAGAATATCTTGAGATTTTTGATAATTATGCTTGAGCAATACTTTCAGTAGAGTAAATCAAGTTTTTCCTGGTTTCCCAGATTTCTTGGTATTTTTTTTTATGCCATTCTTTATTGAAACAATGTTTCTAAAAAGGACAAGCATTCAAATTGGCTTGGTGATTGCTTTTATAGTTCAAGCATTTAAACAAATAGGAGTATAGTTCACCCTACTTTGTTTCAAGTCTTGGAAGGTTGGTCTTAAAGTTTGTCTTACAACACCATGCAAAGTAATAGTGATGTTCAGTTTTATGAGGTCCATTACACTTAATACATTTTGACCCTTGAATTCTATACACAAAAATAGTATACCCTTACTTCCAGCAGTTCTTATACTAGAAGACTCTTGAGTTCATGTTCACACCACAAATGGTGGCAATAAAGCTCTCTATGTTAAAATACCTGTTAATAAGACATTTAGTCTTACTACTACTTTGAACATCCCATATGTTCAGCTATACAATAGCTATATCCAACTTGGATAATGTTTTAATAACTCAAGGTTTTGAAATAAGCAAGACATTGTTGAAGATGTGGTTGCTTTCTTTAGATAAGATTTATATTGAGAAAGGCACAGTACTTTCTTGAAGATCTTTTAGTTGTCATATTGATCTTGGATCTAACCTTTCCAGAATCATTAATAGTCCTGTAGATATTTTTGATTTTCTTAGCTGATAGATTAAGGAAATTTTCCTTAAGTTTCAGGATTTCACTGACATTTGGAGCTAATGCTTGAGCATATGACTATTTTTTAGGTTTAGTGTTTTTCTTAGTTGTATTACTTTTCTTGAAAAATTTTGATTTTTCCAAGATTTTCTTAAGTAATCTAGCTAGGATAGGAGGTGGAAGTTTGACAATTTTTACTTGCTTGTCCTTCAACTGTTCAACTCACTTAACAGGTTTGTTGACTTTAATTTTGGGAGTGAATTTGAAGAAAATACTCTACTTGAAAGTCATGTTATTCTTATCTATTTCTAACACATCCTATCCTGCTTCATAAATGGATGAAATGAAAATCTATGCTACCTGACCAAAATCTTGAAGCTGTTTTACATCATTTATCTTGTTGCTCTTTGCACTTCTATTCCTAATAAAATTAGCTATGTATAAGAGTGAAGTAGACATATTCTTTGCATCAATTTCCAAAAATTCTATGGTACCAAAATAAAAATGGGATAGGCTTCTCCATCTCAGGTATTTGGTTCAACCAGTTGACATATATCATAAGATATTGGGATATTTGTGAATTCCTGAGACAAACATGAGTTAGTATTATTAATAACCTCACTCTCACTTTGAAGTTGTTTAGAGCAGGAGCCTTATTGTTAACATGTTGTACCCCATCCTTGGAGCTGCTGTCTATTACCTGTTCAACTAGTCTGCTTTCCCCTTCTTTAGACATAGTGTATGAAAGAGAAAAACTCTCTCTCTTTTCAACTTACATCTGCTCACTCCAGAGTAGATTGTTACTTTGAATTTCCATCCTTTTATAGTATGGAATAGATGAAACATTCAAATGCACTGAGGACTCTTTTGAACTGTATTTGCTAAAGGAAGCTAATCTTCCCCTAGAATTGTCTGTATTGATATCCATTTCCATATTGGAGGAGTTTTAAACCATTGGAATGGAAGTAAAGACTTTGGAAGTACTAGGAAAAATTGTATTCACTAATTTTCTTATGGGTGATACCATGCAAGATGGTGGTAAGAGAGAAAGAAGCATACATTTTATTTTTCTTTCTCATTCTTATTTTTATTTCCCTTTTTATTTATTTTATTTTCTTGAAACTTAGAATTGAAAATTAGAGTAATAGTAACATATTATAACATCTGTCACAATTACTGATTACATGGTCACATAATACAGAGAAGATTGTAGAAGGTTCTAGAACAGATAATGTTATACAGTATAACAATAACATGTTAATCTTATAGAAAGTATATAGACTTTAAGGTAAATTAGTTATAGTGTGCACATAAACTACAGTCTGTAGTATACAAGGTAGACTATCTTGTAACAGAAACTCTATCAAGTTCTCTTATGTAAGCCCTATACAAGATTTTTTTAACCAATCACTAAATCTTAAGTCATAACATCTAAACTGTCATATATCAAGTCTACCCATTCTGAAAACATGCCTCCACAGAAATAATATAACAAATTCAGATATCTGGTCTTCCATGATGGAGATACTCCTATTAAATTCAGCCTTCTATGGCAGTGTTTCCCTATTCAACCTCTTTCAGTGTTTTATTACTGAAACCTCTGCTTGAGGCTATGTACTGAAACCCCTTAGTATCTCCTATACATCTGACTTGTATATAAAACTAGTAGTTACACTGTAATTCACCAGTCTGATAATCAACAAAGATAAACTTCTATTGAACTCAATCCCTAGTGTTTAATAGCAACATACCAATATCAGCACTCACTCTCACTTCAGACTTTGTCCAATTCTCTGAAATTGTAACTATGTGACAGACAGACAGTGCAGTACATAAGCTAAAGCCAAGGTTGTTCTAACAAGTCTGCATCATTGAACTCCTAGCATGAAGTTTTCCATACTCTATACATCTCTAAGCCAACCCTATATACTTTTGCTTTTTGGTGTGAACTGCATCTGAAAGCTTTGTGATAATGATTAACATTAACTTCTTGAAATTGGAAGGCCAACAACTAAGATCAATACATGAATTTGTTATATTAACAAAGTCAGTAACACATTTAACATTGTCTATTAATACTTTGAGATGACTCTAGAAAATATGATCTAGATCTAGAATAGACAAACTACTACATTTGTTGATAGCATTGATAAATTTGGCTTTGGAGAAGGGAGACCATTCTGCTTGTTAGTACAACAGAATTTCATTTAGAAGTTGCAAATTGATTAGTCTGTTTTGAGCTGTATTATAAGACTGATAAAGTGCTTGCTACAACTCATCCAACTGATTGTAAGGATGTCCATTAAACTTGATGGTTTCTATAGCTGGTAATTTGTATTTTTTAACCCAATTTATCAAATCCTAAAATCTCTTGTTGGTCAATGCAATTTCTTGAATTCTGTTATCAAAAAAGATCTGTTTATACCATCTTCCTGTATTTGATCCAGTCTGTTCTTCTTCTAAATGATTGGTACTTGACCAGATCCCTATTGCATTTCTCATTCCACCATATCTTAAAGTGTTTAGTAATATTAACACATTTGGAATACTTATATCAGAGCTTCTCTGCAATAAAAGCAAATTCTTAAGTTATTTCTTCTAGCATTTCACAATCAAGAATATTCATTGTATTGATACAACTTATCCTATTCCTCAGCTCATTGACAAATTCTTTTTCTTTCTCATTATTTTTAACAATAGCTCATTTTCAATCTTGAATGACTTCTTCTTTAATGATGATATTGACTAATAAAGGAGCATGGTTAGAAGGACTCTGAAAATCCAGTGAGATCATGTGATTGTTGAATTCCTCTACATTTGCATGAAAAAATATTAGATCTAGTACTAAATTTGAATCATGAGGGTTATCTAAGTAATGAGTAGATACCTAAACAACAGGTGATAATAGATCTAAATTGAGACTGTCAGCTATTTTCCTGAGTGTATTTCCATGTGTTGAATGATGTGAATATGAAGGGTCTCAATCATGATTTCTAATATTGAAATCCTCTATCATAATTAAAACATTATTCAAATTCATCTTAGTATCTTTTAGATACTTTAAGATGGATTGTTAGTTATCTGAGTAAACACTAATAATGAGATACATAATGCTGTGATTGAAAAATGAAATGATATTTATGTTCTTATGATTGAAAATGTCTTATCTGAGTGAAAAATGCATTTTTATCAATCTAATATTAATGTAAGTGAGAACTCTTGAATAATCACTCTCAAAATGCAAAGTTCTTGTAAACATCATTCATAATGGGTGATTGGGAGCTCCTATAATATTTTCCCCTTCTTCAGATACAGAGCTTAGAATACTACAAATAATTGACTAGAAAGGTTTTTGAATAAATAGAATGTCAAAATTTTTGTTATTTTCCAAGATAGTTTCAGTAAAAAGTCTATTCTTTTGAATATTTTGTGAAAAGATTTTTAGAGATTTAATATTCATTATTTTATACTACTCACAAATGTGTTATGGGACGCTTTGGACATGAACAATTTTTATTTTCTTTTTCTTTTATTTTCTAACTTTATAGGGATTTTCTTTTCTTTTTCTTTTCTTTTCTTTTAGATGATGAAGAGGCATGTGACATCGCAGTCACATGACATGTCACATGATGTGACGTCATAGGCCTAGAATGTAGTAGAAAGAACTAGAAGATGACATCAGGGCACATGAAGTACACATGGTAGCCTTGAGTAAGACATGAGGCAGACATGAGGGTGAAGTATGGACATAAGGGCAGGGTTAAATATTAGTAGCATGGACCATGAACCTTTTGTATAAATAGGACTCTAATTAAGAAGAGGCTCCTTGTCGAGTTCTCTTGTGAAATTCCCA
>Ga0157359_1000129_pt1 | contig 23302 bp, 18 predicted proteins | sample AttcapACBM3_FD_111482 | JGI IMG/M metagenome (GOLD analysis project Ga0157359, IMG submission 111482) | Fungus gardens microbial communities from leaf cutter ant in Botucatu, State of São Paulo, Brazil - Atta capiguara ACBM3 | ecosystem: Host-associated > Fungi > Mycelium > Unclassified ...
TCAGTCACAGGGCACCTTTCCGGTTGATGTTCGAATTGTGTACGCAGTATAACTGTCGATTCCGGGGAAATAATGAGCCTGAAAGGCAATCCATTGTTGAATCAAAGTAGAGAATCCCGCACCTCCACTGATGACTTAGCCTTCTTTGTTCGCCTGGCCGCGCTGGATAGTCTGACTGCGGCGGCGCGCGAACTGGGCCTGTCACTGGCAGCGGTAAGCAAACGTCTGAGCCAGCTGGAGCAGCGCCTTGGTGTGCAATTGCTGCGCCGCACCACACGCCGGCTGGAACTGACGCCGGAAGGCCGCCGTTATCTGGCGGGCGCGCGTCCGCTGCTGGATCAGCTTGCGGCGCTGGAAGAGGCGGTCAGCGGTGAAACAGCCCAGCTGCGCGGCACCCTCAACATCAACGCCTCCTTTGGTTTTGGCCGTCGCCATATCGCGCCCTGCGTCTCGGCTTTTGCCGCGCTGCATCCGCAGCTCTCACTGTCGTTACAACTCAGCAGCCAGCCGCTAAATTTTCTTGATGCGCACATGGATATCGATATCCGCGTTGGGGAGCCGCCTGACTCGCGGCTGGTGGCACGTAAGCTGCGAACCAATCCGCGTATCCTCTGCTGTTCGCCCGCCTATGCTGCCCGGCACGGCCTGCCTGCCACTGTGCGCGATCTGGCGCAGCACAACTGCATTTTACTGCGTCAGCACGACAGCGATTTTACCCTGTGGCGGCTGACCTGCGGTGAACAGAGCATCAGCCAGAAAGTGCGCGGCAGCCTGATCACCAACGATGGTGAAGTAGCGATGCGGCTGGCGATGGATGGACATGGCATTCTGCTGCGTTCCTGGTGGGATGCGCAACACAGCCTGGCTGCGGGCGAATTGTTGCCGGTGCTACCGGACTGGCAGGCACCTGATGGTGATATCTTTGCGGTCTGGCAGGCGCAACGCCAGCTTCCGGCTCGTATTACCGCGTTTGTGGCGTTTTTGCAGAATAATCTTCAGGTTGTTAATTAGTCGAGGTTATAAATTGAGTGACGGGCACAGAAAAGCGCCTGTGGACAATAAATATACCGCATTAAGCTGATTCGGTTGCTTCAGGGTGCCGTTGCGTTTACACCCTTTTTAGTGATGCGTATGATTCTCATTCTTTTTCTTCCCTGCCTGCCCGCTGTGTTGCGGCCTGCCGGGAGCAGCAGATGGATAGGGGATTAACTATGAAAGCGTTGTTCAGCTCGCGTAAAGCGGCACTCGCACTGGCGATAGTCACCACCTTCAGCCTGACGGCGTGCCAGATGAGAGCAAAAAAAGTGGATGGCAATGCGCTGATGGTGATGCAGCCCTCCAGCCCCGATAATCTGATTCAGCGCGAGCTGGGCGACGGATTATATGAGATGGCGTATCTGCCCGCCAAAAATACGCTCTATGTGGCCAGTGCGCCCGAGGGCAAGGATATCAGTGGCGGCATGATCTATCGTCTTGATGGCACCACGCTGCAGAGCACCGGGGCGGGGCATTACGATCTGAAAAATGCGGGTCTGAGCAGTGGACAGGATGGCAGCGCGCTTTACACCACCCAATCAGTGGATGGTGGCATCGCTAAGATCGATCCCGATACCGGCAACGTGCTGAAGCGCCTGATGTTTGACGAGAAGAATGAGAAAGGATCGCCGGTGAAAACCCGCGAGATCTTTCTGCATGACGGGCTGCTCTATGTCGGCGGCGCAGACGAACCTGGCGTGATCTGGGTCGTTGATGCGAAAACCCTGACGCTGAAAGCCCGGATTAAAAATGCTGGCAAAGGTGTCACAGGCATTATCTTCTCGCCAGTCAGCGATCGCATTTATGCGGCGAACGGCAGCGGTGAAATCCTGGTGATCAATCCGCGCAATCACAAAATCGAGCAGCGCCTGACGGCAGGTGATGGACAGGACACTCAGTTCCTGAATATGGCAGAAGATCCGGCAACCGGTCGCCTGTTTGTGACGGATAACGCCAAAGAGAAAAATACCCTGGTGTTTGATGAGCGCAGCGGCAAGGTGATTCAGCGTCTTGATCCAGGCGATTCAGTGGGGATTAAGTTTAACGGTAAGCGCAATGAGATTTATATCAGCCAGCGCGAATCGAAGAAGGTGCTGCAGCTGGATGGCACCACGTATGAAGTGAAAAACAGCTGGTCGTTTGAGGGGCATCCAGAAAGCCTGCTGGTCTCACCGGACGGCCAGACACTGTATGTGACTCTGAAGCAGGGCTTCAATGACGACCACAGCCATCAGCTTCTGGATGGCGTGGCGCGTATCACGCTGCAATAAAAAAGGCGGCATCGCTGCCGCCTGAAATCTTACTTAGCCACACCCTCGACCAGCACCACGCGATAGTTCGCGCCTTTCAGACGGTGCGCTTTGGCAGCCTGATATTCCGGGCTGTCATACCATGCATGTGCTTCTTCACGGCTCGCGAATTCCAGAATTACCACACCTTCTGCTTCCTGACCTTCCAGCGTTTCCAGCTCGCCATAAAAGGCGAGAGGATTGATCTGATGATCGCCGCGCGCCTGGCCCGCTTTCTCGGCGTAGATCGCCATTTCGTCCTGGTTCAGGGTGTTATCACGAATAAATACAACGTATGCACTCACAGGTCTCTCCTTACGCTTTTTTATCCTGGGTTTCGGTATCGAAGTCAGCCGCATCATGACGCTCATGCAGCTGATCGGCCGGGTCGCCCATGACGCGGTTGACCTTGCGGCCACGAATAACGGCAGGACGCTGTGCGATCTCTTTCGCCCAGCGCACCACATTTTTATAGGACTGCACATCCAGGAATTCGGCTGCGCCATACTGGTCATTCAGCACCATGTTGCCGTACCACGGCCAGGTGGCGATGTCAGCGATGGTGTAGTCATCACCCGCCAGATAGCGGTTATCAGCCAGCCGACGATCCAGCACATCAAACTGACGCTTCGCTTCCAGTGTGAAGCGGTTGATGGCGTACTCAATTTTTTCTGGCGCGTAGTGATAGAAATGACCGAAACCGCCGCCGAGATAAGGCGCTGAGCCCTGCAGCCAGAACAGCCAGTTCAGGGTTTCAGTACGGCCAGCGATATCTTTCGGCAGGAAGTAGCCAAACTTTTCCGCCAGATAGAGCAGGATATTGCCGGATTCAAATACCCGAATCGGCGGCGTTGCGGAGTGGTCGCTCAGCGCAGGGATTTTCGAGTTCGGGTTCACATCGACAAAACCGCTGGAGAACTGATCACCTTCGCCGATACGGATCAGCCAGGCATCATATTCAGCATCGTTGACGTTAAGTGCCAGCAGCTCTTCCAGCAGGATGGTGACTTTCTGGCCGTTAGGCGTGCCGAGCGAATAGAGCTGTAAAGGATGTTTACCGACCGGCAACGCTTTTTCATGGGTGGGACCTGCGAACGGACGATTAGTTTTCGCGCCGTTACCTTTGGCTTCAGGGTCCCAGGTCCAGACTTTTGCGGGCTGATATGCATTTTCCGACATAATGAAAGTTCGCCTTATGGTGTGGTATTGGTCTGGAGTGTAGCAGGTGCTGCAAAGGGGGTTTAACTCTGCTGGCTGTGCGAGGGTGTGCTAAAACGGGGCGAGCTCAGGCGGGTCGCGGCATCAGAGAAAAGTGAATAAAAGTGTGTCAGGCGGGGCGTTTGTTGTCCTGAACAGACATTACCGTGCAGCCAGCCATGACTGCACGGCAGGTCGGTTACAGCAGTTCGCGCTCAATCAGTTCGCGGGTTTCAATCGCCTGAACTTTCATCTTTTCCGGATAGCCAAACAGAGACGCTGCGATGATCGGTTCACCGCCGACTTTATGGGTGCGGGTAGCAAAGCCGGTGTCGCGCAGCGTTTTGAACAGGGTATCGAAGTCCACTTCGCCTTCGCCCACGCCAACATGCTGGTGGATGGTGGCATCCACGCCTGGCGGGTTAACGATATAGCGACAGTGTTTTGTATGGTTCATGGTATCGGCGATCAGCATGTGCGACAGATCGTCACCCGCGTACTCCAGCATCGGTTTCACATCCCCTTTGCCTTTGTCATAGAAGAAAGTGTGTGGCGCGCTGTAGATATACTTTACGTTATCGCTGCGGAACGACTTCACGATATCCACGGTTTCGTTGTTCTCTTCGCAGAAATCCCACGGATGCGCCTGAATTTCGACGCGGATGCCTTCACGTTCGATGATCGGCAACAGCTCTTCCATTGAGCGATAGAACATCTCTTCACAGATTTCCGGTTCGTTAGGGGTGCCGGAGAGTTCGGTGTTAATCACCTGCACACCCATCTCAACCGCAATCTCAATCATCCGCTTCCAGTTCTTCACCGCTGCCTGACGGCGCAGCTCATCCGGACCTGACCATCGGTAAACAACGATAAACGAGGAGATCTCCAGCCCGGTGGCGCTTAACGCATTTTTATACTCGGTGATGATTTCACGGCTGGCTTTAGGATGTTTATAAAACGGGTTGATCTGCGGATGTGGCGACTGTTCGATATATTTGTATCCCCAGTCGGCCACCTGATGAACCATACGGGTGATGCCTAAATCTTTGATTACATCCACATCAAAAGCGATTTTCATCTTTCTGCTCCAGGCACATTAAAGTTGCTGTTCTTCATTGAAGGTGATGCCAATCTGCTGCCTGACGTTGTCCATCGCAGCCAGGGTGATAATCGCCTGGTCAAGCGAATGGACAGGGGAGTCGGTCAGGTTCTGGCCGATACACCAGGCGAAGTGGTTAATTTCATGGCTGAGCTGTTCATAGCGGTTAGTGGGTTCCTGCCATTGCAGGCAGTGACGCCGGTCGCTGGAGGTCAGGGTGAAGTTACCAGGCGCATAGAACTGGCCCGTCAGCTCCAGCGTGGCGTCGCGACCGGCGATCACCGCACCGCCTGGCGTGTTGCTGAACAGCGTGGTATTCAGTACCGACTGCATGCCGTGCCGATGGGTAAACAGCATCGACGTCTGACCATTAACGCGGCCATTCGGGACGGGCTGACCACGGGCGACGATCGTTTCAGGCGCACCGCCGCCCACAAACACACTCAGCGCCACCAGATAACTGCCGAGGTCAAGCATTGGGCCGCCCGCCAGATCGGCATTGAAAATGCGATGATCCGGCGTGAAAAACTCACCATGATCGGCAATCAGGGTGTGGACCTCACCGGGTACGCCATCCTCCAGCAACTGACGAATAACGTCATACTTCGGCGTGAAGTTGCACCACATCGCCTCCATGCAGAGCAGGTTCGCGGCAGCGGCGGCCTGTTTAAGTTGCGTAGCCTGCTGCGCATTCAGCGCCAGCGGCTTTTCAATCAGCAGAGGCTTTCCGGCGGCAATCGCGCGCAGACCATCGGGGAAATGGTGGTTGTGAGGCGTAGCGATATAGACCGCATCAACATCCTCCCGCGCCAGCAGCGCATCCAGGCTGTCTGTGGCATGGCCGATTGCCCATTTGTCGGCAAAGGCCTGCGCTTTTGCCGGGTCACGTGCGGCGACTGCCGTGATCTGCTGCCGGGTATGCCGACGCAGCGCATGGGCAAAATGATCGGCTATCCAGCCTGGCCCGATAATGCCCCAGCGCAGTCGTGGAACCTGGCTTGCCTCGATGATGCGTGGAGCCGGAAGCGTTGAAGGGAACATAGCTTTTCCTTTTTTACGTACGGGCAGGTGGTGCTCAGGACTCCACTATAGAAAGCCCGCCGTCGTCGCTCTAACCTTTTAATGATGTGATCCCATCAACCGAATCGGTGTGGGATTTTTATCCGTTTTAGCAAATAGATGTTTTGAAGAGAATGCAGAAAGAAATGAATGTTTCATTTTGCGAGGGTGATCAAGGTTAGCACTGATTTTCTATCAAAAAAATGAGAGGAAATGGCCGTGTCACGATAAAGTGTTGATGGCTTATTTAACAGAATCTAAAAGCGTAGCCGTCAGCTAACGCTACCGATAGCAGCAGGGAGAAGGATAATGTCTAAAGTGACGATGACCGCGATCGCGCAGGCGGCGGGCGTGGGTGTGGCGACGGTAGACCGGGTGCTGAACCGCCGTGTGCCGGTTCGCAGCGTGACTGAGCAGAAGGTGCTGGCGGCGGCGCGCGAGCTGGGTTATCGCCTGACGCAGGCACACAGTCAGGCCATCCCGACGCTGGCTGAGGCTCCACTGCGCGTGAGCTTTATCCTGCTGCCTGCCCGCTATTCATTTTATCAGCAACTGGGCGAAGCGCTGAATCAGCAGCTTAAGATGCAGCAGCCACAGGGCCGCGAGCCTGAATTCTGCTGGCATGACATTCACGAAGTGGACGCGGTGGCGCAGTCGCTGCGTCAGCTGGCTCAGCGCAGCGATGTGATTGCGCTGGTGGCGCTGGACCATCCGCTGATTCGTCACGCCATTCAGGATGTGTCACGACTGGGTGTTCGGGTTTACGCGCTGTTCTCCGATTTCTCGCCCTGTGAGCATGCGGGGTTTATCGGCATTGATAATCAAAAAGCGGGGCGCACTGCCGCATGGATGGCGCAGCATCTGCTGCGTAAGCCGGGATGCGTCGGAGTACTGCTGGGCGATCACCGCTTTACCTGCCAGGAGAGCAGCGAGATCAGTTTTCGCTCCTATCTGCGTGAGTCGGGCATCAGTCAGCGGGTACTGGAACCGTTAAAGACTTATGAGTCGTCAGAGGGTGGCTATCAGGCAACCCGCCAATTGCTGGAGACCCATGATGATCTGGTGATGATTTATGCGCCCTGCGGCGGCATAGAGGGTGTGGTGCGGGCGCTGCGTGAGAGCGGGCGCCGGGAGATCGATCTGCTGTGCCACGGTCCGCTGCCGGGTGATGAACTGGCGCTGATTGACGGCACCATCACGCTGATGCTGCGTCATCGCCTTGATGCCATGGCAGAGGCGGTCATACATACTTGTCTCCACAGCCGATCGGAGCAGCACGACCATTTTGCGCAGGTCACCGTTCCGTTTGAGATCGTGACGCGTGAAAACCTGTAAAAAGAGCAGGTTAGCCTATATTTGATAGTAATCTATCATTTATCGCAATTTTTAAACGCGATCTCTATCAAAAAATGAAACTTTCATTGTTGTCCAGGATGAAATTTTTATTTGATACTGCCCGCAGTTCTCACTGCACAGGCAGATATCATGACCTTTCATATTGCTAATGCGCCCTGTAGCTGGGGCGTGGATGATCCCGCTAATCCCTGGCTACCGCCGTTTCACAAAGTCCTGACCGAGGCCGCGCAGGCTGGCTACCCCAGCATCGAACTCGGCCCCTGGGGTTATCTGCCAGTGAATGCCGATGAGCTGGCCCGGCAGCTTAATGCCCACTCGCTTTCGCTGGTGGCGGGAACGATTTTTGATGATTTAGTCAGTGAGGCGCATTTTCCGGCGCTGGTAACGCTGACTCACAATCTGTGTCGCACGCTCGCCAGCGTGCCGACTGCCGCCAGAACACCTGGAGCCAGCGCGCCTTATCTTGTGATCATCGACTTCGGTAATCCGGAGCGGGCGAAATATGCGGGTCAGTCAGAAAAAGCGCCACGCCTTTCTGCGGATGACTGGCAGCGCATGATGCAGCACATCTCTCATCTGAGTGAGATTGCCTGGCAGGAGTATGGCGTGCGGCCGGTAATCCATCCGCATGCGGGCGGCTGCATTGAGTTTGCTGATGAGCTGGCGCAACTGGTTTCTGACATTCCGCATGACGTCGCCGGTTTATGCCTGGATACGGGCCATCTCTATTACGCCGGCATGGATCCGGTGGCGTCGCTGGAACAGTACTGGTCGCGCATCGATTACCTTCATTTTAAAGACGTCAATCAGCAGATCTGGCGTGACGCGCGCTCTCGCGGACTCGACTTTTTCACCGCCTGCGCACAGGGCGTGATGTGTCCGCTCGGGCAGGGCGCAATCGACTATCCGGCGGTGCGTAGGCTGCTGACTGAGCGTAATTATCAGGGCTGGATCACCATCGAACAGGAGCGTGATCCGCGCCATGCCGACACCAGCCTGCGGGATGTTAAAGCCAGCCTGGACTATCTCCGATCAACCGGATTCTAAGGACAACAGCATGATTAACGGTAAAAAAGCGGCTAATCGCTCACTTCGCTGGGGCATGATCGGTGGCGGCGGCACTAGTCAGATTGGATATATCCATCGTTCGGCGGCACAGCGTGACGGTAACTTTGTGCTGCTGGCGGGCGCGTTTGATCTTGATGCGGTACGTGGGCGCGAGTTCGGTCAGGCGCTGGGTGTGGCACCTGAACGCTGTTATCCCGATTATGCCAGCCTGTTCGCCGGGGAAGCAGGGCGCGAAGATGGCATAGAAGCGGTGTCGATCGCCACACCTAACAATACCCATTTCGCCATCTGTCGGGCGGCACTCAATGCCGGGCTACATGTTGTATGCGAGAAGCCGCTCTGTTTTACGGTCGAAGAGGCCGATGAGCTGGAGCAGCTAAGTCGTGAGAAGCAGAAAATTATTGGCGTCACTTATGGTTATGCCGGGCATCAGTTGGTTCATCAGGCCAGAGAGATGATTGCCGAAGGGGCCCTGGGAGAGATCCGCATCGTGAATATGCAGTTTGCTCATGGCTTCCATAATGAAGCGGTGGAGCTACAGAGTGAAAGCACCCGCTGGCGGGTCGATCCGCGTTTTGTTGGCCCGAGTTACGTGTTAGGCGATCTGGCGACGCATCCGCTATTTATCGCTGAAACGATGTTGCCGCAGTTAAAAGTGACGCGTCTGCTCTGTTCCCGCCAGAGCTTTGTCACGTCGCGTGCACCACTGGAGGATAACGCCTTTGTGATGATGGAGTATGACAACGGCGCGGTCGGCACGCTCTGGGCGTCGGCGGTAAATGCCGGATCGATGCATGGGCAGAAGATCCGCGTGGTTGGATCGAAAGCCAGTCTGGAGTGGTGGGATGAGCAGCCAAACCAGCTGCGATACGAAGTGCAGGGCGAACCCGTGCGGATTCTGGAGCGCGGCATGGGCTATCTCAGCCCGCGCGCGCTGGAAGAGGACCGCATTGGCGGAGGGCACTCCGAGGGATTATTTGAAGCCTGGTCGAATCTTTATCGCCGCTTCGCACTGGCTATGGATGCGACCGATCGCCACGACTCTGCCTTCCTTGAGGATTTCTGGTATCCCGATGTGCATGCCGGATTAGCGGGCGTGCGCTGGGTGGCGCAATGCGTGAAATCAGCGGACGCCGGAGCGGTGTGGGTGGCGTGCTGAAGCGAATATAACGTGAGCGAGCAGACTTTACGGCTGCGGTATAAAGTTAAGCGCTATCTCCTGTGACTGAGCATAAACCGGTTGGATATGGGCCAGACAGCCCGTATTGGCCGGTTAATTTACTTAAAGCCCGGAACGATGGCTGACAGGAAAAGTAAGCAGCAGAGCATGAGGGGTTCCAGAAATCCGATTACCTGTGCAGAGATATAGTACCTGGACGCATGACCGCCGGAGCATTAAATAATTCTGTTAAACGCTGCACATCTCATCATTGTCTGACTCACTCTGTCTGCATCCGAACGATTGTTGTTCCTGCTCATGTTTATTCAGCAGCGGCTAACATGTGCAGGTAGCAGACGTGATTTCTATTTCCCCCTCATTCATATCGTGTCATTGCACGCGTCATTTCACTATTCCGGAAACAATCTGTTAACCAGCGTTGTCATTTTAGTTCCGCAAAATAAATAACACCGATTTAACCAAGCGATTAAATTTTATTGAAACACAGTAAATGCTGTTTGTTTTTTTAAATATTTATCTTCTCCTGCTTCCCGTTTATTGAATAAAGCCATAAATCAGATATTTCGCGCAACTGATGGAAAATCGTACTGCTTAGTGATTAATGTAAATCAGCCGCTTACTGCACACCCTTATTCTGTAAGACCTTATCGGGATTCGCAGGAAAATTCTTATAAATCATCATGATGGTTCGGTCTTGTTAAAATCAGCATCGGTAATATTCTGTTACATCTTTCCGTTTACGCTCAGGCATTCAACGTTCCTACACTCCGCCTACTGGGTTTTATCTGAATTTTTTCATTTCAGACAAATGACTCAGAAATACCGTGTCGACATGCTGGTGAAGGGAATACGCCCGCTTTTAATTCCGGATTTCTGATTTACGTCGGATGACGTGAAACGTGAAGCTGTTCTGGCCGGGTCTTACTTTTCCGTTTATTTCTCACTGGCACTGACCGCTTCTGTCAATTCATAGAACAGGGACAACCATGTCTGACTCTTCCTTTCAGTCCGAAATACCCAAAGCGCGCATTAATTTAAAACTTGATTTGCACACGGGAGGCGCAGGCAAAAAAACCGAGCTCCCGCTGAAATTACTGGTGGCGGGCGACTTCAGTAACGGTCAGGCGTCTGCGCCCCTGTCCGAGCGCAAAAAAATTAACCTGAATAAAAATAACTTTGACGCCGTGCTTTCTGAATATTCCCCGAAAGTAAACCTGACGGTTAAAAACACGCTGGCCGGTGACGGCAGCGAAGACAACATCAGCCTGACCTTCCGTAGCATGAAGGATTTCACCCCGGAGCAGGTCTCCCGCCAGATTCCCCAGCTGAAAGCCATGCTTTCCATGCGAAGTTTACTGCGTGATTTAAAGGCGAACCTGCTGGACAACCAGACGTTCCGCAAAGCACTGGAAAACATCCTGCTCGACCCGACGCTAAGCGCAGAGCTCAGAGCCGAACTTTCAGCCCTGGCCCCTGAACAGCCATAACGATTTAACGGATTAATAAGGAAGATGCTGATGTCTGTACAAAACGGCAGTGCCGCGGCTGGCGAAGGTGTGGTGCAGGAACGTCCTGCAGCCGGCGGGATTTATGCCTCGCTGTTTGAAAAAATCAATCTGACGCCGGTCGCCGCGCTGAGTGCGCTGGACACCTGGCAGGACGCGCAGGCGATGTCGGAGGCCACGGCGGACGAGCGGCTGACGGCGGGCATGCAGGTTTTTCTGGAGTGCCTGACCAAGGCGGGATCAAAGGTTGAAAAACTCGACAAACACCTGATTGACCACCATATCGCGGAGCTGGACTGGCAGATTAGCCGCCAGCTTGACGCCGTCATGCACCATGAGGCCTTTCAGGCAACAGAGAGCCTGTGGCGCGGCGTCAAATCCCTTGTCGACAAAACCGATTTCCGCCAGAACGTGAAGATTGAGCTGCTGGATATGTCCAAAGAAGACCTGCGTCAGGACTTCGAAGACAGCCCGGAAATCATCCAGAGCGGCCTCTATAAACACACCTATATCGATGAGTATGACACGCCGGGCGGGGAGCCGGTTGCCGCGCTGATTTCCGCTTACGAATTTGATGCGTCTGCGCAGGATGTCGCCCTGCTGCGCAGTATTTCCAAAGTGTCTGCCGCCGCGCACATGCCGTTTATCGGCTCTGCCGGCCCGAAATTCTTCCTGAAAGAGAGCATGGAGGAGGTGGCGGCCATCAGGGACATCGGCAACTACTTTGACCGCGCCGAATACATCAAGTGGAAATCGTTCCGCGAGACGGACGATGCCCGCTACATCGGTCTGGTGATGCCGCGCGTGCTGGGCCGGCTGCCGTACGGCCCGGACACCGTGCCGGTGCGCAGCTTCAGCTACGTGGAGGAAGTGAAAGGCCCGGATCACGACAAATACCTGTGGACCAGCGCCGCGTTTGCCTTTGCGTCCAACATGGTGCGCAGCTTCATCAGCAACGGCTGGTGTGTGCAGATCCGTGGCCCGCAGGCCGGGGGCGCCGTTCAGGACCTGCCGATTCATCTGTACGATCTGGGTACGGGTAATCAGGTGAAGATCCCGTCAGAGGTGATGATCCCGGAAACCCGCGAATTTGAGTTCGCAAACCTGGGCTTCATTCCGCTCTCTTACTATAAGAACCGCGATTACTCCTGCTTCTTCTCGGCAAACTCCACGCAGAAGCCGGCCCTGTATGACACCGCCGATGCGACGGCCAACAGCCGCATCAATGCCCGTCTGCCGTACATCTTCCTGCTGTCGCGTATTGCCCACTACCTGAAGCTGATCCAGCGCGAAAACATCGGCACCACCAAAGACCGCCGGCTGCTGGAGCTGGAGCTCAATACCTGGGTTCGCAGTCTGGTCACGGAGATGACCGATCCGGGCGACGAGCTGCAGGCCTCACACCCGCTGCGCGATGCGAAAGTGGTGGTGGAAGACATTGAGGATAACCCGGGCTTCTTCCGCGTGAAGCTGTATGCGGTGCCGCATTTTCAGGTGGAAGGGATGGACGTCAACCTGTCACTGGTTTCCCGGATGCCGAAGGCAAAATCGTAAGCTAAGGCAGGAAGCCAATGAGAACGGAACAGCCGTTATGGGGAAGAGGCGTGATGGTCTCTCCCCAGCACTTCCAGCAACAGGTCGCGTATGCGGCCTGGTCTGCCGAAGGTATCGCCCGAATGGGGTTATCACACCCCTGGGGCGTGATAAATGTCGCTTTTGAATCAGAAACGCTGAGGCTGGGCCGACTGCAGGCCCGCCATCTGCACCTTCGGTTCCCGGACGGCACGCTTATCGACACGGATAATGCTGACGATCTGCCACCGGTACTGGCACTTGAGGATGAATCACAGGACGTGGTGGTCGTTCTGGCTCTTCCGCTGATGCGCGCGAATGGCGGTAACTGCCTTAAACCTGATGAGGTGGCCGAGCGTCCGGTGCGCTACCGCCAGTGCTGGCGGGATGTCCGGAATATATTCGGGGAAGACACCCGTCAGATTGCGGTGATGCAGCCAGTGCTGACGCTGCGTTTCGCCCATCAGAACAACAGCGATTACCTGACCTGTCCGGTTGCCCGTCTCCAGCAGGATTCGCAGGGAGGCTGGGCACTTGATGACACCTGGCTTCCGCCCCTGCTGGCTCTGCAGGGCAGCCGCTGGCTGGTGACTCAGCTGGAGCAGCTGATGACGCAACTGCGTGCTCGTCTGAGTCGCCTGATGAATTTGCGTCGTGAAAGTAACGAACGCATGGCCGATTTTGCCGTGGCTGACGTCTCCCTTTTCTGGCTGCTCAATGCCCTGAACAGCGCTGAACCGGTACTCAGTCAGTTTCAGCGTCACCCGCAAAGCCCGCCTGAACGTCTGTATCCGGAGCTGGCGCGGCTTGCGGGAAGTCTTCTGACCTTCTCGCTGGAACACCAGGTCAGTGCCATTCCGGTCTGGCAGCATGAGAAACTGAATAATGTTTTCCCGCCACTGTTTGATTTACTGGGCGATCTGCTTGAGGCCAGTCTGCCGTCGCGGGTGGTGGCTATTGAGCTTGAGCATGATGCCCGGCTTCACTTCTGGCAGGCCCGGCTGCATGACCCACGGCTGCGCGAAGGGGCTGATTACTATCTCTCCGTGCGTTCAGCCATGCCGGTGGCCCGGCTGCAGGAACAGTTCCCGCGCCAGTGCAAGGCCGGCAGTTCCGATCACGTCAGGAGTATCGTCAATTCATCACGGACAGGCGTACCGCTGACGCCACTGCGCCATGTGCCTGCCGCCATTCCACTGCGTCTGGAAAACCAGTATTTCAGCCTTGATGTCTCTCATCCTCTGGCTATTGAAATGCTTCAGGGCGGCACCTGCATGTTTTACGTTCCGGGCATGCTCGGCGAGCCTGAACTTGAACTCTTTGCGGTACTGAGAACATGAGTAAGCGTAAATGTGGCGTGTCCGCGTCCATTGATATTGATGCCCTGCTGCAGAATACCTGGTTGCAGGTGATTAGCCTGTGTCACGGTCCGATATTCCAGGAGGGAGAGGGACGGCTGTTGTGGGAGTACTGCATTGCTGATGTCGAACGGGTGCAGCAGGCGCTGAAAGCGAAGGAACTCGATGAAGTCAGCTGCCAGCATATTCTCACTGCACAGTGTGCGCTGCTTGATGAGGCAGTCAAAGGTCGCGGTGTGGAGGATGATGCCTGTGTGCAGTGGTATGACATTCCCCTGCAGGGACATTTCCTTGGCACCATGGACGCTGGCGATACGCTCTGTGATCGGATGCGGGATGTGCTGCGTGAGCCCGATCCTGACCACGCTGTCGTGACCTGCTTCCAGCGCGTCATGATGCTGGGATTTCTCGGCAGTTTCCGATCGCTGAGTGACCCGGAGCGCCAGAAACTTGTCAGTGCACTCAGCGAACATGTCACGCCGTTCAGTTATCCACAAACCCATCCGGTGCTGGCGGAAAGCCTTGCCACAGGCCGAATGGGCGGCTGGCTGGCGTCATGGCCCGTGCGTATTGGTCTGAGCGTAGTGGTGGTGGCTGCACTCTGGTGGGGGCTGAACTACTGGCTGGATCAGACGCTGCTGACCCTGTTGCCGGGAGCCGTAACATGAGTCCTGCACAACAGCGCGGACTTGCGCTGTGGGCCGCCCTGCTGAGTGCAGTGATCTGCCTGGGGTTTCTGCCGCTATCCCGGCTGATGTCCGTGCTCGTTCTGCTTACCGTTCTGGGGCTGATCCTGGCGATCCTGACTGTCGCCAGTCGTCGTGCGGCGCAGGATGTCATCCTGCATCTGGATGGTCTCCCGGAGGCGCCTTATCGCCATCCCGTGGTGCTGATCTGTGGCGATCTTCCGCAAGCCTGGACGCAGCCGTCACCGGTGCTCACGGTCGCGCAGGGTTGCTGGATCCGTGTGGAGGATCATCAGGATCTGGAGCAGGCAGCCCGTCAGGTATTGTGGCTTCGTCCCGACTGGGGGCGTCAGCTGTCGGTGATGATTACTGTCTGCCCGCAGAAACATGCCGACAGCGAGCGCCTTACCCAACACCTGCTGGCTCTGCGCTGGCAAATCAGCCAGCTGCGTAAAGCAACGGGCCATTCTCTGCCGCTGGTTCTGAATGGTCAGGTTGGCAGCGCGATGATGAATGACATGCTCTGGCAGGTGGCCATACCGGGGGAAAGCGTGAGGATGTGGCGTGCGTCTTCAGCACCGTGTTCCATCGCTGCATGGATCACCACCGGTGGGCTGCCTGCGATGCAGCAACAGGTGCTGATGAACAGTCTGATGAGCTGGTTCCATCACCACGTTGAAGCTGTCTTTACAGATGAGAACCCCGATGTTCCTGCCATTGCACCGCTGGCGATGCTATGGGGAATGGGACCAATTCTTGCCGGAAGTCTGGCCACATCAGTTTGGACAGCATGGCTTTCCCATCGCACGGCGATGCAGCAGGTGGCAGGCTGGCAGCCAATCGGGTCCGACAGTACGATTTTATCCCCCTTCCCGGATTTTGTCCTGCCGCTGCTGCCAGAAGGAGAGGGCCTGACCTCGCGTGGACGCAGCTGGCGTTGTGCTCTCGGTATTTTCACGCTGGCGGCAACCGCAGCACTGCTTAGCAGTGGCTGGAACAATCGTCAGTTGCTGCAGCGTGTGAGTTTCGATATTGCCCGCTATGACCGTATTCCGATGCAGGATTCCGGACCAAAAGCCAGCGCCGTTGCCACTCTGCGTGATGATGCGACAGAGCTGGATGGCTGGGCGCGGAATGGGGTACCGGCACGGATGAGCCTCGGCCTGTATCAGGGTGAGCGTCTGCGAATGCCTGTGCTGGATGCCATCCGTTCTTATGAACCCCCGTCACTGCCGCCTGAACCCCAGCCGATCCCTCAACCGGTAACGAAAATTGTCCGTCTCGACAGTATGTCGCTGTTTGACTCCGGCAAAGCGGTGCTGAAAACAGGCTCCACCAGAATGCTGGTCAATTCTCTGGTCGGCATTAAGGCAAAACCGGGCTGGCTGATTGTCGTGTCCGGGCATACCGACAACACCGGTAATCCGCAACTGAACCAGACGCTGTCGCTCAGGCGTGCCGCCGCGGTTCGTGACTGGATGCGCGACACCGGTGACGTGCCGGAAAGCTGCTTTGCGGTGCAGGGCTATGGCGAAAGCCGCCCTGTTGCAACCAATGACACCCCGGCGGGGCGGGCGCTCAACCGCCGTGTCGAAATCAGTCTGGTTCCGCAGGCGAACGCCTGTCAGATACCGGGCAACACCCAGGCGTCATCGCAGGATGATGACGTATCACAACACAATGGAGAGTAATGCCATGGCAATTCCTGTTTATCTCTGGCTGAAAGACGACGGTGGCGCGGACATTAAAGGGTCTGTGGACGTGCAGGACCGTGAAGGCAGCATCGAAGTGGTGGCGCAGGAGCATAACCTGTACATCCCGACCGACAACAACACCGGCAAGCTGACCGGCACCCGTATCCACACCCCGTTCCTGTTTACCAAGGAGATCGATTCCTCCAGCCCGTATCTGTACAAGGCGGTGACCACCGGCCAGACCCTGAAATCTGCGGAGTTCAGGTGGTACAGAATCAACGACGCGGGCCAGGAAGTGGAGTACTTCAACACGAAGCTGGAAAACGTGAAAGTGGTGAAGGTCAATCCTGAAATGTATGACGTCAAGGACCCTTCTTACGAGAAGCACAACCACCTTGAGCGCATCGAACTGCGCTACGAAAAAATCACCTGGACCTACAAAGACGGCAACATCATCCACTCCGATAGCTGGAACGAACGCGCCACCGCGTAAGCCCGATGCGGACGGGATTTCCTGTCCGCAGTTTTTTGCTGAGCGCCTGTCTGAAAAGGGCTTTCAGCAAAGAAACTCACAATCTGCCTGCTGACCGAATGCGCTCTGGTCCCCTTAACGGGAAACAGCGATGGGCGGTAGCGTGTCCAGGAACCGACAAAGAGAGAACTTCATGGAAAATCCAGCCATCCTGCTGCGACGTCTGAACCCTTACTGTGCCCGCGCGATGGAGGGGGCGGCTTCGCTCTGCCAGACCCGCGCACACGCAGAAATTCTGCCGGAGCACTGGCTGCTGAAACTGCTGGAGCAGGGCGAGGGCGACCTGACGGTGCTGGCACGCCGCTATGAGTGGGATATGGACGCCATCTGGCAGGATTTGCTGGGCTGGCTGGACAGGCAGCCGCGCTCGGTTCGCCATCGCCCACAGCTGTCTGATGTTATTCAGACTCTGCTGCAGGAAGCCTGGCTGATTGCCTCACTTAATGGTGAAGCGCAAATCCGAAGCCAGCATCTTTTGATGGCTCTGGTGGAAAAACAGAACCTTGTACGCTGCGATGGGCTGTGGCCACTGCTGACGCTGGGCCAGAGCCAGCTGGAACGTCTGCGTCCGTTGCTCGATGCACAATCGGACGAACGCCCGGAAATACAGCAGGAAGCGGAACTGGCACAGAACCATGGCGGAAACGTGGAGTTTACTGGTCGTCCGGTTGGTGCAGAACTGAAAGAGGGCGAACTGTACCCGGCGCTGCAGAATGCGCTGGATAAATTTACCCTGGACGTTACCGCTAAGGCAAAGGAAGGAAAGATTGATCCGGTGTTCGGCCGTGACACGGAAATCCGCCAGATGGAGGACATTCTCTCCCGCCGTCGCAAGAACAACCCGATCCTGGTGGGCGAGCCTGGTGTGGGGAAAACCGCGCTGGTGGAAGGTCTTGCACTGCGTATCGCCGAAGGCAACGTGCCGGAAAGTCTGAAGCCGGTTATTCTGCGCGCCCTTGACCTCGGCCTGCTGCAGGCGGGCGCAGGTGTGAAGGGAGAATTTGAACAGCGGCTGAAAAACGTCATCGATGCTGTACAGCAGTCGCCGACCCCAATTTTGCTGTTTATCGACGAAGCCCACACCATCATCGGCGCGGGTAATCAGGCGGGCGGAGCCGATGCGGCCAACCTGCTGAAGCCGGCGCTGGCGCGTGGCGAGCTGCGCACCATTGCCGCGACCACCTGGAGTGAGTACAAACAATATTTTGAGAAGGATGCCGCGCTGGAGCGGCGCTTCCAGATGGTGAAGGTCGACGAGCCGGATGACGATACCGCCTGCCTGATGCTCAGAGGCCTGAAATCACGCTACGCGGAACACCATAACGTGCATATCACTGACGATGCGGTCAAAGCCGCGGTCACCCTGTCCCGCCGTTACCTGACCGGCCGTCAGCTGCCGGACAAGGCGATTGACCTGCTTGATACCGCAGCTGCCCGAGTGAGCATGAGTCTTGATACGGTGCCGGAACAGATTGTACGCCTTAAGGCACGGCTTACCGCACTGGCGCTGGAAGAGCAGGCGCTGCTGGACGACATCGCCGCCGGCAGCAACCGTCATGGTGATCGCCTGGGTGTCATTGAACAGCTGCGGACGGAACTGGATGTGCGCATCGGAGAACAGGAAGCGCGATTCAGCAGTGAAAAGGCGCTGGCGCAGCAACTGATAGCCGGCCGGCAGGATATCAGCAATCAGGCTAACATTTCCGGCCTGCAGCAGCAGCTTGAGCAGGCACAGCAGGGCGACGTGCTGGTTCAGGTGGATGTGGACACCCGTACGGTTGCGAACGTTATTGCTGACTGGACGGGTGTGCCACTCTCCTCACTGATGAAAGATGAACAGGCCGGACTGCTGACGCTGGAAAATGAAATGGGCCGGCGTGTGGTGGGTCAGGATGCTCCCCTCCATGCCATTGCGCAGCGCCTTCGCGCAGCGAAGACCGGGCTGACGTCAGAGAACGGCCCGCAGGGCGTGTTCCTGCTGGTCGGGCCGAGTGGCGTGGGCAAGACCGAAACCGCCCTGGCGCTGGCGGATGTGCTGTACGGCGGCGAGAAGTCGCTGATTACCATTAACCTCTCCGAATACCAGGAGCCACACACCGTATCGCAGCTGAAAGGCTCGCCGCCGGGTTACGTCGGTTACGGCCAGGGCGGCATCCTCACCGAAGCGGTACGTAAACGCCCTTACAGCGTGATCCTGCTGGATGAAGTCGAGAAAGCGCATCGCGACGTCATGAACCTGTTCTATCAGGTCTTTGACCGCGGCTTTATGCGCGACGGCGAAGGCCGCGAAATCGACTTCCGCAATACCGTTATCCTGATGACCTCCAACCTTGGCAGCGACCCACTGATGCAGTTGCTTGATGAGCAGCCGGAGGCCACGGAAGGCGATCTGCAGGAACTGCTGCACCCGATTTTACGCGACCACTTTCAGCCCGCACTGCTGGCTCGCTTCCAGACCGTGATTTACCGCCCGCTGGCGGAAGCTGCGATGCGTACCATTGCAGAAATGAAGCTGTCACAGGTCAGCAGGCGCCTTCATCGCCATTACGGCCTGACCACGCAGATTGACGAGAGCCTGTATGGCGCACTGACCGCCGCCTGCCTGCTGCCGGATACCGGGGCGCGTAACGTTGACAGTCTGCTTAATCAGCAGATTCTGCCGGTGCTGAGTCAGCAGCTGCTGACTTACATGGCGGCAAGACAGAAACCCCGGTCATTACGCCTTAGCTGGAGTGAGGAAGAGGGAATCGGACTGGAGTTTGACCCGATACCAGGAGCGTCTGAATGAGCACCAATCCCCTGATCAGATTCAGCCACAGCCACCATCTGCTGACGGTAAAGGGATGTGAAGCCGATCTTGATGTGCTGGCGTTTGAAGGTCACGAAGCCCTGAGCACGCCGTTCAGCTACCGCATTGAATTCACAAGTGATAACCATGCTATCAGCAAAGAGATGATGCTGATGAAGGCGGCCTCTCTGACGCTGCAGGCCCCGGTTAATCAGGGTTACGGCATCAGAATACAGCAGCCGGTTCGGGTGATTCAGGGCGTGGTTACGGGCCTGGAACGGCTTGGCACCTCAAAAGATGAAACCCACTATGCCGTAACGCTCCGGCCGCGCCTGGCGCTGCTCGACCGTTCGCACCAGAACACCATTTATCAGGACATGTCGGTCCAGCAAATCGTGGAAAAAATCCTCCGTGAGCGCCATGGCATGCGCGGCCAGGATTTTCTGTTTTCGCTGAGCGGTGAGTACCCGCGCCGCGAGCAGGTGATGCAGTACGGCGAGGACGACCTGCATTTTATTACCCGCCTGCTGGGCGAAAACGGTATCTGGTTCCGCTTCACCACCGACACGCGCCTGAATATCGACGTGGTGGAGTTCTGTGACAGCCAGCAGGGCTATGCGAAAGGCCTGACGCTGCCCTCGGTGCCGCCATCCGGGCAGCATTCGCACGGCGTGGACGCGGTCTGGGAGATGGAGAGTCATCATAACGTAGTGCAGAAGCAGGTCAGCACCCGCGACTACAACTACCGCCAGGCCACCGAAGAGATGAATGCCCTGGCCGACGTGACCCGTGGTGATACCACCACCTGTGGTGAGGCCTATCACTTTGCGGATAACTGGCTGACAGCGGGTAATGTCCACGAACGTCATCCGGCCCCGGAGTCCGGTGCATTTTACGCCCGCATCCGGCACGAGCGCTATCTGAACGGCCAGACGCAGATCCATGCTGTCACCAGTTGCCCGACACTCTCTCCCGGTCAGGTCCTGAAAGTCAGCGGCGGATACGAAGTGGCAAAGGTGTTTGCGCATGGCGTGGTCATTACGGCAATGCACAGTCATGCGCGGCGTGATGAGGATTTTGGCGTCAGGTTTGACGGTATCCCGGACAGCGCAGATGTTTGCTTCCGTCCGGCCCCCGGCAATCGTCCGGTGATGGCTGGCACCTTACCGGCACGCGTCACCAGTACCACGGAGAACGACACCTACGGACATGTTGATAAAGAGGGCCGCTATCGCGTCAGCATGCTGTTTGACCGTGAAAAAAGGGAAACGGGGTTTGAGAGCCTGTGGGTCCGTCAGGCCCGCCCGTACGCCGGGGACAGTTACGGGCTGCACCTGCCGTTGCTGGCAGGCACTGAAGTGGCGATTGGCTTTGAGGACGGCAACCCGGACCGGCCCTATATCGCCGGCGTGCTGCATGATTCGGCGCACCCGGACCCCGTCACCATCCGCAACTACAAACGTAATGTGTTGCGCACGCCGGCGAATAACAAAATCCGTCTCGACGATGAGCGGGGCAGGGAGCACATCAAGGTCAGCACCGAATACGGCGGCAAGAGCCAGCTGAACCTGGGGCATCTGGTCGACGGCGAAAAACAACAGCGCGGCGAGGGTTTTGAGCTCAGAACCGACAGCTGGGGGGCTATCCGGGCGCAGAAAGGGATATTTATCTCGGCGGACGGACAGGCAAAAGCGCAGGGTCAGGTACTGGAGATGGAGGCGACAATAGCCCGTCTTACAGCGGCACTGATGGAGATGCAGTCTCTGGCGGCCAGCGCAAAACAGGCTCAGGCCCTGGCTGCTGATATCGGGCGTCAGCAGGCGTTACTTACTAAAAAGCTGGAGAAACTTCAGCAGGAAGTGCTTATTGGCAGCGCTCCGAAGGGGATAGTCCTGGTCAGTGGTGAAGATATACAACTGTCTGCTCAGGACAACCTGATGCTGACGGCTGGGAAACAGCTGGATGTTGGATCACAAAAAGATTTCACGCTGGCTGCGGGTAAACAACTCAGCCTGTACAGCCGTGAAGGTGCAAAATTGTTTAGTTCGCACAGCGATATTGATATTCAGGCTCAGGGTGGAAATATCACTACCTGGTCGACACAGGACACGCATATCTCCAGTGGCAAGAAGATGGTTGTGACGGCTCAGGATGAACTCACGCTGATATGTAGCGGTGGCTATATCAAAATTAAAGATGGCAATGTTGAAATTGGCGGTCCTGGTAAATTACTTATTAGAAATTCCGGTATCAAAAAATCAGGTTCAGGAAATATACAGGGCGTGATGAGATCTTTTGATCCCTCAACGTTTGATGAGAAATTTGTCATTACCCATCCTGTTACAGGAAAGCCTTTGGCAAATCAGAATTATGATATTCATATGCCGGATGGGAAGATTCTGTCTGGTATAACAGACAGTTCTGGAAATTCATCGTTAATAATGTCCAAAGCGGTTGATGGGTTGAAGATCGTTTTGAAGAAATAAAGAAAGGGATAGGGTTATGATAAATATAATTGAGCGGTTGCTTTTTATATGCGGTGTTTTTATTTTGAGTGGTTGTGTGGCTGGTCCTTATGGGGGAGGTGTTGCTTTTGTGAATCCTTTTTCTGCAATGCAGAATATGCAGAAAGAGCCGGAAAAAGAAAAACCGCAACCTAAGGTGTATGGCCCTCCGCAGATAATTTATCGCATTGATAAAGATCGCTACTTTACGCTTGAAGAGTACACTCGCTGCGAAAACGGGAAAACATTTTATAATAACAAAGCGAAAGGAATTCATGTTCTCATAGCCCCCTCTTCGGGTTATTTATTTAAAGGGCGACTATTCTGGCTATCAAAACGCGATGATTATTTAGCCTTCCCATTAACAGCGAATGATAACAAGGCAGCCTGCATGGGGTCTGATAAAGGGTGCCTGAATATTATTTCAGTCACAACTGATGGTGGTAAGACAATACGCTCGGCGACTTACGGATCAAATACTCAGGACCCTAATGGCGATACAAAAGATTACGATATGCTGGTGACTAATGACGGATTTTATATGATTAAATTTTGGTACGGTAACAGGAGTCTAACGAATGGCGTTGTGGATAGATGGATATTTAGCCCTGCCACTAAAACTTCAAATTCCGCTTACCCTGGGGTTACTGGTCCAGAATATCAGAAGGGATTACCTATGGATGATATATCTAAGGTGAAACAGATACAAATGCAATGCGATCGAAAACTGGAACCTAAACAATCGTAAGGGAGTTTAGTGAAATGAATAGTAATGCGTCAGAACCTACCAGGAAAGCGAAAGTTAATCTTACTGATAATGGTACGCCGTACGCATATTCGATGACTTAGCATAAAAATATAAGAACACGGGCTGAGATTAAACCGCCCTTGCAGTTGCCAGGATTAGTTATATTCGTTCATGGTGTAAATTCTGAGGGGGAGTGGTATGATTATGCGGAAGAAGCTTTATGCGAGGGTTTAAATAAAAGATTAAGTTTGTTGGATAAAGATAGTTCTTATTGACTAGTGCCTAATTCATACTATAAAGCAAATTGGAGTGATGATAAAAGCAAATGGATTGTTCCATCTCGTAAAATAAATAAAGGAGGCCGCTCTCCTGTTATCCGTTTTTACTGGGGATACCGTGCAACTGATAATGATATTGGTAAGTATGCAATTCCGCTAAAAAACAAACAGGGTGACAATTATTACGATCTGACTCCTGAGCAAAGAAAAAGCAAAGGTCCATTTTACTATGGCGGAGGCCCATTTCAGAATGGCTGCAACCAGCTGGTCAGCCTGTGGAGTAATAAAGGATTTGATAACTGGCCCTCTGCCCTTGGAGTTCCAGTACCCTTCAGTACGCAGTTACTGAATGGA